>Ga0182014_10000576_pt1 | contig 49053 bp, 43 predicted proteins | sample 612S2DmetaG_FD_120489 | JGI IMG/M metagenome (GOLD analysis project Ga0182014, IMG submission 120489) | Permafrost microbial communities from Stordalen Mire, Sweden - 612S2D metaG | ecosystem: Environmental > Terrestrial > Soil > Wetlands > Permafrost | place: Sweden: Stordalen | collected... | reverse complement strand
GGTCCGATATACCTCGACGTGGTGTTTTCGCCTAGTTATAAAACGGTTAAGGGAGCGGGCCTGCGGTTTCTGGCCAGCGTCTGGCCCAGCCCGGCCCGGGTGGCCAGCACGAGCAGCCGATCTTGCGATTTGAGCTGGTAATTGCGGTCCAGTGACCAGTCGAACAGGTCCGTGCCGCGGCGGCGTACGGCCAGCACATGCGTCTCGCCGGGACGCTCCGCCTCCTTGACCGGCCGGCCGGCCAGCTCGGTGTCGGCCTCCACGTGGACCTCCGCGATGAGCAGGACCTGCCGCCCGACCGGGATGGTCCGCAGCACCTGGTGCTCGAGCATCGCGGCGGCGAAAGCCGGGGCCGCCAGGTACGAGACACTGCGCGACACGGTGTTGCCGATCATCTTCTGGACCCGCTCGGCCAGGTCGTCGTCGTACAGCCGCAGCACGATGCGCAGATCCGCGCGGAGCGCCCGGGCGTGCAGGGCCGCCTCCAGGTTGACCTCGTCGCTGCTGGTCACCGAGACCAGGGCGATGCTGGTCCGGAGGTTCGCCGCGCGCAGCGTCTCCTCGCGGTGGATCTCCCCGATGACGACGTGCACGCCCAGGCGGCGGGCGACCGCCACCCCGGCCGCCTCCGGGTCGCGGTCGATCGCCACCACCGCGATGCCCAGATCATGAAGCTGGCCCACCACCCGAGTGCCGACCCGGCCGAGCCCGACGACGATCACGTGGCCGCTGGCCGAGGGCCGCTTCTCCCGGATCGAGCCGGTCAGCCGGGCCCCGACGATCAGGGCCGTCACGAACGGCACGAACACCATGCCGTCGAACGTGAGGATGGTCTGCGCGATCTTCTCCGGGCCGCCGAGCGTCGGGTTGGTAAGAGCGGCACCGGCCGTGTCCAGCATCGTCAGGTAGAGCGCGTTCGGCCATCCGTACCCCGCGCCGATGACCAGGATCGCGAAACCGGCGACGAGCACCGCGAACAGGACCGCGAACCCCAGGCCGAGCCGGTGCCAGACCAGCCCGCGCAGCATCCGCCCCGCCAGTTGCAGCGGGTTGCGCCGGCGGACCAGCGGGTTGCGCGGCGTCCCATTGGCCACGGCCAGCACCAGATCGGCGTTCTGCTCATCCCGGGGCAGCAGCCGCGGCGCGGCGGAGCCGCTGGCCGCGGCCAGCCCGCAGAGCACCTGATCCGGCTCGGCGTCCTCGCGGCGCGCCACGTACAGGGTGCGGCCGGACACCCGGACGTGGCTCGGGGCAGGCTCCCCTAAAGCGGCCGCGGCGAACGAGGGCGCCGACATCGCGGTGCCCACCAGGACCGCGCAGTCCGGGAAGAACGACCGCACCTGGTCACCGAGACCCGGGCTGAAGACCGCGAGGACCAGCCGGATGTCCGGGCTGAGTTCCCGCGCGCGCAGCGCCGCGTGAAAGTTGCCCACGTCGTCCTGGCGCAGCAGGGCCAGGGCGCGGGCGGAGGCGATCTGGGCGTCGGTGAACGCCTGGCTGGTCAGTTCGTCCCGCTCGATGATCCGGACGACACCGGGCAGCCGTTCGAGATCGGGCCCGTGCCCGCGCCGCCTGGACGGCAGGATGACCGTCACGCGCTCGCGGTACCGGGTGGTGAGCTCCTGGGCGACACGGTAGGCGAGCTTGTCGTCGCCGCAGATAATGAGGTGACTCTCGGACGCGCCGAACCGCGCAACGGGTGGCATGGCCGTGATCCTAGCTAAACCTGCGGAACCACCAGGAACGACCGGCCGACCGCACCGGAGGACGGTGGCCCCAGGACGCGACCGGGGTGAGCCGCCTCCTGGCCGTGGCGGACTGGCTGTGGCGGGCCCTGACGCGCCTTGGTGCAGCGAGTATGCTGAACTGTTACCAGGGCTAGGCCACGGGAAGGCCCGGATATGACAGCTGACGGCGGGATTCGCGCTTCCGACCACGATCGGGAAAGCGCCGTAGAGGTGCTTCGCGATGCGTACACGGCCGGCCGCCTGAACCTGGACGAGTTCGACGAGCGGACAACGGCCGCGTATGCGGCCAAGACCTGGGGTGACCTGCGCGAACTGACGTCCGATCTGCCCGCCGAGCCGACCCTGGGGGCCGACCTGAGGACGCTGGCGCCGAAGCCGGCGATGGTCGACGCGCCGCTGCAGTACCGGTCCCGGCGGCCGCCGTTCGTCCCGCTGCTGCCGATCGCCCTGGTCTGGCTGGTCGTCGCGGCCGCCGCGCACGCGTCGGCCGTAGTCATCCCCATCGTGCTGCTGTGCCTGCTGTCGGTGCGGATGCTGGGCTGGCGGCGCAGGTATCCCCCGCGGGACCCCGGGCCCGGTCCGTCCCCGTCCCGGCGCGCGGACGACATCATCTAGCGCTCTGGCATCTCGCGCTCTGCATATAGCGGCCCGGCATCTCGCGCTCAGTCACCGCGGAAACGCCTGAATCCGCTTTGCGCGCTCAGTCGACAGCGAGAAGCGGCCACGTGGACGTTACAGGTGTATCCAGGTTAAAACTTCCTGAACAGCTACAGAACGTAACCTGTCCGACGAAACAGGGCGACCCTCGCAGCCTGGCTGAGGGCAGACTTTTAGCTCAAAATTACCTGGACAATAGTTCAGAATCGAACCTGCCCGCTACTGCGGGACGTGAAATCTAGTAGCGTCGTTGCCGGGAATGCCATTACCCAGCGTGTTCGGAAATGGTGAGTTCGGACGAGAAACCCGGAGGGCCTGTTGGCTGATGTAACCGCTGAAGGGGGACGCGCCGACGGCGCGGCGGCGGGCACGGCTTCTCAGGAGATACCTGCCGGTACCACACCGGCCAGTCCGCCGGCAACCCAGGAAACGGCAGACCAGGAAACGGCGGAACGAGCCACCGGACGGCCCCGCCGCGGGGTCGGTGCGCTGCTGAGCGCCCACTGGCCGTTCATCGCCACGCTCGCACTGGCGGCGGCCCTGCGCGGCGTGGTCATGCTCGGCTACCCGCCGATCCTGTTCTACAGCGACTCCTACAACTACATCGCCGATGCCGTGGCGAAGACCCCCGATGTCGTCCGTTCGGACGGTTATCCGCTCTTTCTCTTCGTCCTGCTGCCCTTCCGTAGCCTCACCCTGGTCGCCACCCTGCAGGCCCTGATGGGGCTGGCCATGGGCGCCGCCATCTACGCGGTGCTGCGGCGGCGCGGGCTGCCGTGGTGGGGCGCGACGCTCCCGGCGCTGCCGGTGCTGTTCGATGTGTACGAGATGCAGATCGAGCACATGGTCATGTCCGACGTGCTGTTCATCTTCCTCGTCACCGTGGCCCTGGCCGCGCTCTGCTGGTTCGACCGGCCGCCGCTCCTGCTGTGCGCGATCGCGGGACTGATGATCGGTTACGCGGCCATCGTCCGCACGGTGGGGGAGCCGTTGCTGGCCGTCCTGGTCGCCGGTCTGCTGCTGCGGCGGGTGAACTGGAAGCGCGTCGCGCTGCTGCTGGTGGCGGGCGTGCTGCCGATCGCCGGCTACATGGTCTGGTACCACGGCTTCTACGGGCAGTACGCGCTGGACAGCTCCAGCGGCACCTTCCTCTACAGCCGGGTGAGCACCTTCGCCGAATGCTCCAAGATGACCCTGCCGGCCAGCCTGAAGGTGCTGTGCGACCCCAGGCCACCCGCGCAGCGGCCCAACTCGCAGGAATACGCGTGGTCGACCCGCACGCCGCTGTACGCGGTGAGCCACGGCAACCAGTTCTCGCCGGCCGCCAACAGCATGGCGGGCAAGTTCGCCCGGGCCGCGATCGAGTCCCAGCCCCTGGCGTACGCCGAGGCCGTGTGGAAGGACACCGCGCACACGTTCACCTGGAACCGCACCCACTCGGACGTAACCGGCTCGGGTCCGTCGTTCCAGTTCGAGCCCGTGGTCACGCCGGTGACGGCCAGCAAGCCCCTGTGGTGGGTGCTGTACTACCCGCAGGACAAGTCCGCGCTGCGGCGTTACGGCGGCCCGAGCCTGGGCCAGCCCACGGTCACCAAGCCGTTCTCCGGCTTCATCCAGGGCTACCAGAAGATCTTCTACCTCAGGGGCCCGATGCTGGGGGGCATCCTGCTGCTCGGCGCGGCGGGCATCATCGCGCGCTGGCGGCGGTGGGGCGGGCTGGCCCTGCTGCCGTGGTCGCTGGCCGTGGTCCTCGTCATCCTGCCGCCGATGACGGCCGGCTTCAGCTACCGGTACGTGCTCGCGGTCGTGCCCATCGCCTGCCTTGCCGCCGGGCTCGCGCTGTCCCGCGAGCCCCGCACCTCGCGTCAGTGATCTGTGATCTTAGTGATCTGTGATCTTAGTGATCTGCGGGCCGGCCCATCCCCTGGGGCACCTGCCCGGCCGCTTCCGCGTCGAGCAGGAACAGCGTGCGCTGCCGCCCGCGCCCGCCCGCCGCGGGGACCTGTACCGGCCCCGCGTCGGACAGCGCCAGCGCGACCGCGTTGGCCTTCTCCGGCCCGGCGGCCAGGATCCAGATCTCCCGGGCGGCGTTGATCGACGTCAGCGTCAGCGTCAGGCGCGTGGGCGGCGGTTTCGGCGCCCCGCGGACCGCGACCACCGACCGCTCGTCGTACAGCGCCGGCAGGCCCGGGAACAGCGACGCGATGTGGCCTTCCGGGCCGATGCCCAGCAGCAGGACGTCGAACGAGGGCACCACACCGTGATCTTCCGGCCTGGCCGCCTCGCGCAGTTCCGTCGCGTAGCGCGCGGCCGCGGCCTCCGGGTCGTCACCGTCCGGGCCGTCGGACGGCGGCATGGGGTGAACCCGGGCCGGATCGACGTCGACGTGATCGAGCAGGGCGGCGCGCGCTCCGGTTTCGTTCCGTTCCTTGTCGCCGGACGGCAGGAACCGCTCGTCGCCCCACCAGACGTCCACGTGCCGCCAGTCGACGGCATCCCGGGCCGGGGCCGCCGCGAGCTCGGTGAGCACGGCGGTGCCGATGCCGCCGCCGGTGAGCACCAGCGAGGCCGCGCCGCGGGCCGCGACCGCGTCGACCAGCCGGGTGACCAGTCGCGCCGCGACCGCCTTGGCCAGCAGCGGGGCGTCCCGGTGGACGATGACCTCGGGCGCGCTCATTGGTCCGCGATCTCCTGTTCGGCTTCCGCGCCCGCCGCCCCCACCGGGATGGTCGTGCCGATGAGCGTGAACGTGTCGGCCTCGTGATCGTCGTCGGTGCGCGCATCGCTGAACAGCCAGGCCAGCGATTCGGCGTACACCTCGTCGGGGTCGAGCCGGCGTAGCTCCTCGGCGAGCAGCTCGGACTGGTCGCGGCGGTGCAGGGCGACCCGCCGGTCCGGCTCACCGGTCTTCGACAGGGTGGCGGTCCGGCCGTCGTGGCGGGAGATGGCGATCTTGCCGTTCGCGGTGTCGAACCGGACGTCGGTGATGCCCGGGCCGGCGGAGACGGCGCGCCGTACCGGGACCCCCAGCCGTAGCGAGAGCCACGCCGCGAGGAAGTCGCCGCTCGGGTTGTCCCGCTCGGCGAGCACTTCCGCCCGGGCGACCGGCGGGTGCGGCACGTCGAACGTGGCCGCGAGCAGCGTGCGCCACGGGGTGAGCCGGGTCCAGCCGAAGTCGGTGTCCCCGGGCTTGTACGACGCGGCCAGATTGGCCAGCACTCGCTGCACACCATCCCCCGCCGCGGAGTCGGTCACCCGGCGCTGGGCGAGCGCCCCGAGCGGGCTCTGCGACGGCACCTCCGGCGCCTGCCCCGGCCACCAGGTGACGACGGGCACGTCCGGCACGAGCAGGGGCGCGAGCACGGAGTCGGCGTGCTGCCCGACCGCGCCGTACATGCGCAGCAGGATCGTCTCGCCGGGGCCCGTCTCGCCGACCCGGATCTCCGCGTCCAGGCGCGACTCGGCGTTCGGGCGGCGGGTGATCACGCCGAGCACGCGGCAGGGGTGCTCGCGGCCCGCCTGGTTCGCGGCGCGCATGGCGTCGTACTGCGCGGCCTCGGTCGTCTCCACAATGAGCGTGAGCACCATGCCCAGCGCCGCGCCGCCGAGCCGGCGCCGCGCCTCGGTCAGCGCCTCGTAGATCGCGCCCGTGCTGGTGTCCGTCAGGTCGATCGTCATCGTCGTACCCTTCTAGAGCCGTCGCCAGACACGGCCGTCGCGGGCCATCAGCGCGTCCGCGGACGCGGGGCCGGAGGTGCCCGCCGTGTACGGGTCAGGCTTGGTGTATTCGGCCCAGAAGTCCTCGATCGGGTCGAGGATGCGCCACGACAGCTCGACCTCTTCCTGCCGGGGGAACAGCGGCGGGTCGCCGATGAGCACGTCGAGCAGCAGCCGCTCGTACGCCTCGGGGCTGGATTCGGTGAAGGATTCCCCGTAGGCGAAGTCCATGTTCACGTCGCGGACCTCCATGGCGGTGCCGGGCACCTTGGAGCCGAACCGCACGGTCACGCCCTCGTCCGGCTGGACCCGGATCACCAGCGCGTTCTGGCCGAGTTCCTTGGTGTCGGTCGCGGCGAACGGCAGGTGCGGCGCGCGCTGGAACATCATCGCGATCTCCGTCATCCGGCGCGGCAGCCGTTTCCCGGCCCGCAGGTAGAACGGGACCCCGGCCCACCGCCGGGTGCCCACGCCCAGCCGCACCGCGGCGTAGGTCTCGGTCCGGGAGTCGGGCGGGATCCCGTCTTCCTCCAGGAACCCGCGCACCTCCTGCCCGCCCTGCCAGCCCGCCGTGTACTGCCCGCGCGCCGTGCCGGTGGCCAGGTCCGCCGGCAGCCGGACGGCCGACAGCACCTTCTCCTTCTCCGCCCGCAGCGAGTCGGCGTCGAAGGCGACCGGCTCCTCCATCGCGGTCAGCGCCAGCAACTGCAGCAGGTGGTTCTGGATCACGTCGCGGGCGGCGCCGATCCCGTCGTAGTAGCCCGCCCGGCCGCCGATGCCGATGTCCTCGGCCATCGTGATCTGCACGTGGTCGACGTACCCGCGGCTCCAGATCGGCTCGTACATCGTGTTGGCGAAGCGCAGGGCCAGGATGTTCTGGACGGTTTCCTTGCCCAGGTAGTGGTCGATGCGGAATACCGACTCGGGCGGGAAGACCGCGGCCAGGATGTCGTTCAGCTCACGGGCGCTCTTCAGGTCATGGCCGAACGGCTTCTCGATCACGACCCGGCGCCACGGGCGGTGATCGGCCCACGCCTGCTGGCCCTCGGGCGGGGTGTAGGCGTCCGGATCGGACAGCCCGGACCGCTTGAGCTGCTGCACCACGAGCGGGAACGCCTTGGGCGGGATCGACAGGTAGAACGCGTAGTTCCCGCCTGTGCTCCGCTCGGCGTCCAGGGCGCGGACCGTCTCGGCCAGGTTGTCGAACGCGTCGTCGTCGTCGAACTCGCCCTGGACGAACCGGATGCCCTCGCTGACCTGCTGCCACACCGTGTCCCGGAACGGCGTCCGGGCATGCTGCTTGACCGCCTCGTAGGTGAGCTGGGCGAAGTCCTCGTCCTCCCAGTCCCGCCGGGCGAAGCCGACCAGCGAGAAGCCCGGCGGCAGCAGCCCCCGGTTGGCCAGGTCGTAGATCGCGGGCAGCAGCTTCTTGCGCGCCAGGTCGCCGGTCACGCCGAACATGACCAGCACACACGGCCCGGCCACCCGGGGGATGCGCCGGTCACGCGGGTCCCGCAGCGGGTTCTCCTTCACCTGCTGGTCCGGGAGGGCCGCCGGATTGGCTGGCGCGGGCCCGCTGGCGCCCTGGCCTGACGTCACTGACTCGCTCACGATTCTCCCGTTCCTTCACTACCGTGGCGCAGTGTCTCGGTATACCTGGCGGCCGGCGAGCGGTAGCTCGCCGGCCGCCGCTGTCGTGCGCTGATCACTGCTCCGCGAGCTGGCCCTTGACCGTCTCGATGAGCTCGTTCCAGGACGCGGCGAATTTCGCCACTCCCTCATCCTCCAGCACCGCGACTACGTCGTCGTAGGAGATACCGAGATTTTCCAGGTCCGCGATGACCTTACGGGATTCGTCGTAGGTGCCGTGGACCGTGTCACCGTGGATCTGGCCGTGGTCGGCCACGGCGTGGATGGTCGGCTCCGGCATCGTGTTCACCGTGTCCGGCGCGACCAGGTCCACCACGTACATGGTGTCGGGGAACGACGGGTCCTTGACGCTGGTCGACGCCCACAGCGGGCGCTGCACCCTGGCGCCCTTGGCCTTGAGCGCCGCCCACCGCGGGGTGGCGATCCGCTTCCCGAACAGCTCGTAGGCCAGCCGCGCGTTGGCGATGGCCGCCTTGCCGCGCAGGGCCTTGGCCTCGTCCGTGCCGATCTTGTCGAGCCGCTTGTCCACCTCGGTGTCGACCCGGCTGACGAAGAACGACGCGACGGACGCGATACCGGACAGGTCACGCCCGGCCTCGGCCGCCTTCTCCAGGCCGGCCAGGTAGGCGTCGATGACCGCGTTGTAGCGCTCCAGCGAGAAGATCAGGGTCACGTTGACGCTGATGCCCTCGGAGATCGCCTGTTCGATCGCGGGCAGTCCCTCCACCGTGGCCGGGATCTTGATGAAGAGGTTCGGCCGGTCGACCGTCCACCACAGCGCGCGCGCCTCGGCGATCGTCGGCTCGGTCTCCTTGGCCAGCCGCGGGTCGACTTCGAGGGAGACCCGGCCGTCCTGGCCGCCGGTCTCGTCGTAGACGGGGCGCAGCACGTCGCACCCCCAGCGGATGTCGTAGGTGGTGATGGCGCGGACCGCCTCGTCCACCGACACCTTGCGGATCGACAGGTCGTGGGACTGGCCGTCGTAAGCCGAGCCCTTGCTCAAGGCGGCCGCGAAGATCGTCGGGTTCGACGTCACGCCGATCACGTGGAAATCGCGGATGAGCTCGTCCAGATTCCCGGTACGGAGCCGCTCACGGCTGATGTCGTCCAGCCATACCGCCACCCCCTCGGCCGAAAGCTGAGCGAGGGGGTCTTCTGCCTGGGAGGTCATAACCTTTTCGTTCCTTCCCTTATGTCTTTCACCGCAGGGCGAGGTTCTGCACCATCACGGTGCGCTGGCCCGCTCCAGGGCCGTGCGCGCCACGGCGGCGACGCGCTCGGACGTGAGCCCGAACTCGGCGTACAGGCGCTGGTACGCGGCGGAGGCACCGAAGTGCTCCACCCCGACCGACTCGCCCAGGTCACCGACGTACTCCCGCCAGCCGAGCGTGATGCCCGCCTCCACCGAGACCCGTGCCCGGATCCGGCTCGGCAGAACCTCTTCCCGGTAGGACGCTTGCTGCTCGGCGAACCATTCCACGCAGGGCATGGACACCACGCGGGTCGGCGTCCCCTCGGCCTGCAGCTCGTCCCGGGCGGCCAGCGCGATCTGCAGCTCGCTGCCGGTGCCGATGATGATCACCTTCGCGTCACCGTCCGCCTCGGCCAGCACATACCCGCCGCGGGCGGTGCCCTCGGCGCCCCGCAGCCCGGCCGACCGGTCCAGCGTCGGCATGTTCTGCCGGCTCAGGCACAGCGCGGACGGGTTGCTGTTCCGCTCCAGGATGGTCTTCCAGGCCACGACCGTCTCGTTCGCGTCGCCGGGCCGGACGACCTCCAGGTTCGGGATGGCCCGCAGCGCCCACAGGTGCTCCACCGGCTGGTGCGTCGGCCCGTCCTCGCCCAGCCCGATCGAGTCGTGCGTCCACACGTACGTCACCGGCAGCTTCATCAGCGCCGCGAGCCGCACGGACCCCCGCATGTAGTCGCTGAAGACCAGGAACGTGCCGCCGTACGGCCTTGTTCCCCCGTGCAGCGCGATGCCGTTGAGGATCGCGCCCATGGCGTGCTCACGGATGCCGAAGTGCAGCGTGCGGCCATACTCATTACCGGGGAACATCTTGGTCTGGTGCTCGGCCGGGATGAAGGACGGCTCGCCCTTCATGGTGGTGAGGTTGCTCTCGGCCAGGTCGGCGGAGCCGCCCCACAGTTCCGGCAGCACCGGCGCGAGCGCGCTGAGCACCTCACCGGAGGCCTTCCGGGTGGCCATGCCCTTCTGGTCGGGCGGGAACGTGGGCAGCGCCTTGTCCCAGCCGGTGGGCAGCTCCCGCTTGGCCAGCCGGTCGAACAGTTCCTTGCGGCCGCCGTTGGCCTTGGCCCACGTCCCGAAGGTGTCGTCCCACTCGGCGCGCGCGGCCTTGCCGCGCTCGATGACGCCGCGCGCGTGCGCGACCAGATCGGGGGCCTCGGGGAAGGAGATGGCCGGGTCGAAGCCGAGGATCTCCTTGGTGGCCGCGACCTCCTCCACGCCCAGGGCCGCGCCGTGCGCCGCGCCGGTGCCCTTCTTGTGCGGGGCGGGCCAGCCGATGATCGTGCGCAGGTTGATCATCGACGGCCGCCCGGTCTCGTTCCTGGCCGCGATCAGCGCGTCGTAGAGGGCCTGGACGTTCTCGGTGTAGCCGCCGTCCGGCTGCACCCAGTCGACGTGCTGCACGTGCCACCCGTAGGCCTCGTACCGCGCCGCGACGTCCTCGGACTTGGCGATCTGCGTGTCGTCCTCGATGGAGATGCGGTTGTCGTCGTAGATCAGGATCAGGTTGCCGAGGTCCTGGTGGGCGGCGAGGGAGGAGGCCTCGTGCGTGATGCCCTCCTCGATGTCGCCGTCGGAGGCGAACACGTACACGTGGTGGTCGAACGGGCTGGCCCCCGGCTTCCCGTCCGGGTCGAACAGGCCGCGCTCGCGCCGGGCGGCCATCGCCATGCCCACCGCGTTCCCCAGGCCCTGCCCCAGCGGGCCGGTCGTCGTCTCGACCCCGGCCGTGTGCCCGTGCTCCGGGTGGCCGGGAGTGAGGCTGCCCCAGGACCGGTACTGCTTGAGGTCCTCCAGGCTCAGCCCGTAACCGGACAGGTAGAGCTGGATGTACAGGGTCAGGCTGGAGTGCCCGCAGGACAGCACGAAACGGTCGCGCCCGGTCCACGCCGGGTCCGCGGGATCGTGCCGGAGAATCCGCTGGAAGAGCAGGTACGCCGCCGGGGCGAGGCTCATCGCCGTGCCGGGGTGCCCCGATCCCTCGTTCTGCACGGCGTCCATGGCCAGGACCCGGATCAGGTTCACGGTGCGCTCGTCGATGTCAGACCACTCGAGCTTGTTCTTCGGCTGGCTACTCACCGCTAGGTCACGGCTCCTCTCTGTTGATGAAGGCTGCTCTGTTGATGAAGGCTGCGGGCGCGGCATTCGCGGACTCTGCCGCGACGCCGGCTGCGCAGGCCCCACCTACCCACGTCCGGGCAGCCAAAAAGCCCCCCGCAAAACCCGGGGGCCATGACCATGATCGAGCCTATCCCGCCGGCGATGCCAGCCCGAGCCCGAGGGGCCTTACCGGCCCGTCGTGACGATGTTTTGACCGGGCCGACACCCGCCGTTCACGGGCGCGCTCAGCTGGCCCCCTTGTTGGGAGCCGCTTCCCGGCTGGCCCGGTAGGCTCCCGGCATGGGGACGCCCGCGCCCGTCTTCGACCCGAGGGCGGTCATCGACGGCACGCCCCCGGGCCGGGCCCGGGTCGGGGTCATCGTCGGGATCGTGGCCGCGGCGCTGTGCGTGATCATCGTGTTCGGCATCGAGCTGGCCGAGAGCGCGGCGTCGGGGCACAGCACCACGCCGTTCCTCATCGCGCTGCCGCTCGCCCTGGCGCCGGTCCCGCTGCTGGTGGCGGCGGTCCTGTTCATCGACCGGCTGGAGCCCGAGCCGCGGATCAACCTGCTCTTCGGCTTCCTGTGGGGCGCCGGGATAGCGGCCCTGTTCGCCGCGCTCATCAACACGGCGGGGCTGGAGTACATCACGCAGCCGGCCCTGGGTGCCTCGGCCGGGCAGTACATCTCGGCCACGGCCGGCGCGCCCGTCGTGGAAGAGACGCTCAAGGGCCTCTTCCTCGTCTGGCTGGTCCGCTGGCGCCGCCAGGAACTCGACGGGCCGACCGACGGCATCGTCTACGCGGCGATGGTCGGGCTCGGCTTCGCGATGACCGAGAACATCGGCTACTACATCAACGCGCTCGTCAACCCGGTGCACGGCGGCGTTCAGCTGCTCGGCTACACGTTCGTGCTGCGCGGCGTGCTGTCGCCGTTCCTGCATCCCATCGTCACGTCGATGACCGGGATCGGCGCCGCCTACGCGGCCTCGCACCGGCACGCCGGCTGGGCGCTGCCGCTGGGCTGGGTCACCGCCATGGGCCTGCACGCCATGTGGAACGGGCTCAGCATCTTTGGGCTGGCCGGGACGGTGGCCGCGTACCTGGTCCTGCTCTGCCTGCTCGGCATCCTCTGGGCCGTCATCATCGCGGACCGCCGCCGTATCGTCGCCCAGATCGACCACTACCTGCCCGGTTACGAGCCGACCGGCCTGGTCACGCCGCAGGACATCGCGATGCTCAGCTCGCTGAAGGACCGCCGGCTCGCCCGTAACTGGGCGCTGGCGACCGGCGGGCTGCCCGCGGCGTCGGCGATGGGCAACTACCAGCTCGCGGCGACGGAGCTGGCGCTGCTGCACCAGAAGGCCCGGCAGGGCGTGCTCGACCGCGCCCAGGTCACGCAGCGCCAGCAGGCCCTGCTCGGCCTGATGCAGGTGGCGCGCTCGGCGTTCCTGCGCCGCCGCCCGGCCCCGCCGGACGCCCCGTGGGCCGGGTCCGGACCGTCGGGATTCACCCGGCCGTCATCGTATTCGGCGCCGATGCCGCCCGCGTGAGTGTCTCGCTGGACGGGCCGGTCCCGACGGGGCCCCGGTCGCGCAGGGCGAGGAACAGCCGGACGGTGACGATCCAGATCACCACCGCGACCGTCACGTGCACCCAGACCACGCCCGCAGGCAGCCCGCTGAAGTACTGCGCGTACCCGATCGCGCCCTGGGCCAGGATCAGCGCGCCCAGCGTCCACCCCCGCCGGACCGCCCCGCGCGGCGCGCCCGACAGCGACAGGCCGAGGATCAGCGCGGCGGACAGTCCGCCCATCAGCCAGCCGATGTCCGCGTGGAACTGGGTGACCCCGACGAACGGCAGGTGGAAGCGGGGCGCCGCGGCGTTCCCGGCCAGTTTTCCGGTGCCGGTGACCACGGTTCCGGCCGCGAACATCAGCGCGACCACCGGTACGAGGACCCCGCCCATGATCCGCAGGTCCCGCCGGACCAGGGGAGTGGCCGGCCCATTGCCCTCCCCGCAGCGGACGTACAGGACGACGGCCGCGCCCACGATCGCGGTCGAGAGCATGAAGTGGACGGCCACCCAGGTCGGGTTCAGCTTGGTCAGCACCACGATCCCGCCCACCACGGCCTGCCCGATCACCCCGCCCGGCAGCGCCGCGGCCAGCCACATGAGGTCGCGCCGCGGACGGCTGCTGCCCGGCGGCCGGTACAGGCAGGCGGCGATGAACGCGAAGCCGGCGATGAGGACGAGCGGGACGTTCAGCAGGCGGTTGCCGAACTCGATCCACGTGTTCAGGGTGGACTGGCCGGCCGTGCTCGCCGCGACCAGGCTGCCCGCCGTGCACTTGGGCCAGTCCGGGCAGCCGAGCCCCGACTTGCTCAGCCGCACCGCCTCGCCGGTCGACATGATGACCGCGTTGGCGATCACCGCGGCGAGCGCAAGACCCCGCATCGACGCCGGTGTCGGCCGCAGCACGGTCCCCGCGACCGGATTCGCCGCGATCCGGTTCACCGCGCGGCGGAGCGAGGAAACAGACCCGGACGTACCGGTCGTGGGGGCAGCATCGGCGGACACGCCCTTCATCGTAGGAGACGGTTCCCGGAACCGCCCCCCGAACCCGCCCCCGCCCGTTGGCCGGCTGCCGTACGCTCAGTGTCCTCACAGGAACCACTGTGCGCACCACCCCCGCCGGCAGCTCTGGCCTCGGAGGCTTTGTACGTAATGGCGCCATCACGTGTATCCCGGTGTACGTAAAGGCGCCATTACGTATAAGCGCGCCGCCACGAACGGGATAGGAGCGGCAGGGGAGACAGGCGGGGGGGGGGCGGGAGTGTCGCCGGAGAGCCGGGAGCTGCGCGGGGATCAGGGAGCGGGGGACGGGGGAGCGGAGCGGGCGGCGCCGATGCAGGCAGCGCCGATGCAGGCGGTGACGACGCAGCCGACGGCGGCCCATTCGCCGACCGACAGGTGCTGGCCGAGCAGGGCCAGTCCGATCAGCGCCGCGGCCACCGGTTCAAGGCTCATCCAGATGCCGAACACCCGGGTCGACAGCCTTCGCAGCGCCCGCAGTTCGACTCCGTAGGGGATCGCCGAGGACAGGATGCCGACGGTCGCCCCGGTCGCGAGGACGGACGGCCGCCGCAGTGAGCCGTTCGCCGTGGCCAGGGCGCCCGGGGTCACCACCACGGCCGCGATCACCATGGCGATGACCAGCCCCGACGACCCCGGGAAGCGGCGGCCTGTCGCGGCGCTGAGCACGATGTAGGCGGCCCAGCCCACGGCGCTCGCGGCGGCGAAGACGACCCCGGCCAGGCTCAGGTGAGCCGTCCCGCCCCCGGTCAGCAGAACCACCCCGGCGGCCGCCAGCGCCACCCAGACCAGATCAAGCAGGCGGCGGGAGCCGGCCACGGCGACGGCCAGCGGCCCGAGGAACTCGATGGTTACCGCCACTCCCAGCGGCACGCGCGCGATGGCCTGGTAGAAGACGAAATTCATCGCGCCCAGGCAGATACCGAAGGACAGCGTGATGGCCGCATCGCGCCAGGCCCGGCGCTCCACCAGGCCGGCGACGGCGCCCCCGGCCCGGCGGCCGCCGACGACGAGCAGGAAGATCGCGGCGCTCCACAGCCGCAACCCGGTTACCGCGGCCGGCGGCAGTTCGTGGAACAGGCGGGCGGCGAGGCCCGCGCCGACCTGCACGGACACGATCCCGATCATGACCAGCGCGGCCGGCCCGGCCACCGCGTGCGCCCCGTGCCCGGCCCCCAGGTCCCCCTCCGGCCCGGCCACCGCTCTGCGGCGGGCGGTCACTCCCAGCGGAACGTGCGCGCGGCCAGCCCGATCGTCACCACGGCCCAGACGGCGAGCACCACCAGGTCACGCACGGGAATCCCCGCGGCGTTCGCGAGGACGGCGCGCAGGCCGGTGGCCAGCGCACCGGTCGGCAGCAGGGTCAGGAACGGACGGGCCGCGGCGGGGAACTTGGTGAGCGGGAACACCACACCCCCCAGGCCGAGCAGGACGATGTAGATCAGGTTGGCCAGGGCCAGGGTCGCCTCGGCGCGCAGGGTGCCGGCCATTAGCAGGGCCAGCCCGCTGAACGCGGCGGTGCCCACCAGGACGAGCAGCGGTGCGGTGAGGAACGCCAGCGCCGTGGCGTGCGGGCGCCAGCCCAGGCCGGTCGCGACGCCCGTGATGATCGCCGCCTGGAGCAGTTCGATGATGACGACGGTCGCGGTCTTGGCCGAGATCAGGCCGGCCCGGGACAGGGGCGTCGCCCCGAGCCGCTTGAGTACGCCGTACCGGCGCTCGAAGCCGGTGGCGATCGCCTGGCTGGTGAACGCGGTCGACATCACGGCCAGGGCGATGATGCCCGGGGCCAGGAAGTCGACCCGGCTGCCGCCGCCCAGGTTCACCACGGGCTCGAGGCTGAACATGGCCAGCAGCCCGAGCGGGATGAGCATCGTGACCGTGAGCTGCTCACCGTTCCGGAGCAGCGTGCGCGTCTCCATCGCGGTCTGTGCGGCGATCATCCGCGGCAGCGGGGCGGCGCCGGGGGCGGGCGTGAACTCCGATTCCGCCGCGGAGGCGGTGGGGGCCCCGTCCACCCCCGCGGCGGCCGCGGTCACGGGCGCAGCTCCCTTCCGGTCAGTTCCAGGAAGACGTCTTCCAGCGTCCGGCTTTCGATGCGCAGGCTCGTGGGCAGGACACCGTGCTCGGCGCACCACGCGGTCACCGAGGCGAGCAGTTGCGGGCTGATCCCGTCCGGGACCTCGATGATGTAGTGCCCGGCGGGGGATTCCTTGGCCAGGCTGCCGTCGGGCAGCGCGGACAGCAGGCCGTCGGTGTCCAGGCCGGTCTCGGCCCGGAACCGGAGCTGGCCGGCGCCCCCGCACAGCTCGGCGGGCGTGCCCGCGGCGACGAGCTGGCCGTGGTCGATGATCGCCACCTGGTCCGAGAGCCGCTCGGCTTCCTCCATGAAGTGCGTGGTCAGGATGATGGTGGCGCCGGAAGCGCGCATCTCGCGGATGAGGTCCCAGGTCGCGTGGCGCGCCTGCGGGTCCATTCCGGCCGTCGGCTCGTCCAGGAACACCAGCTCGGGGCGGCCGATCACGGCGGCGGCGAGGGACAGCCGCTGCTGCTGGCCGCCCGACAGCCGCTTGTAGGGCGTCCGCGCCACGGCCGTCAGCCCGACCCGGGCCAGCAGTTCGGTGGGATCAAGAGGATGGGCGTGGAAACGGGACAGCAGCCGGAGGTACTCCCCGGCCGGAACGGCGGGCGGCACGCCGCCCGCCTGCAGCATGACCCCGACGCGCGGGCGCAGGGCGCGGGCGTCGCGCGCCGGATCGAGCCCGAGGACCTGCACGGTTCCGCCGTCGGCCTGGCGGTACCCCTCGCAGATCTCGATGGTGGTGGTCTTGCCCGCCCCGTTGGGGCCGAGGAGCGAGGTCACCTCGCCTCGCGCGGCGGTCAGCGTCAGCCCGTCCACGGCCACGGTGTGCCGGTATTGCTTCACCAGGCTCACGAGTTGGACCGCAGGAACGCTGCTCACGCTCGCGAGTCTATGGGCGCTTTGTCTTGGCCGGGCGCCCGGGACCGGAGAGGGCCCGTCTTTCCGGCCACGAGGCGACCCGGACGGGCCTCGCGGAGAAGTGATCGCGGCCGTGCGCGGCGAAGCGCTCCAGCCGGGTCGCCCCGGGGAGCTGAATCCGCGCGGCCATGAGATCAGCCTGGTCACCGTCGATCTCCACCCAGGTGATCTGCTGCGCTCGCAGGTAGGCGGGCGGCATGCCCAGGCGGGTGGGGATCGCCTCCACCACCGTGGTGCACGAGCCGGTATTGGCGTAGAAACCCTGGCCGGCGCCGAGCAGTTCGGGGTGGTGCGTGTGCCCGGACAGAAAGCCGCGGTAACCGTCACCGGTCAGGTCCGAGGCGCGCTGCCGGGCCGCCCGGTTCTGCCCGTAGCCCCGCTCCTCCAGGGCCAGCGCGCTGATGGCCGTCCACGCGCGGCGGGACACGATCGCGATAATCAGCGCCACGATGATCAGGTCGGCGACGGCGCCGTAGCCGAGGATCACGGCGCTGTGCACCAACCGCTTGGTGTCCGGGTAACGCGACTGGAGCTCGAAGAACTCTGACGTCCGCAGGGCCACCACCAGAATGAACGGCACCGCGAGCAGCCACCACGCATGCCGGACCAGCTTGCGGTAGAAGAGCCGGGAACCGACGAAGGCCGGGAAGTCGGCCGGGTCGGCCATCTCGTGCGCCCCGGTGAGCCAGTCCCGGCCCAGCCACTCGATCCGCGGCAGCACCTGCCGGACGATGTGATGGCCGAGCGGCGTGTCGAGGCTGTTCCGCTGGTCGTGGAAGCAGTTGTAGGGATCGAGCTGGTGACCGTGTTCCACCCGCATCCGGTGGCCGCCGGGCAGCATCAGGTCGGCCGCCAGGCAGAGCCGGGCACCGGTCATCTCCCGTACCGCGTCGGCCGCTTTAACGTCCCAGGCCAGGTCGCAATCGTGGTTGCCGATCGCCCAGATGACCTGGCCGCCGCGCTCGGTCACGCTGCTCAGCGCGGCGCACAGCACCTCGTGCTCACGCAGGATCTCCGCCGCGGTGGCCTCGGGGAAACCCAGCAGCTCGATGACGTCGCCGGCGAGCACCACCGTGACCGGCCCCGTCTCCGCGGTTAGCCGGCCGGCCAGGATCTCGCACGATCGTCGTGATACGGCCGTCCGCCGCGGCGGCAGGTGCAGGTCGCTGATGGCGAGCACCACAGAGCCGGCTGGTACCGGTACGTCCAGCAGGTCGGCGACGTCGGGCTGGGGAGAGGCCATGACAGGTCAATCCTTCCCTGATCGGCCGATGGCGAACATGGAGGGCTCGGGCCGGCCCCTCATGACATACGACGTTAAGGGGCGCGCGATGGTTCGGAGGATGCGACGGGGCCGGCCCGCGATTTACGTCACATCGTCGTTCGGTAAAGTTTGCCGGAACGGACTTATTTACGGCATACTTGTGTTGTGAAATACATGCGGACAGTGGGCCCGGCAGTGGGCACGGAGCGCGGGGCCACGGCACACGATGCCGTGGCCAGCGGCACCGTGCGCTCTGCCAGCCGGGGTCCGGCCAGCCGGGGTCCGGCCGGGGAGCTGTCCGCGCAGGGGCGCGCCGAGCGGAGCACCCGCGCCCGTGTCGCCCGGCTGATTCTGGAGCTAGGGCCGTCGACGGCGGCCGTCATCGGCGGCCGGCTCGGTCTGACCCCGGCCGCCATTCGCCGTCACCTGGACCACCTGCTCGCCGAGGGCCTTATCGAAACACGGACGGCCCGCACCTACGCCAGCCGCGGGCGGGGACGCCCGGCCCGTCTCTTCGCCATCACCGACGCCGGGCGCAGCGCCTTCGAGCACACCTATGACGACCTGGCCAGCAGCGCGCTCCGCTTTCTGGCCGAGGAGGCCGGCCCGGCCGCGGTGGACAAGTTCGCCCGCCACCAGGTTTCCGAGCTGGAGCGCCGGTACGGTGCGGTACTGGCGGAGACGGCCCCCGCCGACCGGGTGCGGGCCCTGGCCGACGCGCTGTCGGCGGACGGGTACGCCGCATCGGCATATGCGGCCCCGGCCGCCGGCGAGGCGGCATCGGCAGGTCAGCCAGGCCAGGCAGGCCCGGCGGCGGGTGGCGAGCAACTGTGCCAGCACCACTGCCCCGTGGCGCACGTGGCCGCCGAGTTCCCGCAGCTCTGTGAGGCGGAGACCGAGGCTTTCAGCCGGCTGCTGGGGCGGCCGGTACAGCGGCTGGCTACGATCGCCCACGGCGACGGAATCTGCACCACGCACGTGACCGGCCGCTCCCTGGTGGGGGAGACGCCGGCTCAGGACGCCGCGCGGGCCGAAGGCCCGGCGCGGGAGCACGACAAAACCATTTCAGGGTCCGGAGGGCTCTTCATATGACGACGACCGCGCAGGACAAGCTTGACGGCCTGGGCACGTACAAGTTCGGCTGGTCCGACTCCGACGTGGCGGGCGCGTCCGCGCGCCGCGGCCTGTCCGAGGACGTGGTCCGCGACATTTCGGGCAAGAAGAACGAGCCCGAGTGGATGCTGGACCTGCGCCTGAAGGGGCTGCGCATGTTCGGGCGCAAGCCGATGCCGGCGTGGGGCGCCGACCTTTCCGGCATCGACTTCGACAACATCAAGTACTTCGTCCGGTCGACCGAGAAGCAGGCGGAGAGCTGGGACGATCTGCCGGACGACATCAAGAACACGTACGACAGGCTCGGCATCCCCGAGGCCGAGAAGCAGCGGCTCATCGCCGGTGTCGCGGCGCAGTACGAGAGCGAAGTGGTGTACCACAAGATCCGCGAGGACCTTGAGGAGAAGGGCGTCATCTTCCTCGACACCGACACGGCGATGCGCGAGCAGCCGGAACTGTTCCGGGAGTACTTCGGCACGGTGATCCCGCCGGGCGACAACAAGTTCGCCGCGCTGAACACGGCCGTGTGGTCCGGTGGCTCGTTCATCTACGTGCCGAAGGGCGTGCACGTCGACATCCCGCTGCAGGCCTACTTCCGGATCAACACCGAGAACATGGGCCAGTTCGAGCGGACGCTGATCATCGTGGACGAGGGAGCCTACGTCCACTACGTGGAAGGCTGCACCGCGCCGATCTACAAGTCCGACTCGCTGCACTCCGCGGTGGTCGAGATCATCGTGAAGAAGGACGCGCGCTGCCGCTACACCACGATCCAGAACTGGTCGAACAACGTCTACAACCTGGTCACGAAGCGCGCCATCGCCGAGCAGGGCGCGACGATGGAGTGGATCGACGGGAACATCGGCTCCAAGGTGACGATGAAGTACCCGGCGGTCTACCTGATGGGTGAGCACGCCAAGGGCGAGACCCTGTCCGTCGCGTTCGCCGGTGAGGGCCAGCACCAGGACGCCGGGGCCAAGATGGTGCACTGCGCACCGAACACGTCCTCCACGATCGTGTCCAAGTCCGTGGCCCGCGGCGGGGGCCGGACCTCTTACCGGGGCCTGGTCAACGTGCAGGAGGGCGCCGCGCACTCCCGGTCGACGGTCAAGTGCGACGCGCTGCTCGTGGACGCGATCAGCCGCTCGGACACCTACCCGTACGTGGACGTGCGGGAGGACGACGTGGAGATGGGCCACGAGGCCTCGGTCTCCAAGATTTCCGAGGACCAGCTCTTCTACCTGATGAGCCGGGGGATGACCGAGGACGAGGCCATGGCCACCATCGTGCGCGGCTTCGTCGAGCCGATCGCGCGCGAACTGCCGATGGAGTACGCGCTGGAACTGAACCGGCTGATCGTGCTCCAGATGGAGGGGGCGGTCGGCTGATGGCGGGGCTCCAGGGGGCGCTGGAAACGTCAGCGCCCGTATCAAGGCTGCACGAGCAGCAGTCGTACAACCCGGCGGACTTCCCGGTCCCGACCGGCCGCGAGGAGGAATGGCGGTTCACGCCGCTGCGCCGGCTGCGCGGCCTGCACGGCGCGGACCCGCTGCCCGAGGGCCACGTGACCGTGGATGTCGAGGCGGGGCCCGAGGTCAAGGCGGAGAAGGCGGGGCGCGGCGACCCGCGCGTCGGCGCATCGTACGTGCCGGCGGACCGGGTCAGCGCCCGCGCGTACGCCTCGTTCACCGAGGCCACCGTGATCAGCGTGCCCGCCGAGGCGGTCACGTCGGCCCCGACCATCATCCGGGTGCGCGGGCACGGCACCGAGGGTGCCTCGTTCGGGCACACGGTCGTGGACGTCGGCCCGATGGCCCGGGCCACGCTGGTCCTCGACCACCAGGGCAGCGCGACCTACGCCGACAACGTGGAGTTGCTGGTGGGGGACGGCGCATCCCTCGACGTGATCAGCCTGCAGGACTGGAACGACGACGCGGTGCACCTGTCGCACCACCACGCGCGGCTGGGCCAGGACGCGCGGATCTCGCACACGGTCGTCTCCTTCGGCGGTGACGTGGTCCGGATCGTCCCGACCGTGAGCTATGCGGGGCGGGGCGGCGACGCCGAGCTGAACGGGCTGTACTTCGCCGACGCGGGACAGCACCTGGAGCACCGGCTGTTCGTCAACCACACGGTGCCCGACTGCCGCAGCCGCGTGCTCTACAAGGGTGCGCTGAAGGGCGACGGCGCGCACACCGTCTGGATCGGGGACGTCCTGATCGGTGCCGAGGCGATCGGCACGGACACCTACGAGTACAACCGGAACCTGGTGCTGTCCGACGGGGCCCGCGCCGATTCCGTTCCGAACCTGGAGATCCTCACCGGCGAGGTCCGCGGCGCGGGGCACGCCAGCGCGAACGGCCGCCTGGAGGATACGCACCTGTTCTACCTGATGGCCCGCGGCATCCCTTACGAGGAGGCGCGGCGCCTGGTCATCCAGGGCTTCTTCGGCGAGCTGCTGGACAAGATCCGGGTGCCGGACCTGCGGGAGCGGGTGGCCGCCGCGGTCGAAGCGGAGCTGGGATGACGCGGCGCGAAACGGAGAGCACCTCGGCGGCGCCCGGCGGCCCCGGCGGCCCCGGCGGGCCGGGCGGGGAGCCGGCGTTCGTGCTCGCGTGCACGCTGAAGGATGTGCCCGAGGACGGTGCCATCGGGGTGGAGATCGAGGGCACACCGGTGGCGATCGTCCGGACCAGCGACGGGATCTACGCGCTGCGGGACGTCTGCTCGCACGCCGAGGTGCCGCTGTCCGAGGGTGAGGTGTACGACCACACGCTGGAGTGCTGGCTGCACGGGTCGTGCTTCGACGTGCGCTCCGGCCAGCCGACCGGCCCCCCGGCCACCGAGCCGGTGCCGACCTACCCGGTGAAGACCGAGGGCGACGACGTCTACGTCGCGCTCCGGTAAGACCCGCGAACCTACGTGAATGCTGAACTGAAGCTATCTGGAGACCTTTGACATGGCGACCCTTGAGATCCGCGACCTGCACGTCAGTGTGGAAGAGGCGGCCGGTACCCAGCGCGAGATCCTGCGTGGCGTCGACCTCGACATCAACGCGGGGGAGACCCACGCGATCATGGGGCCCAACGGCTCCGGCAAGTCCACGCTCGCCTACGCGATCGCCGGGCACCCGAAGTACCACGTGACCCGGGGCTCGGTGACGCTGGACGGCGAGAACGTGCTGGCCATGAGCGTCGACGCGCGCGCCCGCGCGGGCCTGTTCCTCGCGATGCAGTACCCGATCGAGGTGCCGGGTGTCTCGGTGTCGAACTTCCTGCGCACCGCGGTCACCGCGGTGCGGGGCGAGGCGCCGAAGCTGCGCGACTTCATGAAGAACCTGCGCGCGGCCATGGCCGACCTGTCGATCGATCCTGCCTTCGCCGAACGGAACCTGAACGAGGGTTTCTCCGGCGGGGAGAAGAAGCGGCACGAAGTCCTGCAGCTCGAGCTGCTGAACCCGACGATCGCGGTGCTGGACGAGACCGACTCCGGGCTGGACATCGACGCGCTGAAGGTCGTGTCCGAGGGCATCAACCGGTTCCGCGCCGATCCCTCCCACGGCGTCCTGCTCATCACGCACTACCCCCGCCTCCTGCGGTACGTGCCGCCGGATTACGTGCACGTGTTCGTGGCCGGCCGGATCGTCCGCCAGGGCGGCCCGGAGCTGGCCGACGAGCTCGAGCGCGACGGCTACGAGAAGTTCATCACCGCGGAGGCGGCGGCATGACCCTGGACGTCGCGCGCATCCGCAAGGACTTCCCGATCCTGGACCGGCGGGTGCGCGGCGGCCGTCCGCTGATCTACCTGGACAGCGCGAACACCTCGCAGAAGCCCCGCCAGGTGATCGACGCGATCAGCGGCTTCTACGAGCGGCACAACGCCAACATCCACCGCGCCACGCACGAGCTCAGCGAAGAGGCGACCGCGGCCTACGAGGGGGCCCGGATCAAGGTGGCCGGCTTCGTCGGCGCCCGGGACGAATCGGAGATCATCTTCACCAAGAACATCTCCGAGGCGATCAACCTGGTGGCCTACTCGATGAGCAACGCGTCGGCGGGCGCGCCCGCCCCGGACCGTTTCCGGCTGGGCCCGGGCGACGAGATCGTCGTCACCGAGATGGAGCACCACTCCGACCTCGTTCCGTGGCAGCTGCTCTGCCAGCGCACCGGGGCGACCTTGCGCTGGTTCAGCGTCACCCCGGAGGGCCGGCTCGACCTGAGCGGCCTGGACGGCCTGATCAACGAGCGCACCAAGCTGGTCGCGCTCGTGCACCAGTCGAACGTGCTCGGCACCGTCAACCCGGTCCGCCTGATCGCCGACCGCGCGCACGCCGTGGGCGCGCTCGTGCTCGCCGACGCGGCCCAGTCGGTGCCGCACATGCCGGTGGACGTACAGGATCTCGGGGCCGACTTCGTCGGGTTCACCGGCCACAAGATGTGCGGCCCGACCGGCATCGGGGTGCTGTGGGCGCGCCGCGAACTGCTCGACGAGATGCCGCCGTTCCTGGGCGGCGGCGAGATGATCGAGACCGTCTGGATGGATCACTCGACGTTCGCCCCCCCACCGCACAAATTCGAGGCGGGCACGATGCCCATCGCCGAGGCGGCCGGCCTCGCCGCGGCGATTGATTACCTGAACGAAACGGGCCGGGAGTCCATCCACGCCCACGAGCAGGCCCTGCTGGGGGACGCGCTCACCCAGCTGACCGGGATCGACGGGCTCCGCATCCTGGGGCCCACCGAGCCCGAGGACCGCGGCACCGCCATTTCCTTCGAGGTGGACGGCGTGCACCCGCACGACGTGAGCCAGGTCCTGGACGAGCTGGGCATCGCGGTGCGCGCGGGGCATCACTGCGCCTGGCCGCTGCACCGGGCGCTCGGCGTCCAGGCCAGCACGCGCGCGTCGTTCTACCTGTACAACACGCACGAGGAAGTGGCCGCGCTGATCGACGGCATCCGCCAGGCGCAGAAGTTCTTCGGCGTGAACTGATCACGACGGCCGATTCGGGAACATGGCCGAATCGGGAACATGGCCGAATCGGGAATAACGCACTCCAGATGTGACTAGGGCACATATGCAGATCCAGTCGCTGTACCAGGAGATCATCCTGGATCACTACCGCAACCCGCACCACAAGGGGCTGCGGGAGCCGTTCGACGTCGAGGTCCACCACGTCAACCCGACGTGCGGGGACGAGGTGACCCTGCGGGTCGCCCTCAAGGACGTCGGCGGCGACCCGGTGGTGACCGACGTGTCGTACGACTCGCTCGGCTGCTCGATCAGCCAGGCCAGCGCGTCGGTGATGTCCGATCTGGTCATCGGCAAGCCGGTCAGCGAGGCGATGCGGATCTTGCAGGAGTTCCTCGATCTCATGCAGTCGAAGGGCCAGGCCGAGCCGGACGAGGCCGTGCTGGAGGACGCGGTGGCCTTTGCCGGCGTCTCCAAGTACCCGGCGCGGATCAAGTGCGCACTGCTCGGCTGGATGGCCTGGAAAGACGCCACCGGGCAGGCGCTGGACGAAACGACAGGACAGGCATCATGACCGAGAACACGACCAGCCAGCACGAGAACGCGACCGCCGAGGCGGCCCCCCCGGAGACGGTGCCCCCGGAGACGGGGCCCCTGGCCACCACCCAGGAAAACGAGGACGTGCTCGAGGCGCTCCGCGACGTGGTGGACCCGGAGCTGGGGATCAACGTCGTGGACCTGGGCCTGGTCTACGGGGTCACGCTGGACGCGGAACGGAACGCGTCGATCGACATGACCCTGACCAGCGCGGCGTGCCCGCTCACCGACGTGATCGAGGACCAGGCCCGCGAGGCGCTCGAAGGGGTCGTTTCCGATTTCCGGATCAACTGGGTCTGGCTGCCGCCGTGGGGCCCGGAGCACATCACCGACGACGGCCGCGAGCAGCTCCGCGCCCTGGGGTTCAACCTCTAGGGCCGGTGGCAGCACTTCTAGGGCCGGCGGCAGCGCCAGCACTGGGTCACGTACGGCAGGCTGATCTCCGCCTGCCCGGCCGTGGCCGGATCCGTCTCCACTAGCCGCCGCACCCTGTCCAGCAGGGTCTGCCGCTCGTCCGGCGGCAGCAGGATGACGTAACTGCGCGAGGCCACCATGTCCAGCAGCTCGCGGACTTCTCGCCGGTGGATCCAGGGCACGTCGTGCCGCTCCAGCGGCGAGAACGGCGGCCCTACCCGCGGGTGATCGCTGGTGTTGTCCTCGTCTGTGCTGTCCTCATTTGGGTCGTCCTCGCGGGTCTCGCCGATGATCCGGCCCAGCTCGGCGACCCAGCCCACGCGCTCGTCCCGCTCGTTCCACACCAGGCCCAGCGTCCCGCCGGGGGACAGCACCCGGGCCACCTCCGGCACCGCCCGCACCGGGTCGGCCCAGTGCCAGGCCTGCGCGAACAGCACCGCGTCCACGGCCCCATCCGCCAGCGGGATCTGCTCGGCCGAACCGGCCAGCACTCGGGTGCCCGGCAGGACCCGGGTCAGCTCCGCCCGCATGCCGTCCGCCGGCTCGACCGCCACCACGTCCAGGCCGCGCGCCACCAGCAACCGGGTCAGTTTCCCGGTCCCCGCCCCCACGTCGAGGACGCGGCGCGCGGTGGGCGGCAGCAGCCAGTCCAGCGCCGCGGGCGGGTAGGGCGGCCGCCCGCGCTCGTACAGGCCGGCCGCGGACCCGAAGGAGGCGGCCCGGATGGCACGCGATGGTCGATCCGTCATGGTCCTCTTTCCTTGGCCCTAGGGTCAGCTTCCGTCCGGGTATCCGCCGCGGTGCAGCACCATCGGGTAGTGCGGCAGGGTCCGCGGCGCCCGGACGTCGGCCCGCCAGTTGTCCGGGTATGGCTCGAGGCCTGGCCCCAGGGGCGACGCGGCGAGGTCACCGGGGTCGCCCACCAGCCGCTCCAGGGCCGCGCGCAGCCGCGCGACCGGAGCGGCCCCGAATCGCTGCGCGGCCCCCTCCTCGAGGGCGGCGATCCGGTCCGTCCGGTCAGGAGCCGGCGGTCATCTCGTACACGGTCGCCTTTTTCACCGTCATCCCCTCCAGCGCGATCGTGACCGGGATCTCGAAGCTCGCCACGCGGCGCAGGCCCGCGGTACGCAGGAACGCGCGGCCCGGGTCGCCGACGAGCACCCGGGCGCCGCCCGCGTGGGCACGCCGGAGGAAGGCGAGGATCCGCCGGGCCAGGTCCTTCTCGTAGAAGGCGTCGGCGCAGAGCACGACGCCGGCAGCGTCGCCGTCCAGCAGGTCAGCGTCGCCGTCCAGCAGGTCAGCGAGGAGCGGCGTGACGCTCACGCCGTTGGCCGCCGCGTTGACCGAGATCGCGCGGACCGCGATCTCGTCCACGTCCGCGGCCGTCACGCTGAGCGCGCCGCAGCGGGCCGCCGCGATCGCGACCAGGCCCGAGCCGGAGGCGATGTCGAGCACCCTCGTCCCGGCCACGAGTTGCGGATGATCGAGCAGGTGGCGCGCCAGCGCCTGGCCGCCGGCCCAGGGGAACGCCCAGAACGGCGGCGGCAGGCTCACCTGCCCGGCCTCCTGCTCCAGTTGCTCCCAGACGGTGAACGGGTCGTCGGCCTGCTGAAGCCTGATCTCCGGCACGTAGGGCACCTTGGTCAGCCGCGTGGTAGCGGCGATGACGCTCCGCGCCGACCGAGCCGCAGTTCCCCTCATGCCTGCCGACGATACCTCTAGGCGCACGGGTTACGGTGAGGCGATCGCTACCGGCCCAGCGACCCCGGGCCGAAGGTCCGGGTGAGCGGCCGGTGCTATCGGCGAGCAAGCCGCGCAGGTTACGGTGAGGCGATCGCTACCGGCCCAGCGAACCGGGCCGTCAGGCCCGGTGAGCGGCCAGTGTGCCGGCGAAGTACCACCGCGCGGGCGCGGAGCGCATCCGGGGGGTCCGGGGGGTCGCCCCCCCGGGCCAGCACAGCTAACGCAGGTGGAACGGCGTGGCGTGCTCGGCGATCCACCGGTCGACGTCATCCGGTTCGCGCTCGCCCGGGAACGTCACGTCGATGGGGAACCGTGCGGCCGGCCCGGCGGCGCCGGCCGCGTGCTCGACGGCCGCCAGCACCGCCGCCTGGGACGCCTCGTCTCCCGGGTCGTCGAGGGTCACCGAGATGATCAGGCCCTCGCCTTCGCCGGACACCGACAGCCAGGCCCCCGAGGCCTGCCTCGCCGCCAGGATGAGGTGCAGCCCGGCGGCGACCTCGCGCAGCAGGCCCTCCGGCTCCACCGGCGGCCGGCTCAGCCGGATCCGGACGTCACCGGCCTCCCATTCCGCCGCCGCGAGGTAGGTGACGCCTTCCGGGTAGACGGGCACGCTCGCCTGCGCACCCGGGTTGACGGCGATGCCGAGGCCCGCGGGCAGCCGCCGGGCCAGTTCCGCCGCGGGCACCACGATGTGCGGAACGGACCGCCGCGAGCCGCTCGTGGTGCCGGGGGCCCGGCCGGCCATCCAGCCGACATGGTGGCGGCCGGCCCGTGACCATCCAGGCTCCGGGTCCTGGTGGCGGCCGGCCCGTGACCATCCAGGCTCCGGGTCCTGGTGGCGGCCGGCCCGTGACCATCCGGGCTCCGGGTCGTGACGGCGGCCGGCCCCTGACGATCGGGGCTCCGGGATGTAATCAGCGTCCACCGCCCCGCCCTGGGTGCAGGTCACGAGGAGCTCGGCCGAGGTGAACGCGGGCACGAACTCCGCGCTCAGGTAGACCACGGTCGGCAGCCGGATGGCGGACCCGTCGGTCACCGGGGTGCCGTCGTCGGGCAGCGGCACCCACAGGCGTCCCCGGCTCAGCACATCGAGGAGCTCACCCATGCGCTCGCTGTCCTTGATCACGGCGGCCAGGACCTGCTCGACGAGGGCACCATCCGGCCACCGGCGACCGTGCCGGGTGGTACGGGCGCGTCCCGCGTCGTGCATCACGATCCCGCGACGGGGCAGGGTACTCCCGGCCGCCCTCCCCACGCCGCGCGCTCCGGTACCGTCTCGTTCGTCGGGCGTGTATGGCGCGCGCCGCCCGCCGGGCCCGTGGGACGTGTAAGGCCCATAGGGCCCGGCGCGCCCGTGGAACTCAGCGGGCCCGTAGGGGCCATGGGGAGGGTCAGTCGGGGTCATCGTTGCTTCCTTGCCTGTCTGTCATGCCCGGCACGGTGGCACCGGCGCTCCCGAGGCAGCCGGGGCCGGTCGCTGTAGACCGCGACTCACTCTACGGATAGTAACTGCTCAGAGGCGGTGTGTAGTGGAAAATCCGGCAGCGGGAGGCGGCCGGTGGGTTGAGGTCGCCCCCGAGCGCTTGGTCAGGTGGGCCGGCAACTTCGGCGAACGTCACGGTCAGCTGGCCGCAAAGGGCGGGCTGGCCGTGCCGGGCGGGCTGGCCGTCGTTTCGCTGACCGCGGCCGACGGCTCGGTCGCCGAATGCCACGTTCCGTTCCCGCCGATGGCGTTCCCGTCGATGACAGCGGGGGAGATCGCCGTGGGCGCCCTCATTGCCCAGGTGGCCGCGCACGCCATCGCGCCCCGGACGGTGGCCGTGCTGCTCGTCCGGCTGGGCGGTTACGCGGCGGGCGTTTTTGCTGGTTCACCGCCGGAACTGATCGCGTCCAAAACCGGCCGCCGGCTGGTGCACGGGCGCAGCGCGGCGGGCGGCTGGTCCCAGCACCGCTTCGCCCGCCGCCGGGAAAAGCAGGCCGCTGAGGCGCTGGACGCTGCTGTGGATGCCGCGCTCCGGGTGTTCGGCCCCTATCAGGGCGAACTCGAGGCCGTCGTGCTGGGCGGGGACCGGCGGACCGTGGCCGGGCTGCGCGATGACCCGCGCCTGCGGCCCTACCTGGCCCTGGCGGCTGACCGGTTCCTCACCGTCCCGGACCCCCGGCTGGCCGTCCTGCGCGACACCCCGCGCCTGTTCCGCGCGATAAGGATATGGGTGTGTCAGCCCGGGGGGCGACCCAGTGCGCGGACGACTTTGGATCTTCGGGTTCGGCCGCGTCTGCATCGAGGAGACGCGTGAGGAGCCCGGTGAGCTGCCCGAGGTCGTCGGCAGGGAGGTTTCTGATCGCCGGGGGCGGGCGCAGCAGGATGGCGTCGGCGGTCGCGATGGCGGCCCGCCCGGCGGCCGTGAGCGTGACCAGCTTGCGGCGCCTGTCATCGGGGTGTGGGCGGCGTTCGACAAGGCCGTGAGCCTCCAGCTTGTCGACGATCAGGGTTGCGTAGGGGGCGTCGACGCCGTTGGCCTCCGCGAGTTGGCCAAGGGTCACCGGTCCGTCGCGGAGCTGGAAGAGGATTTTTCCTCGGCCGCCGCCAAGGCGGAATCCGAGCGCCTCGGCGAGCTCGCCTCGGCGGTTGTGAGCCTCGACGAACCGCTGCATGAGGGCCCAGGCCTGCTGGACGGGATCGGCGTTCACCACGCTACCGTCCGGCCGAGGTAGTCGACGTAGTGCAGACCGGGTCTCCCCTGGAGGGCGTCGAGCGTCCTGACGACGTTCGGGATGCTCTCGTCGATGCTGAGCCGGGCGTGCGGCCCGCCCAGCTCGGTCTGCACCCAGCCGGGGGCCATGAGGACCAGGGTCCGGCGGCTGCCGTTTTGCCGTGCCGCGTAGCTGCGCATGAACGTGTTGAGCGCGGCCTTGCTGCCGCGGTACACCTCGTGGCCGCCGCGCTCGTTGTTGGCCACGCTGCCCTGCCCCGAGGACATCACCCCGATCGTGCCCGCGGGCTCGACGCGGTCCTGGAGGGTCTCGATGACGCGCAGCGGGCTCAGCGCGTTGGTGACCATGACCCGGGTGAACTCATCGGTCGACGTCTGCGCCACCGTGACCTCGGGCTGGTTCGTGACGCCGGCGTTCACGAACAGCAGATCGAACGTCCGGTCCGCTAGACGATCGTGCAGCGCCGCGATCTGCGCGGGCTCGGTGACGTCGACGGTTTCGATCTCGAGTTGCTCAGCGCAGGTATCGGCGAGGTCATGCAAGGGGGTCCGGCCCGAGCCGCGCACGGTGGCTACGAGCTGCCGGCCGCCCCGCGCCCACTCCCGGGCCAGTGCGAGGCCCAGACCGCGGGACGCGCCGATCAGGAGCACTCGTCGGCCCGAGGCCGACGGCGGCCCGGAGGGAAGACTCAAGTTAGTTATAGACATAGCAACTATTATGTGAGGTATAACTAAATCCGTCAAGCCGCGGTGCCAGGGCCGGTCGCGGACATCTGGCCGCGGAAAATGCTGCCGGCCCAACGAACAGGCCCTCCGGCCCGGCGAGCGGCCGGTGCTGTCGGCGAGCACCGCAGCAGGACCTACGGCGAGGTGATCGTTACCGGCCCAGCGAACCGGGCCTTCAGGCCCGGTGAGTGGCCGGTGTGCCGGCGAGGTACCACCGCGCGGGCGCGAAGCGCATGCGGGGGGCCCCGGGGGGTCGCCCCCCGGGCCAGCACCGCATGCGGGGGGTTTCCGGGGGGTCGTCCCCCCGGGCAAACACGGTAGACTTGTCAGCGTGTCTCCACTCCTTCCTTAGGGACGGTCCGCAGGCGGCGACAGGCCAGGGCGGCCGCTGCGGACTGATAGCCCGCGTTTATGCGTTGACTGATACCGGGAGTGGTTTTCGTTGATTGTGGCCAGTGGCATCGAACTGCGCGCGGGTGCGCGCCTGCTGCTCGAAGACGGCAGCTTCCAGGTGGCCCCGGGTGACCGCGTCGGCCTCGTGGGCCGGAATGGGGCGGGCAAGACCACGCTGCTCAAGGTGCTGGGCGGGGAAGTCCTGCCCGCGGCCGGAGCGGTCCGCCGCAGCGGCGCCATCGGCTACCTGCCGCAGGATCCGCGCACCGGGGACCTGGACGTCATGGCCGTGGACCGGGTGCTGTCCTCGCGCGGGCTGGACGAACTGCGCGCCGGGCTGCGCCGGGCCGAGATCCAGATGTCCGACCCGGACGCCAGCCGCGCCGACGCGGCCATCCGCACCTACTCCCGGCTCGAAGAGCGCATGTCCGTGCTGGGCGGTTACGCCGCCGAGGCGGAGGCGGCGGCGCTCGCCTCCAGCCTGGGACTGCCCGACCGGGTGATGCACCAGCCGCTGGGCACGCTGTCCGGCGGGCAGCGGCGGCGTATCGAGCTGGCCCGGATTCTCTTCGGGGGCTCCCAGACGCTGCTGCTGGACGAGCCGACCAACCACCTCGACGCGGACTCGATCACCTGGCTGCGCGATCACCTGAAGAACTACCGCGGCGGCCTGATGGTCGTCAGCCACGACGGCGGCCTCCTTGAGGCCGTCGTGAACAAGGTCTTCCACCTCGACGCGACGCGGGCCGAGCTCGACTACTACGCCCTGGGCTGGAAGGCCTACCTGCAGCAGCGCGAGACGGACGAGCGCCGGCGCAAGCGGGAGCGGGCCAACGCCGAACGGCAGGCCGCGGCGCTGAGCTCACAGGCCGACCGGATGCGCGCCAAGGCCACCAAGGCCCGCGCGGCGCAGGGGATGCAGCGCCGGGCCGAGCGGCTGCTGTCCGGGCTGGCCGACGAGCGGGCCGCGGACCGGGTGGCCAAGCTGCGGTTCCCCGTCCCGGCCCCGTGCGGCCGGACGCCGCTGTCGGCCACCGGCCTGGCCAAGTCGTACGGCAGCCTGGAGGTCTTCACCGACGTGGACGTGGCGGTGGACCGGGGCAGCCGGGTCGTCATTCTCGGTCTCAACGGCGCGGGCAAGACCACCTTGCTGCGGCTGCTGGCCGGGGTCGAGAAGGCCGATACCGGCTCCGTGACGCCCGGGCATGGCCTCCGCCTCGGTTATTACGCGCAGGAGCACGAGACGCTGGACGTCGAACGGACGGTGCTGGAGAACATGCGCTCGGCCGCGCCGGGCCTCACCGAGTCCGAGCAGCGGACGGTGCTGGGATCGTTCCTGTTCTCCGGCGACGACGTCGCCAAGCCGGCCGGGGTGCTGTCCGGCGGGGAGAAGACCCGGCTGGCGCTGGCCCTGCTCGTGGTGTCCGGCGCCAACGTGCTGCTGCTCGACGAGCCGACCAACAACCTGGACCCGGCCAGCCGGGCGGAGATCCTGGCCGCGCTGCGCGGGTACAAGGGCGCGATCGTTTTGGTCACCCACGACGAAGAAGCGGTTGAAGCCCTTTCGCCCGAGAGAGTCATTTTGCTTCCGGACGGGGTAGAGGACGCGTGGAACGAAGATTTCGAGGATCTGGTGTCGCTTGCGTGAGCTTGTCGTCATCAGGCGCCGCGGGCGAAAATATGATCGTTTACCTCAATGCGGGTGGCTATTCCGGCGGCGGTGCCTGATCATGGCGAGGGGCGAAGTTACGCAGCGGTGACTCCACCTAACAGGAGGTACATGTGGCCGAGACGCTCAAGAAGGGCACCAGGGTGACAGGGGCGGACCGCTCCAAGCTGGCGGCCGACCTCAAGAACCGATACGACGCGGGTGAGAGCATCCGCTCGCTCGCGGCCTCGACCGGCCGGTCGTACGGCTTTGTCCACCGGATGCTCAGCGAGTCGGGGGTCAAGCTGCGCGGTCGCGGCGGCGCGACCCGCGGCAAGACCCCGTCCCAGCGCTGAGCGGGGCCCCATCCCAGCAATAGGTGGGGCGACGGCAGGAGGTCCAGCATGACCGGCAGCCCGGGCGCCCCAGCTGATACGGGAGCTAACACGGGCCTCAAGCTCGACGTCGACGGCGCGGTGGCCACCGTGACACTGCACCGGCCGGAACGGCGCAACGCGATGACCCCGTCCATGTGGCGCGGTCTCGCCACGATCGGCGACTCGTTGCCCCCGCAGGTCAGGGCCGTCGTCGTCCGCGGCGACGGCCCGTCGTTCTCGGCCGGGATCGACCTGCGGCTGTTCTCCGCGGACGGCGTGCCGGGGGAGGATCTGGCCGACCCGCTCAGCCCGGGCTTCGCCGACTGGCTGGAGAGGCTGCAGGCTGGGTTCCTCTGGCTGCACCGGCCGGATATCGTCTCGGTCGCCGCCGTCCGCGGGCACGCCCTCGGCGCCGGATTCCAGCTGGCCCTCGCCTGCGATCTGCGGGTCCTGGCCGACGACGCGCTGCTGTGCATGAAGGAGCCGGCGCTCGGCCTGGTCCCGGACCTGGCGGGGACAAAGCCGCTTGTCGACATCGTTGGCCTGCCGCGAGCGCTCGAACTCTGCCTCACCACGCGCATGGTCGGCGCGGCCGAGGCCCGCGAACTGCGCCTCGCCGAGATGGTCGTGCCCTCCGCCGATCTCGACACCGCCGTCGCCAGCCTGGTCGAGGCGCTGCTGACGCCCGACGCGGCCACCGCCCGGGCCACAAAGAAACTGCTGGCCGGGGCGCCCGAGCGTACGCTGGAGCAGCAAGCGGCGGCCGAACGGACCGCACAGGCGGCGCTTCAGCGTGAGCGCCGCGCCGGCGGGAGCGCATGAGCTAACCCGGCCCGGGCCCGTGGGCCCCACAGGCTGGCGAGGCCGGCGGGGCCGGCAGGCGGTTCGCTGCAGGCGGACGGAGTGAGCGCCCGCGGCGGGAAGAATCCACGGCCGGACGGAGGTTTCCGCACGCATGTACAACGCGCGGACGAGCATGACGATGATGAGGTCCTTCCGTCAGGACCCGTCCGTGACGCGCCAGAAGCTCAAGAAGGGGACGGTCCGCCGGATCATCTCCTACGCGCGGCCTTACCGGGGCGCGCTCGCCGCGTTCATGATCACCACCGTACTGGACGCGCTGATCACGGTGGTCAACCCGCTGCTGCTGCGGGACATCATCGACAAGGGCATCCTGGCCAGGAACGACGCGATCGTGATCGGGATCGCCGGGGCGGTCGCCGGTGTCGCGCTGTTCGACGCGTTTCTCGGCGTGGCCAACCGGTGGTTCTCGGCGCGGATCGGCGAGAGCCTCATCTACGACCTGCGAACGCAGGTGTTCCGGCACGTGCAGCGGCAGCCGATCGCGTTCTTCACCCGCGCCCAGACCGGCTCGCTGGTCAGCCGGCTTAACAGCGACGTGATCGGGGCCCAGCAGGCGATCACGTCCACCATGTCCTCGGTGGTGTCGAACTTCCTGTCCCTAATCGCCATCCTGATCACCATGTTCTACCTGTCCTGGCTGGTCAGCCTCATCGCGCTGGCGCTGATCCCGCTGTTCATCCTGCCGGCCCGCCGGATCGGCCGCCGGATGCAGCGGCTCACCCGCGAGTCGATGCAGCTCGACGCGGAGATGGGCTCGACCATGACCGAGCGCTTCAACGTGGCCGGCGCGATGCTGGTCAAGCTGTTCGGCCGGCCGGAAGAGGAGTCCGACATCTTCGCCGGCCGGGCCGCCCGGGTCCGCGACATCGGCGTCACCATCGCCATGTACGGCCAGGTGTTCTTCATCTCGCTGACCCTGCTCGCGGCGATGGCCACCGCGGTGGTGTACGGGCTGGGTGGCACCCTGATCATCCGCGGGGCCTTCCAGCTCGGCACGCTCGTCGCGCTCACGACGCTGCTCGGCCGCGTGTACGGCCCGGCCACCGCGCTGTCCAACGTCCAGGTCAATGTCATGACCGCGCTGGTCAGCTTCGACCGGGTCTTCGAGGTGCTCGACCTCAAGCCGCTGATCGAGGAGAAGCCCGGCGCGGTCACGCTCCCCCCGACAACCCTGCACCCGACGACCGTGCCCTCGACAACCCTGCACCCGACGGCCCGGGATGGCTCGGGCGCCGCCCCGGACATCGAGTTCGACGGCGTCTCGTTCCGCTACCCGAGCGCCAGCGAGGTCTCCCTGGCGTCCCTGGAGTCGATCGCGCTGCCGGTCCCGGAACGGGCCGACGCCACCCCGAACGTGTTGCGCGGGGTCAGTTTCACCGCGCCGTCCGGCCAGCTGACCGCGCTGGTGGGTCCGTCGGGGGCCGGGAAGACGACGATCACCAACCTGGCCGCCCGGCTGTATGACCCCGACTCCGGCACGGTCCGGATCGGCGGCTACGACCTGCGGGACGTCACGCTGACGTCGCTGCACGACGCGGTGGGGGTCGTTACGCAGGACGCGCACCTGTTCCACGACACGCTGCGCGCCAACCTGCTGTACGCGCGGCCCGGGGCGACCGAAGCCGAGGTGATCGAGGCGTGCCGCGCCGCGCAGATCTGGGACCTGATCGCCTCCTTGCCGGACGGGCTGGACACGGTGGTCGGCGACCGCGGTTACCGGCTGTCCGGCGGGGAGAAGCAGCGGGTCGCGCTGGCCCGGCTGCTGCTCAAGGCGCCGACCGTGGTCGTGCTGGACGAGGCGACGGCACACCTGGACTCCGAATCGGAGGCCGCCGTGCAGCGGGCGCTGAAAACCGCGCTCGCCGGGCGGACCTCGCTGGTGATCGCGCACCGGCTGTCCACGATCAGGGACGCCGACCAGATCCTGGTCATCGACCACGGCATGGTGACCGAACGGGGCACCCACGAGGAACTGCTGGCCGCGGACGGCCTCTACGCCGAGCTGTACCACACGCAGTTCGCCACCCAAGAGCGCAGTGTTAGCCCGGGGGGGCGACCCCCCGGACCCCCCGCTGCGCTCCGCGCCCCGCTGCGGTAACTCGCCGACTGTGCTGGCCCGGGGGGCGACCCCCCGGAACCCCCCGCATGCGCTTCGCGCCCGCGCAGTGGTACTTCGCCGAGACACCGGCCGCTCACCGGGCGCAAGGCCCGGTTCGCTGGGCCGGTAGCGATCGCCTCGCCGTAACCCGCGCGGATGGCGGCCGTGCACCGGCCACTCGCCGGGCCTTCGGCCCGCCACTCGCCGTAGCGCAGTACACCTAGGGGCAGGTCAGCCGGAGGCGGGCCGGTCCGCGGAGGCCGGGCGGCGGACGCCGGATAGGGCGTAGCCGACCCGGCGGAGTTCCTCGCCCGCGATCATTTCCACGTCGGCGGCCTGATCCGGGGACAGCGCGCCCCGCCAGCCGCCGACGCTGACGGACGTCGGCGTCTTCCGCAGTTCGCGCATCTGAGCGGCGGGCAGCGAGACGCCGACGAACTCGGAGATCGCCGAGGCGGTCGCGGCGGGCCGCTCGATCAGCGTCTCGTAGCGCACCGTGAACAGCTGTTCCGCGGGCAGGCTGCGCCGCAGCCGGGCCGCCTGCCGGACCGCTCCCCGCCAGCGCAGGGCGCACTTGCCGGCGGGGGACAGGCCGGGCCAGCCGACCCGGTCCTCTTCCGTCTCCACGCCGAAGAACGGGTTGGGGAACTCGGCGTCGATGTTGGCAATGCTCGGCTTGAACCACGACAGGATGGCCGGGTCGCGCAGCATGCACGCCACCACGTCCCGGCCGTCCCGGATGAACTGCACGATCCGCGCGTCGGGAAAGGTGCTGGTCAGCGCCTCCGCACAGTAGGCCAGGTCGGGGCTCGCGTCGCCGTACAGCTGCAGGCCGCGCTCGGTCGCGCACGGCCCGATCCCGTCGGTGATCCCGGCCGCCTCCCGGCACTCCGGCACGCACTCCATGCAGCCGTGCGGCGTGATCCGCCAGCCCTGGCCGAACGCGTCGCGGAGCACGGACGCGGCCGCCTCCCCCCGGCCGTCGTGGATCGAGGGACGGCGGGCGAAGGCGTAGATCACGCGCAGCACGCTGGACTGGCCGATCGTCAGGTGCACCCCATCGGACCGCTTCATGGCGCGGGCCAGCAGGTGCGTGCCGGAGTGCGGTGCGCCGATGATGAACACCGGCTGCTGCACCTTGCGGCCGTTGACGATGAGAATGTGCCGTGCTGATCGCATCGTGCTACCAGTCTGAGAAATCACCGCCGGGACCGTGCGGCTCCGGTGATCACGCGTGGCGTGATCCTTGGTGACGGATGTGGTCGGGAAGGACATACGGATGTGGTCGGGAAGGACATAAGGGCTGGACGGGGCGCGGTTTGTCTCCGGTCAGCCTCTCACGTGGTTACCGTACCGGGGCGCGCACTCGGGAAGCGGCGTTGCTGCATAGGCTGGGCCGCATAGGCTGGCCCCATGTGGGCACTACGCCGGGTAGTCGGTGTGCGGGCGGTTACCGCCGGGGCCGTGATCGCGGCGGCGGTCCTGGCCTCCGCCGGGTGCGCGAAGTTCGACGCCGCCATGGGGCAGCAGCAACTGGTGGTGGGGTTCCGCGCCGGTACGTCCCAGAACGCGATGATGCAGGCGCGCGCGGCGTGCTCGAACATCCCCGATTCCGCGCCGGAACCGATGCCGACCGGCGCCAACGCCACGACCGGCACCTACGACATACGGTTCAACGTCGCCAGCGCGTCCGACGCGGACATCGCCCGGCTCGAGCAGTGCCTGTCGCGTTTCAAGTCCGTCGAGGGCGTCAACGTGGAACAGGAGGGCGGCGACTGAACGGTACGGCCGCGCAGTGGCCCGGCGCCTGAGCAGGGCCGCCTGAGCAGGGCGGCCCGCGCGGCGGCGCCGTATCCCCGATGTACGCCTTACCCCCGATGCACGCGCATCGGGTGTCCCCGCCCCGGCGCTGATCCCTATATTTCCTCCTGGTCCGGTGTAGTAGAATCCCTGCATTACCTATAAACCAGATAGAAAATGAGACTAATGCGGAGACCAGTTTTCGGCGCCAGTCTGGGCGCGGTCGTGGTGGGGGCGCTTGTTCTGGCGGGCTGCAGTTCGTCCGGTTCTGCTGGCTCCGGAAGTTCCGGCAGCTCAGGCTCGGGCAGTGCCCCCGTTACCGTACGGCTCGGATTGCTCGCCAATATCACGCACGCGTCCGCCCTCATTGGCATTCAGAAGGGCTTTTTCAGCAAGAATCTCGGCAGCGCCGGAAAGCTCACCACGACGGTATACAGCAGCGGGACCCAGGAAACCACGGCCATCCTCGCCGGGCAGCTGGACGCCGCCTACGTCGGTCCGAACCCCGCGATCAACGCCTTCCAGAAGTCCGGCGGCACCGCCATCAAGATCATCTCTGGGGCGGCCACCGGGGGCGCGTCGGTCGTCGTCAAGCCCGGCGTCACCAGCGCGGCCGACCTCAAGGGAAAGATCGTCGACACGCCATCGCTGGGGAACACCCAGGACGTGGCCGTCCGGTACTGGCTGAAGCAGAACGGCCTGGCCACCACGACGACCGGCGGGGGAGACGTGACCATCAAGCCGACCGCGCCCAACTCGGCCGCGGTGCTGCAGTTCCAGTCCGGCCAGATCGCCGGGGCGTCCGAGCCGTCGCCGTACGACGTCGAGATGGTCAAGGACGGCGGGAAGGTCCTGTTCACCGAGCCGGGCGTGACGACCGTCCTGGTGGTGACGCAGACGTTCCTCGCAGCTCACCCGTCAATCGTCAGCGACCTGCTCAAGGGGCAGATCGAGGCCAACGACTACATCGCCAAGGACACCACCGCCGCGGAGGCCTCGGCCAACGCCGAGCTGACCGCGCTGTCCGGCAAGGGCATCAAGTCCAGCGTGCTGCCGGCGGCCTTCAAGGAGATCACCTTCACCGACGACCCCGATGCGTCGACGCTGTCCACGGATGCGCAGCAGGCCGAGGCCGTCGGGCTGCTGAAGTCAACCAGCCTCAGCGGCATCTTCGACCTCGGGCCGCTCAACCAGTTGCTGCAAGCGGCCGGAGAGTCGCAAGTCAATTCGTGAGGTGAATCGATGAGCCAGACCGACCAGCGCACCTCGCTCGACGGGCCGTCGCCTGCCCCGGTGCCAGCCCCGGGGCCTGCCCCGGCAGGCCGTCCGGCCGATCCCGGGGCCAGCGCAGAACCGGCGATCCAGATCACCGACGTCTCCAAGACCTTCGGTAAGGGACAATCCGCGACGGTGGCCCTGGACGGGGTGTCGCTGTCGGTCGCGCCGGGCGAGTTCGTCTGCCTGATCGGCGCGTCCGGCTGCGGCAAGAGCACCCTGCTGTCGCTGGTCGCGGGCCTGGAGGCGCCGACGAGCGGCACGGTCTCCAGCGGCGGCCGCCGGGTCGCCTTCATGTTCCAGGAGCCGGCGCTGTTCCCCTGGTACACGGCGGCGCAGAACGTCGCGCTCCCGCTGCGGGCCAACGGCGTGGGCCGCAAGGAACGACAGAAGCGGGTCCGGGACCTGCTGGAGTCCGTGCACCTGGGCGGGTTCGCGGACAAGCGGCCGCACGAGCTGTCGGGCGGCATGCGGCAGCGCGTGGCGCTGGCCCGCGCGCTGGCCCAGGACGCCGAGGTGCTGCTGATGGACGAGCCGTTCGGGGCCCTGGACGCGATGACCCGCGATCTGCTGCACGAGCTGCTCGAGGGCATCTGGCGGCGGCAGGGCTTCAGCGTGCTGTTCGTGACGCACGAGGTACGCGAAGCCGTCCGCCTCGGCGACCGGGTCGTGCTGCTGAGCAGCCGTCCCGGGCGCGTCCTGGAGGACTTCGGCATCGGGATCGAACGGCCCCGTGGCATCGACTCCGGCCAGACCGTCGAGCGGGCCCTGCAGATCAAGGAAAAGCTGAACGAGGAGGTGATGCGCCATGTCAGCTGATACGGAGGAAGCGGCCGCGCTCACCGGCCTGGACAACCTGGAGACCGGCCCGGGGGACGGCGCGAAGCGCACCCCCGGTGAGCTGGGCGGCAAAATCTGGCGCGCGCTGTGGCCCAAGGTGCTCGCGATCGCGATCGTGCTGGGCCTGTGGCAGCTCGTCTACGTGCTGAAGGTGAAGCCGCACGATATCCTGCCCGGCCCCGGGCAGGTGCTCCCGGCGCTGTGGGACCAGCTCGGCCACGGGCAGCTGTGGCAGGCCATCGGGACCACGCTGCGCCGCGCGGTCATCGGGTTCGCGCTGGCCCTCGTCATCGGGTCCCTCGTGGGCCTGGTCGTCGCGCGGGTCCCCCCGGTGCGCGCCGCGGTCGGATCGATGATCACCGGTCTGCAGACGATCCCGTCGGTGGTCTGGATCCCGTTCGCGATCATCCTGTTCGGCAACAACACGACCGCGATCTTGTTCATGGTCATCGTCACCGCGGCCCCGTCGATCGCCAACGGGCTCATCGCCGGCGTCGACTTCACGCCGCCGCTGCTGGTACGCGCGGGCAAGAGCATGGGCCTGCGCCGGTTCGCGCTGTACCGCGACCTGGTCATGCCGGCCGCGCTGCCCCCGTTCGTCGCCGGGCTGAAGCAGGGCTGGGCCTTCGCCTGGCACGGCCTGTTCGCCGGTGAACTGCTCGTCATCGTGCCCAACTCGCCGTCCATCGGCGTCCTGCTGTCCTCCGACCAGGACCAGACCGACATGGTCGGCGTGATCTCGATCATGATCGTGATCCTGATACTCGGTGTCGCCGTCGACATCCTGTTCAACATGCTGAACGAGTCGATCCGCCGGCGCCGCGGGCTCGCCCAGGCCCCGTCCACCGGGCGCGGCTGGCGGCTGGGCGCCGGAGTGGCCCGGTAACCGGCCCAGCGCCTATTTGTCAGCGCAGCACGATCGCGCCCAGGCTGCGCATGACCTGCTTGCGCATGACGACGAAGAGGGCGACCAGGGGCAGCACGGACAGCAGCACGGCGGCCATCACCGCCGGCACGTCGATCGCGTACTGGCCCTCGAACTTGGTCAGGCCGAGCGGCAGCACCGCGACGTTGCTGCTCTGCGTGAGCACCAGCGGCAGGATGAAGTTGTTCCAGACGTTCAGCCCGTCGTAGATGCTCAGCGTGGCCAGAACCGGCCGCGCCAGCGGCCAGATGAGCCGCCGGAACACCGTCCACTCGGTGCCGCCGTCCACCAGCATGGCCCCGATCAGCTCACGCGGAATGTCGCGGATGAAGCTCACCATGATCAGGACCGAGACGGGCACCGCGGCCGCGCTCATCGCGAGGATGAGCGCGGCGAGCGTGTCGTACAGGTGCAGCTTGTCGATCAGCAGGTACAGCGGCACGATGATCGCCTGAATCGGGATGGCGAGGCCGATGAGCAGGAGCCGGAACGCGGCCCCCGAAGCGCGGGACGATTTCCGCACGATGCGGAACGCGGCGCCGAGCGAGAACGCGAGGGTGAGCAGGATGCAGGCCGCCGTGATGATCACGCTGTTGAGCAGATAGCGGCCCAGCCCGGCCGCGAAGACCGTGCCGTATTCGGAGGCGGTCAGGCCACCGGTGGGCAGCCACGGGCTGACGGTCAGGTAGCTGCCCTGGCTCCGCAGGCTGGCCAGCACCATGTAGTAGATCGGCGCGAGCACGATGACCAGCCACACCGTCGCCAGCAGGAAGACCGCGAGGCGGCCCGCCCTCACGCGGCCCCCTCCTGCTGGCTTTCCATCGACGCGAACCCGGTGAACCGGATCAGCAGCATCGCGATACCGACGCCGAGCACACCGAGCACGACGGCCAGCACGCTCGCGTAACCGAACTGGTCCTGCTGGAACGCGGCCTGGTACATGTCCAGCGACAGCACGCGGGTCGTATAGCCCGGCCCGCCGTCGGTCATGATGTAGATGATGTCGAAGTAGGTCAGCGCGCCCACGATCATCAGCGTGCTGGAGGTGGCGATCGTGTACCGCAACTGCGGGAGGGTCACCCGCCAGAAGAGCTGCCAGCCGCTCGCGCCGTCGAGCGTCGCCGCCTCGTACAGCACGCGCGGGATCTGCCTGCGGCCCATCTGGTACAGCAGCGTGTGGAACGGGATGAACTGCCAGGCGATGATGGCCACGATGACGTACAGCGCGAGGTTGGCGTTGCCGAGCCAGTTCTGCTGCAGGAACCCCAGGTTCAGCGAGTGCGAGAGCCCGGCGAGGCCGCCGAAGTTGGGATCGAGCAGGGCTTCCCACATCAGCGCGATCCCGGCCGTGGACAGCAGCAGCGGCAGCACGTAGCAGGCCGCGTACACCGCCCGGTACCGCTGGTGCCCGGCCGTGAACAGGCCGAGCGCCAGCGACAGGGGGGTCTGCACGACCCAGCTCAGCGCGACCACCTTGGCCGTGACGACCAGGGACGTCGCGGCCACGGGATCGTGGGCGAACTGCACCCAGTTGGCCCCGCCGGCCCAGTGCGGCGCGCCGAGCCCGTTCCACCGGAAGAAGCTGAGCACGAACGCGGCCAGCAGGGGCAGCAGGATGAACAGCCCGAACAGCGTCATCGCCGGGGTCAGGCCGATGAGGTCCGCGAGCCGCATCTCCCGCCTGGTCCGCCTGTCGCCTGTGATACTCACGGTTTAGGAGGCGCCCTGCTGGCTGTCCATCGTGGCGGCGAACTTCTGCGGGCTCTGGCTCAGCTCGAAGACCTGCGCCAGGTTGGTGAGCATGGTCGTGGCTTCCGCGGGGCTCAGCGACTGGTCCCAGGAGTACTGGAAGCTCGGCGCCTGCTGCACCGAGGAGTAGATGGTCGAGTCGTACGAAGCGAGCTGCTGGCCTGCGAAGAGCGGGGCCGCGCCGCTGATGACCGGTACCTCGCCCGCGCCGACCGAGGCCTTGGCGTAGGAAGAGGTCGCCAGCTCGTCCTGCAGGAAGGCTTCGGCTACCTTCTTCTGCGCGCTGGTCGCGTGGCTGGCGATGGCCACGTAACTTGCCGTGTTGCCCGCCAGATCCGACGGGTTGCCCTTGCCCCCGGCCACCGCGGGGAAGGCGGCCAGGCCGAGGTGACCGGCCGTTACGAAGCTCTTGTTGAGCCCGAGGACCTGGGAAATGTCCCAGTCGCCCATCAGCTGGATGGCGGCCCTCCCGCTGTACAGCAGGGCGTCGGAGCCCCCGCCGCTGTAGTGGAGGGAATCGTAGCCACTCTGGAATGCGCCGGCCCGGACGAGCTGCTGGATGTCGGTCAGCGCCTGGATGACGGCCGGGCTGGACCAGGCGCCGGCCTGGCCCGCTTCGATCGCGTCGAAGGCGGACGGCCCGCCGATCCGGTCGGTCAGGTACTCCAGGTACATCAGGCCGGGCCACTGATCCCCTTCGGCCAGCGAGATGGGTATGTAGCCCTTGGCCTTGAGGGTGCGGACGTCGGCCAGCAGGGCGCTCCACGTCGCCGGGAATCCGGACAGGCCGGCTTTTGCGAACACGGTCTTGTTGTAGAAGAAGTAGACGGGCTGGGTCCCCTCGATCGGGATGCCGTACACGTTCCCGCCGAACGTCACCGCGCCGAGCGATGACGGCAGGAAGCTGGCCGTCCAGCTGGGGTGGCCGACAGACTGCACATCGCCCGCGTCGATGTACTGCTTGAGCGGGCCGCCGCCCCAGGTCCAGAAGATGGTCGGCGGGTTGCCCGCTCCCATGGCCAGCTGGAGCTTCTGCTTGTACGACTGGTTCTCGACGTAGCTGACCGTGATGTGGTCGCCGGGGTGGCTCTTCTCGAAGGCCGAGACCGTCTGATTGATCACCGTGTTGATGGGACTCGGGCCCGTCGTGACGATCCACGCCGTGACCGAGGTGCCGTTCGTCCCCGGCCCGCTGTGCCCGCTCCCGGCGGCGGAACCGCACGCGGCGAGCAGCAGGCTGGCCACCGCCGCCACGGCCCCCGTCCCGGTCAGCGGCCACCGCCGGCTGGCGCTTTTCGGCTTCGATCCCCGTGCTGGAGACATGGTTTCCTCCCGGCCGCTGCAGGACTTCCGAAATGTTTAGTAATTGTTTCGGATTGCCGGTCATACTAAGGACTCCTTTTTGAGGAATCAACCCTTTGTTTCGACGGGATTACCGGACCCCGGGCCGTGCCGCTCGGGCTCAGTTGTTTCCTTAACGGACGTGATGCGGGGCGATGCGGACGATCTCGGCAGGTCCCGGCCCGAAGTCCGAAAACCGGGCCGATCGGCGCGGGGCGCTTGGCGGTGCTGCCCCTGAGAAGCCCTGCCCCTGAGAAAGAGAAGGGGGGTGCCAGCTGGATCTTGTGCTGCGGCCGGACAGCGGCAGCCGGACCAGGGCGTGCGGTACGATAACGATCCGAACGTTTCGATGGATCAATCCCGGCGCCGGATCAATCCCCGACGATCGGCTGCCCGCGGGTCCGCGGGAGGGGTGAGCAGACCGTGACGAGCACGGAGGACGTGGCGAGCGCCGGAGCGGGAGCGCCGCGGCGGCGGGCCACCCTGGCGGCCGTCGCCGCCGAGGCGGGTGTGTCACTGCCGACCGTCTCGAAAGTGGTGAACGGGCGCCCCGATGTCGCCCCGGAAACCCGGGCACGGGTCGAGCGGCTGCTCGGCGAGCTCGACTATCGCCGCCCAGGGGTGCACGGTGCGCGCCGGGGCCGGCGTTCCGGGCTCATCGACCTCATCTTCAACGGCCTCGACAGCCCCTGGGCCGTGGAGATCCTGCGCGGCGTGGAGGACTGGTCCGCCGTTCACGCGACCGGCGTGGCGGTCTCGGCGGTGCGGCACGGCAGCGCCCGCCCGGCGAGCTGGACCAGCGCCCTGGCCAGCCACGACACCGAGGGGGTCATCCTGGTGACCTCCGAGCTGACCGCCCCGCAGCTGGAACAGCTCCGCGGCGAGGGTATCCCGCTGGTCGTGGTGGATCCGGTCATTCTGCCCGACGCCGACCTGCCCAGCGTGGGCACCACCAACTGGGCGGGCGGCCTGGCCGCCACTGATCACCTGGCCTCGCTCGGCCACCAGCGGATCGCGGCCATCGCGGGTCCGCCGGACTACCTGTGCAGCCGGGCCCGGCTGGACGGTTACCGCTCCGCGCTGGACCGGGCCCGGGTGCCGTTCCGGCCGGAATACGTCCGGCACGGTGATTTCCAGCACGAGGGCGGATTTGCCGGCGGCCGGGAGCTGCTCGGCCTGCCGGAGCCGCCCACCGCGATCTTCGCGGGCAATGACCAGCAGGCGCTCGGCGTTTACGAAGCGGCGCGGCAGCTCGGGCTGCGCGTGCCACAGGACCTGAGCATCGTCGGCTTCGATGACCTTCCGGTGGCCCGCTGGGTGTCCCCGCCGCTGACCACGGTGCGCCAGCCGCTGGCGGAGATGGGCCGGACGGCCGCGGCCATGCTCGGTGACCTGATCGAGGGCAAGCCGCTGCGCACCCGGCGGGTCGAACTGTCCACCGAGCTGATCCTGCGCGAGTCGACGTCCAGCCCGGTCCGCTGACCGCGCGCCCGTCCCGCCGCGGGACCGCCGCGCCTCGCGCGCCCGCATCCAGCATGTCGAAACTATCGGCCCGCCGACTGCCACTTCGCGGCCAGTTGGACGCAAAGAGTGATCGTTAATGGTCATCCATGCGGTCCTGTGATCGAAAACTTACCGATAATATCTTGACACCTTCGGAGACGGTCAGGTCTACTCCCAGCGAGAGCGTCCTCCCCGGTCGGCCCGCGCCAGTTCGCTGGGGTCGCCGGGAGCGCAGATGGCCGCAACGCGAGGAGAAGCGATTGGACCAGCGCCGGGCCGGCAGCTCGCTAACGAACGGCGACGGCGAAGGCGCCGCTCCGGGGGTGGACGGCGCTCCGGGGGATAAGGCCGGTCGGAGCGAATTGCCCGTCTGGCGTGATGTCACCGTGCCGCGCGCTGAGCGTGTCGATGACCTTCTCGCGCGGATGACGCTGGCCGAAAAGGCGGCCCAGCTCTACGGCGTCTGGCTGGATAGCGACACCGGCGGGGGCAATGTGGCCCCCCATCAGGACGACCTGTCCGCCGACGCGTCCCCGGCCGGCTGGCCGGGGGTGATCCGGGACGGCCTCGGCCAGCTGACCCGCCCGTTCAGTACCCGCCCGGTGGCCCCGGAGGAAGGCGCGGAACAGCTGGCCCGGCTGCAGCGCGAGGTCATGGCCGCGGGCCGCTTCGGCATCCCGGCGATCGCGCACGACGAGTGCCTGGCCGGGTTCACCGCCTGGACGGCCGCGATCTATCCCGTTCCGCTGGCCTGGGGAGCCACGTTCGATCCGCCGCTGGTGGAGCGGATGGCCGCCCAGATCGGCACCAGCATGCGCTCCGTCGGCGTCCATCAGGGGCTGGCGCCCGTTCTCGACGTGACCGTCGACCCGCGCTGGGGCCGGACCGAGGAGACGATCGGTGAAGACCCTTACCTGGTCGCCACGGTCGGCACCGCCTACGTCCGGGGCCTGGAATCGAGCGGGCTGGTGTCGACGCTCAAGCACTTCGCCGGCTACTCGACCTCACGCGGCGGCCGGAACCTCGCGCCCGCGGCCGTCACCTCCCGTCAGGTCGCGGACCTGCTGCTGCCGCCGTTCGAGATGGCCATCCGGCTCGGCGGAGCGCGATCGGTCATGCACGCCTACACGGCCATCGACGGCATCCCCACCGCGGCTGACCCTGCCCTGCTGTCCGGCGTGCTCCGGGACACCTGGGGCTTCGGCGGCACGGTGGTCGCCGACTACTTCGGCATCAGCTTCCTCGAACTGCTGCACGGGGTGGCCGCCGACGCGGGCCACGCGGCGTCGCTGGCCCTGGCCGCCGGCGTCGATGTGGAGCTGCCGAGCGTCCGCTGTTACGGTGCGCCGCTCATCGGCGCGGTGGAACGGGGGGACGTCGGGGAGGCCCTGATCGACCGCGCCGCGCGCCGGGTCCTGCGGCAGAAATGCGAGCTCGGCCTGCTCGATCCGTCCTGGGACCCCCAGCCGCCTGTGCTGGCCGGAGGAGATGCCGGGCGTACCGGGAACGGTGCCGCCATTGACCTGGCCCCCCCGGCGGCCAGGGACGTGGCCCGGCAGCTGGCCGAGCAGTCGGTCGTGCTGCTGGCCAACGACGGCACCCTGCCCCTGGCCGCGGGCAGTCGGATCGCGGGCAGTCGGATCGCGGTCGTCGGCCCGCGCGCCGACGACCCGTACGCCATGCTCGGCTGCTACTCGTTCCCGAGCCATGTGGGCGTCAAATTCCCTGACCTGGATATCGGCGTCGAGATCCGCACGTTCCTGGCCGCCCTGCGCCACGAGCTGCCGGACCGCGTCATCAGCTACGCCCCGGGCTGCGGCGTCGACGACCCGGATGCTTCCGGGATCGAGGCCGCCGTACAGCTGGCCGTCAGCCACGACGTGTGCATCGCGGTTATGGGCGACCGTTCCGGCATATTCCACGGGACCTCGGGCGAGGGGTGTGATGCCGTCGACCTGAACCTGCCGGGGCTCCAGGGCCAGTTGCTGAAGGCCGTGCTCGGCACCGGGACGCCCGTGGTCCTCGTCCTGCTGACCGGCCGGCCCTACGCCCTGGGATCCTTCACCGGGGCGGCCGCCGTGGTGCAGGCCTTCTTTCCCGGTCAGGAAGGCGGCCCCGCCCTGGCCCGGGTGCTGGCCGGCCAGGTCAACCCGTCAGGCCGCCTGCCGGTGAGCGTGCCCCGGCACGTCGGCGCCCAGCCCACCACCTACCTCGGCTCCCGGCTGGCCCAGCGGAGCGAGGTGAGCTCCGTCGACCCCAGTGCCCTGTACCCGTTCGGCTACGGCCTCTCCTACACGTCGTTCCGGTGGGAGAGCGCCGAATGCCGGGGCATCGACCGGGGCACCGAGTGGCGGCCGGGTGCCGGCGACCTGCCTGCCGCCGAGGTGCCCACGGACGGCTCGGTCACCGTTTCGGTCAGCATCCGTAATGTGGGGGAGCGGGCCGGGAGCGAGGTTGTTCAGGTCTACCTGCACGATCCGGTGGCGCAGGTGACCCGGCCCGTCGCCTGCCTCATCGGCTACCAGCGGGTCACGCTGGAACCGGGCCAGAGCGGCCAGGTCCGGTTCGCGCTGCACACCGATCTGATGTCGTTCGTCGGCCGCCGCGGGACGCGGATCGTCGAGCCCGGCCGCATCGAGCTCCGGCTGGGCTCCTCCAGCGAGGACACCCCGGTCGTACTGCCGGTCGATCTGACCGGACCGGAACGGGCGATCGAGGGTGCGCGGCAGATGACCGCTCAGGCGGAGATCGCCTGAGCCGCGCGGCGTGACGGCCCCGCCGGCTGTCCGCCGCCCGCCCGACTCGGCTGGCTCCCGGCTCCGTACGATAGGACGCTTATGAAGGCTGAACAGCTGACCGAACCCGCGGCCTACCACGGCGAGGGACCGCTGTGGCATGAGCTCGCCGGCGTCCTGCGCTGGGTCGACATGCTGGCCGGCGATATCCTCACCCTCACCCCGGCCGGGTCCATCGACCGCCTGCACATTGGCACCGTCGCGGCCGCGATGCGGCCCCGCGCGGCAGGCGGCCTGGTGGCGGCGGTCGAGCACGGCTTCGTGCTGATCGACGGCGACGGGCAGATCGGCCCCGAGCGGACCGCGTTCACCGATCCGGCGTGCCGGATGAACGAGGGCGGTGTGGACCGCCAGGGCCGGTTCTTCAGCGGGTCAATGGCCTACGACGGGACCAGCCCGCGCGGCGCGCTCTACCGGTTCGGCCCCGGCGGTGAGATATCGGTGGTCTTCACCGGCGTGGCGATCTCCAACGGCATCGCGTGGACCGCCGACGGCGAGAAGGTGTTCTACATCGACACGCCCACCCAGCGCGTCGACGTCTTCGATTACGACCCGGCCACCGGGCTGCCGTCCGGCCGCCGCCCGGTGGTGCACGTCGACCCGGACCAGGGCGCCCCGGACGGGATGGCCCTGGATGCCGAGGGCGGGATATGGGTTGCCCTGTACGGCGGCCATGCCGTGCACCGTTACCGCGAGGACGGCACGCTCGACGCGGTGATCGACCTGCCGGTGAGCCAGGTGACCTCGTGCACGTTCGGCGGCCCGGACCTGGACCAGCTCTTCATCACCACGTCCCGGGAAAAGCTCCCGCCCGGCGCCGAGCCCCAGGCCGGCGCGATCTTCCGCGCCACCCCCGGCGTCCGCGGCCTCCCCCTCGGCACCTTCGCCGGCTAACCGGCCGGTCACCAGGCCTGCGCCGATGATGCCACCGACCGCCACCATGCCGGGCGGGTGGCGTCCATTAATGGCACAACTTCCGGAAACTCCGCTCACCGGTGAAAATCAGTCGAGGGGCCGATCTCGCCGGAATCCGGCTCGGATCGGCTCGGCGAGCGGTGCCGAGCGCCCACCGGGCTACTGCGCCGTGTGCGCGAGCACCGCCGTGGCCACCTGCGCGTGTGCCCGGCTGGGGAGCTCCGCGCCGACCCCGTCGAGGACCAGCAGGGTTGCGCCGGGGATCTCCCCGGCCAG
>Ga0182014_10000575_pt1 | contig 49085 bp, 39 predicted proteins | sample 612S2DmetaG_FD_120489 | JGI IMG/M metagenome (GOLD analysis project Ga0182014, IMG submission 120489) | Permafrost microbial communities from Stordalen Mire, Sweden - 612S2D metaG | ecosystem: Environmental > Terrestrial > Soil > Wetlands > Permafrost | place: Sweden: Stordalen | collected... | reverse complement strand
GATCGCCTCCGGCAACCTCAAGCAGATGCAGGCCGAGAAACCCAAGCCCACCCAGGTCGTCGTCGAGCCCGAAAAGGTCGCCGAAACCCCGCTAGGCATGACCCCATGGTCGGCCACCGGCGAAGGCCACGATCCCGACGAGGATGAGGCAAAAGATTGCGAGCCTGATTGCGAGCAAGACGAACGAGACGACGAGGACGGTGAAGACGAAGACTCGAACGAATCGGATCCCGACGATCTCCCACCGCAAGAGCTTTGTCAGTTGCTCACAGCCGACGAGAGACGGGACGTAATCGATGAGTGGCTCAAGGAAGGTCGAATTACCCAAAACGAACTCCACGACTATATGACGTCGGATGGTCCTGATCCGATCCTGCTCGCCATTTGTCGCGTCTACGGTGAACTTAAGCAACGCATCGCAGCCCTGCACGCCAAGCCGTAAACCGCCGAGCGGCACGCGAAAGCCCACTGCCCCAGGTTCGCTCGTAGCCTCGATAAGAGCGAAGGTGATTATTCACTGGATCCGGAAGCATCGGTTACTCTTAAAATGTTGCTACGCCCATGTCTCTTTTGTGAGCGTGAAGCCGCTCCAACCATGATCCCCATCACGCGTACGTATAAAATCCGCGCCCGCTCTTCCGCCCCAGCCACCCCGCATCCACCATCTTGATCAGCAGCGGGCACGGCCGGTACTTCGGATCGCCCAGCCCATCTTGGAGCACGCGCATAATGTCGAGGCACACATCCAGCCCTATAAAATCCGCCAGCGTCAGCGGCCCCATCGGATGCGCCATCCCAAGTTTAAAAACCTCGTCCACCGCCTCCGCCGTTGCCACCCCCTCCATCACCGCGAACATCGCCTCGTTCAGCAGCGGCATCAGCACCCGGTTGGATACAAACCCCGGCGCGTCGTTCACCTCCACCGGCGTCTTACCCAGTTTCACCGCCAGTTCACGCACCGTCTCGTACGTCTCCTCGGACGTCGCGAGCCCGCGAATCACTTCCACCAACTCCATCACCGGCACCGGATTAAAAAAGTGCATGCCAATCGTTTTATCTGCCCGCTTCGTCAGCGCCCCAATTTTCGTAATCGAGATCGACGACGTATTCGACGCCAGCACCACCCCCGGCCTTAGAATGCGGTCGAGGTCGCGGAAAATCTCCGCCTTGATCTCGAATTTTTCTGTCGCCGCCTCCACTACTAAGTCGCAGTCGCTGAGTTTCCCCCGATCAAGCGCCGATGTAATTCGCCCCAATGTCGCCGCCTTGTCGTCAGCCGTAATCTTGCCCTTCGTAACTTCCCGCTCCAGGTTCTTCCCGATCGCGTCCAGCCCGCGATCCACAAACCGCTGCTCCACATCGCACAACACCACGCTGAACCCCGACCGCGCAAACACATGCGCAATCCCGTTCCCCATCGTCCCCGCCCCAATCACACCCACTCGTTCAATTGTCATGATTGCCTCGCTCGAAATTTCGCTGAAACGAACTCAAGGTTTACTGATAAGGTTTACTGATAATGTTCGCCGCGCGTCCATTGCCCGATGTCGGTAACAGCTTGGGTGCGGAGCCGCTTCAGCAACCGCGTGCGCGCTGCCAACCCGTGGCTTTTGCTGATTGGAGTGACCGGAGTGATCTGCGCAATGGCCTGACCGCGGCTGGTTAGAATGCAGCTCTGGCCTTGATCGACTTCGCGTAACAAGCGGGAGAAGTTTCGCCTTGCATCCGTCGCTGAAATTGTCTCTACCACTGTAACGCTTATTTCTCCGCCGCCACCTTGATCCGCGTCTCCGCCCGCTCCAGCGCATCCTCGGCCCGGTCATAATCCACATCCGGATTATTGCTCTTCAATCGCTCTTCCGCTCGTGCCTTCGCTTTTTCCGCGCGCGCTACATCGATTTCCTGCGGCCGCTCCGCCGTTTCCGCCAGGATCGTGACTTTCTCCGGCAACACCTCCGCAAATCCCCAAGCGACCGACAGCGTATGCGTCGTCCCGCCCGCCCGATAAGTCAGCGCGCCCGCCTTCAACTCCGTAATCAGTGGCGCGTGTCCCGGCAGGATCCCGAGGTAACCGTCCGCCCCAGGAATTTGCGCCTCTTCCGCGGCCACATCCTTCACCATCTGCTTTTGCGGAGTAACAATCTCGAGTTGGAAAGTATCTGCCATGTAGTCGTTGGTCGTTAGTCCTTGGTTCGTAGATGGTGGTCGGTAGTAGTAAGTCGTAATTCCTTCGTCCCCAGTCCTAAGTCGTAAGCCGAAAGGCCAGCGCGCTGGAGCTTTTCCCAGCGACCATCGACCAAGGACCACCGACCAACTAAGCCGCCACCTTCATCTTCTCCGCCGTCTCCAGCACTTCTTCAATCGTTCCCTTCATGTAAAACGCCTGCTCCGGAATGTCGTCATACTTCCCTTCCACAATTCCGCGGAAGCCTTTTACCGTGTCGGCAATCTTCACATACCGCCCCGGAGTGCCCGTAAACTGCTCGGCCACAAAGAACGGCTGCGACAGGAACTTCTGGATCTTGCGCGCTCGCGACACCGTCAGCTTTTGGTCTTCGCTCAACTCGTCGATGCCTAGAATCGCGATAATATCCTGTAAATCCTTATAAGTCTGCAGCGTCTTCTTCACCATCTGCGCCACGTCATAGTGATCCTGCCCCACAATGCGCGGATCGAGAATGCGCGAAGTCGAAGCCAGCGGATCGACCGCGGGATAGATCCCAATCTCCGTAAGTGCGCGCGAAAGCACCGTAGTCGCGTCCAAGTGCGCAAATGTCGTGGCTGGCGCCGGATCGGTTAGATCGTCCGCCGGCACATAGATCGCCTGCACCGATGTCACCGATCCTTTTTTAGTCGAAGTAATCCGTTCCTGTAACTCGCCCATCTCCGTCGCCAAATTCGGCTGGTAACCCACCGCGCTCGGCATGCGGCCCAGCAGCGCCGAAACTTCCGACCCCGCCTGCGTGAAACGAAAGATGTTGTCGATAAAGAGCAGCGTGTCCGACCCCTGCTCGTCGCGGAAATATTCCGCCACCGTCAGCGCCGTCAGCGCCACCCGCAGACGCGCTCCCGGCGGTTCCGTCATCTGCCCATAGATCAGCGCCGCTTTCGACTCATCCGGCTTGCCCGGCTTAATCACGCCCGACTCCGACATTTCCAGCCATAAGTCGTTGCCTTCGCGGGTGCGCTCGCCCACTCCGGCAAACACCGAGAATCCGCCGTGCTGCTTGGCGACGTTGTTGATGAGTTCCATGATGACGACGGTTTTCCCGACGCCAGCGCCGCCGAACAGACCGATCTTGCCGCCCTTCAAAAACGGTTGGATGAGGTCGACGACCTTCACGCCCGTCTCGAACATTTCGGCGGTAGTGGATTGCTCGTCAAAGGCAGGGGCTAGCCGGTGGATGGGCATGCGCTTGTCACAGGCGATGGGGCCAAGGCGGTCAACGGGCTCGCCAATGACGTTCATCACGCGCCCGAGCGTGCCGCGCCCTACCGGCACGGAGATCGGTCCGCCAAGATCGATGGCGTTCATGCCCCGCACCATGCCGTCCGTCGGCTCCATGGCGACGCACCGCACGCGCCCCTCGCCAAGGTGCTGTTGTACTTCAAGAATTACGTTGATCGGCGAAGGCACGGTGAAACCCTCGCTCACCACGCGCAGCGCCTCGTAGATCGGAGGCATTGACGCCTCCACAAATTGCACGTCGACGGCCGGGCCGGCGACCTGAATCACATGTCCGATATTTTCTGCCATAAATCTCTTTTCCGTAGCGACGGGGCTTGCTCCGTCTTGAGTTCGAGCGAGCTTTATTTCAACCATGCGGGGGACGCGTCAACTCGCGGCTCCCTACCCCTGCGCCGCCGCCCCGCTCACAATCTCGATAATTTCCTTCGTAATCTTCGCCTGCCGCGCCCGGTTCATCGCCAGCGTCAGCGAATCGATCATGTCCGACGCATTGTTCGTCGCCGAATCCATCGCCGTCATCCGTGCCGCGTGCTCCGCCGCCACCGACTCCATCAGCGCGTGAAAAATCTCGACGCTGATGTACTTCGGCAAAAGCTCGCTGAATAACTGCACCGGCGGCTGCTCGTAAATGTAGTCCACCTCGGCCGTCGCGAATTTAGCCGCCGCCTCGTCCACCGCGCGCGTATCCACCGGACGAATGCCCACCCCCGCCGTCTTCGCCGCTTCCACCGCGCGTTTCCGCTCTTCTTCCGTCGCCTCTTCGGCCAGGCTTATGTTCACCTCGCCGATTTCTTTGATCGGCAGCAGGTGGTCCACCACTAGCCGTTGCGCAATCACCGACTTAAACTCGTTGTACAAAATGTACACACCGTCAATCGTCTCGTCCGCAAACCGCTGCACCACGTCCTGCCCCAGCGCCGCAACAAAGTTGTAATCCACCTTCCCCAAAACGCCGACGTACTCGCCGGTAATCTGCACGCGCCCCGCCCGCGGAGCCTCACTCTGCACCGGAGCCGCGCCAGCCTGAATATCTTCCGGCGTTCTCCTCGTAGGAGCCGCGGGAAAACGCCGCCGCATAAAGTCGCGGCCCTTGCGTCCAATGCACTCGACGTCGATATCCTGCTCCGGCTTCGACGCGATGAACTTACTCACCACTTTCAAAATGTTTGTATTGAACGCGCCCGCCAGCCCCTTGTCGCCCGTGATCACGATCAGCAGAATGTTCTTCTCCGGCCGCTCCGCCAGCAGCGGATGCAACGGCTCGCCCGTCACCGGATCGTAGATATTCGCTCGCTTGATCAGCGACTTCAAAACATTCGTCAGCATCTGCGAATAAGGTCGCGCCGCCAGCGCAGCCTCCTGCGCACGCCGCAACTTCGCCGCCGAAACCGTCTTCATCGCCTTGGTGATCTGCCGCGTGTTCACCACGCTGCGAATCCGCCGTCGAATATCAAGAATGTTAGGCATGAACCTGTTCTTAAGTTCTAAGTTCTAACTTCTGACTTCTTACTTCGCAACCGCTTGCCGCGACTCCACAAACGCCTGCTTCGCTTCCTTAATTACGCGCGCGATCTCGGCCTTCAAATTGTCGTCGAGAATTTTCTTCTCCATGATCGTGTTCAGCAGCCCCGGATTCGTCGTGTCCACATACTTGTACAGCTCTTTTTCAAAGTCCCGCACCTGGTCGATCGGCAAATCGTCCAGCGCCCCGCTCGTTCCCGCAAAAATCGCGATGATCTGCTTCGAGAACGGCAGGGGCGAAAATTGCGCCTGCTTCAGCAACTCAACCAACCTCTGCCCTCGGTTCAATTGCTGCTGTGTTGCCTTATCCAGATCGCTGCCAAACTGGGCAAACGCCGCCAACTCGCGGTATTGCGCCAGTTCCAGTTTCAGCGTTCCCGCCACCTGCCGCATCGCCTTAATCTGCGCGCTGCCTCCCACGCGGCTCACCGAAAGTCCAACGTTCACCGCCGGCCGCACGCCCTGGTTAAACAAATCCGTTTCCAGATAAATCTGCCCATCCGTAATCGAAATCACGTTCGTCGGAATGTACGCCGAAACGTCCCCCGCCTGCGTTTCAATCACCGGCAGCGCCGTCAGCGACCCGCCGCCGTTCTTATCGCTCAACTTCGCCGCCCGCTCCAGCAGCCGCGAATGGAGATAAAACACATCTCCCGGATACGCCTCGCGCCCCGGCGGACGCCGCAGCAGCAGCGAGATTTCGCGATACGACGCCGCGTGCTTCGACAAATCGTCATAGATGCAAAGCGCGTGCCGCCCCGAGTCGCGGAAGTATTCGCCCATCGCGCACGCCGCATACGGCGAAATGTACTGCATCGGCGCCGGCTCCGACGCCGACGCCGCCACCACGATCGTGTACTCCATCGCGCCCGCGTCTTCCAGAATCTTCACCACCTGCGCAATCGACGACCGCTTCTGCCCAATCGCGTTGTAAATACAAATCAGGTTGTTGCCCTTGCTGTTGATGATCGTGTCCAGCGCAACCGCGGTCTTCCCCGTCTGCCGGTCGCCGATAATCAGTTCCCGCTGGCCTCGCCCAATCGGAATCATCGAGTCAATCGCCTTCAGCCCCGTCGCCATCGGCTCGCGCACCGGTTGCCGGTCGATCACGCCCGGCGCAATGCGTTCCAGAGGAATAAATTTGTCGGACTGAATCGGCCCCTTGTCGTCAATCGGCTGCCCCAGCGAATTCACCACGCGTCCAATCACCGCGTCGCCCACCGGCACGCTCATGATGCGCCCCGTCCGCTTGACCTCGTCGCCCTCTTTAATCTCCGTGTATTCGCCGAGGATCACGACGCCGACCTGATCTTCTTCCAGGTTCATGGCGATCCCGGCGATCCCGTGCGGAAAGCTGAGCAGTTCTCCGGCCATGACCTTGTCGAGGCCGTAAACGCGCGCGATCCCGTCGCCGAGCGTGATGATCGTGCCCACTTCGTCGACCGCGATCTTCGTTTCGTAATTCTCGATCTGCTCGCGGATAAGTTGTGTAATTTCGTCTGCTCTAATTTGTGCCATAAGCTTTTAGCTTTTCCAAACGACTAACGACCAACAGCTAACTAACCAACTGCTCCCGAATCCTCTCCAACTGCCCATTCACCGAGCCGTCGTAAATCGTGCTTCCCACCTGCACCACCGCCCCGCCCAGCAGACCCGCGTCCTGCGCGTACCGCGCGCGCACCTGCTTGCCCGTCAGTTTCCGAATCTCCGCCTCCAGCAGCCGCTTTTCCGGATCGTTCAACGCCCGCGCGCTGGTAACCTGCGCCTCGGCAAATCCCATGCGATCGTCCAGTTCCAACTCCGCCTGCTTTACAATTTCACTAAACAGCGGCAGCCGCCGATGATCCGTCACCACCGCAATAAAATTCCGCACCGGCCGTGACCCGCCCATCTTCCCCACCACCGCATCGATCACAGCTTTTTTCTGCGCCCCGGGAATCGACGGATTCTCCAGCACCCGCCGCAGATCCGCGCTCTCCGCCAGCATCCCTTCCATCCCATGCAACTCGGCCAGCATCTGCCCGGCATCCGCCTTGCTGCTCATCACCACGTCGGCAAAGGCGCGCGCGTAGGTTCCCACCACCGATGCCATCTAGCGCCCGTCCTTTCCGTCGTCCCGTTGTGTCGGCGCCGCGCCGCGTTCCGCCGTCAAATTCGCCGCAAAATTTCGCACCAGCACCTGGTCCGTATTCGCATCGATGTTGATCTGTTTCCGTGCCAGCGCCAGCGCCAAATCCGCCGTGTGCGCCGAAAGCTCCCGCCTCACCTGCTTCGCCGCCGCCGCAATTTCCTGCTCCGCCGACTGCACCACCTTCCGCAACTCCTCTTCCGCCGCCTTCTTGATCCGTCCCTCTTCGTCCTCGGCTTCCTTCTCCGCCGAACTCTGCATCTTCGCGATCTCCGCGCTCATCTGGCTCAGTCGGCTCTCAATCTCCGCCAGCCGATTCCCGGCATCCTCGCTCGCCGCCCGTGCCTCCTCCAGCGCCTTCCGAATCGATTCGCCACGCGCCTTAAAAATTCCCGGCAGTCCCTTGCGCGCCGCCCAAACGATCACCGCCGCAATAATCGCGAAGTTCAGCCAAAGCGCCGCCATGTGCGCCTGGTGCACATCCAGCCCCACCAACTTCCCCAACTTCTGCACCATCGCCGAGTGCTTTAGTTTCGCATTCTCTTCTTCCTCGCCCTCCGCCGCGCGCGTCTCCGCCGCCAGTTCTTTGCCAACACTTTCGTGCCCCGGCTTACTCGCCTCAGCCGGTTTCCCCGTCTTCGCCCCTACAGCTTCGGCATCCTTATTATTGCCCGCCGAATTACTGTCCGAGATCTGACTCGAACTCCCTGCAGCCTGCGCCTGCCCCATCGCCGCTACCCGCAGCGGCCCCACCATCAACAACGCCGCCAGCGCCAGCGCGAGCAGCCATCCCGCTCGCCTCTCCGCGCTCTTCTTCATCATCTCCGTCATTCTGATCATCCGCCCACCTGGCTGGGCGCAGTCACCGGACGCAGCACCGTCCGCACAATATCCGTCGCCAATCTTCCCGCTTCCCCCTGCAACTTCGTCATCGCCTCTTGCTTATCCTGCTCCAGCAGCGCCCGCGCCTGCTTCACCTGCTCTTGCGCCCGAGCCCGCGCCTCATTCACCGCCTCCGTCCGCGCCTGCCCAGCCTGCCCCCGCCGCGTCTCCAGGTTCCTAAACACCTTCTGCCGCGCCTCGCGCAGCCGCTTCTCATACTCGTCCGTCCGCGCCTCCGCCGACTGGATGTCCGCCCGCGCCTTCTCCATCGCCCCCTGCGTCCGCTTGCGCCGCTCCCCCAGCACCGCCGTCAGCGGCCGGTACACCAGCAAAACATAAAGAAGATAGACGGTTAAAAGTAGGAGGATCGTCGGCACGCTTCCGAGCAGTAATTCGCCTAATTGTCGGAGTGTCTGCTCCATATCCCTTTGATCGAAGTCTCTTTGGTCGAAATCTCTTGGATCGAAAGCTACTGTGCTGATCGATTCGCGGCTGATCTAGCTCGAAGAATAGCGGCTTGTGAAACCAATAAAATTAACATCCTCTCAACAGCACTGTCAATGCGCCCGCTCACATTCCCGCCTCAGAATTTCAACCCGCCCTCCCGCGTCCAAAGCCCATTCCCACATCGCCCCGCATGCTCCGCGATCTCCGCGTTGAAAGCTCTAAGACCGCCCTCGAATAACCGCCGCCCGCACGAGAGCCACGTCACTCCGCGTTCCACATCTCCCGCAGCAACTTCCACTTCCCATCCCCGCCCCGCCTCAACACCAGCAGCATCTTTCCCCGCCCGTCGAACGGAGCCTTCCCTCCACCCATCTGCACCACCTGATGTTCGCGACACCACTCCGATGCCATCTCCCCCGCCACCTCAACCCCCGAGCACTCCATCTCAAACCTCTCCATCTTCGCGCCCGCCAGATCCCCCATCACGCGATCCATGAACGCCGCAATTGCCGCCTTCCCCACCATCGGCTTCGTCGAAGGTAGCAGGCTGATCCCGTCCTCCGCCCACAACGCCATCGTCGCCCCATTGTCCATTCGCCGCGTCGCCTCCTCCAGCCTCCGGTTAAACTCCTCAATCTCCCCCCGGGCATTCCCCGCCCCCATCGCCGTTTGCCCCAACAAACTCGCGTCCGAAAAGAAAATTGTCGGAAACAACCAAAGTGCCAGGAAAGAAGTTCTCACCATTGACCGCAGAATCTTCCGCGTCTTCATCCTGCGATCATAGCTGATCGCCCACGCCCTTTCCGGCGCGGCCTCACCCACCTTCCGCCAAGCGGCGATCGCCCGTCCTCGTGCTATCCCGCGCGCATCCGAAACCAATTCATCTCAATGCGCGTTCATCCCCCTACGGCACCACCTTGAACACCACTCCCGCTCCGTTCGCTCCCCCATACTGCGTCGTCCCATAAAGGTTTCCCGCGCCATCCCGAATCAGGCTGCCATACGGGTTCGCCCCGTCTGTCCCGTTGAAGCTCCACAGCAGCGTAGGTTTGTAGTTAGTCTTGGGGCGCGTCAGTTCATACACCGTCCCGTAACCATAGGCGCCACCATTCACGGTTGTGCCGTAAAGGTTCGCCCCGTCCTGCAAAATCCCGGCAAACGGATTGCACCCGATACCGGTTTTGAAGACGTACGCATTCGCATAGAAGGTGCCTGCGGTATAGACCATCCCGCATTGGGGATAATACCGCCCGTTGGAAGCCGTTCCAAATCCTCCGACGATTGTCCCCTGCACATTGCTGCCCTCGTCCACGCCTCGGGCTTTCGATTGGGGAAAGATCAGCGACAAATTCCAGCCCCCGCCGCCGTTCGGCGTCAGCAGGAATGCCTTCAGCTGATGGGCCATCTGCCCCTTTTGTTGATGCATCAGGTTCGAATTTGTAACCCCATAAATTCCGCCGTCATAAAAACTCAGTCCGGCGTAAGTCGGCCCCGTGTAGTCGCCCCAGTTCACCGTCTGAATCGTTTGCTCGGTCCAGCCATTACCCGATGGACTCAGTTCATAAACAGTTCCAGCAGCTCCATCGCCTCCATTGAGCGTCGTGCCATACAGATTGCCCGACCCATCCATGATCGGAGTGTTCACCGGATTCGCACCGTCCGCTCCTCCCGTAAAGCTGTACAGCACCGTCTCGTTCCAGCCGCCGCCGTTCGGCGAAAGCTCAAACACCGTCCCGTTCGCGTACGCTCCGCCAAACTCGGTCGTCCCATACAAATTCCCCGCCCGATCAAAAATCAACGATGCATAAAGTGGTGTCGCACCATCGGTGCAATTCATCGCCGAGCAGAATCGGTACAGCACCGTCTCTTCCCCGCTCGCCGAAATCTCAAACACGGTTCCAAATCCCAGCCCGCCCGCGTTCGTAGTCCCGTACAAGTTCCCGCCACTGTCGGCAACCAGCGCGGCCTGCGGATTCGCCCCATCGGGCGCGCCCGTAAAGTTGTAAAGCACCGTCTCTTTTCCCTTCGACTTCGCTAATGGCCCAACCTGCGCCTGCGCCGCGCCGGCAATCAGCAGCCCCGCGAAAACTACCGCCATTACCACAGCCCCGCGCCGAACCGCGCCTGCCAGTTTCCTCAAGCCAGATCCCAGTCCGCCGCTGCCAATGTTTACATGTCCTTTCGTTCTCCTGTTTTGCATAATGCCCTCCTTGAGAGCTCAATAGGTTTGTCCTTGCCCGTGCTTCACTTCTCGCGCTTTTCGAGAAGCGGGAAAAAAGGGAGTTCCCCACCCTTAAACGTCGCGCTTTTTGCGAAGTTTAGGGTGGGGCTTTTGACTTTTATTTTCAACTTCGAAACAACCCTCCTCCGCTTCTGCCAACAAACAACCGCCTCACTTCGCCTTCTTCACCACCTGCTTCACCACGTTCGACGCGCTGCCGGAGAAGTTTGCGTCCCCTCCGTACACCGCCGTAACCGACGTCGTGCCCACCTTCAGCGTCGTGCTCGTAAAGTTCGCTGAGCCGCCGCTCAACGTCCCCGTCCCCAGCACCGTCTTCTTGCCCGTCATGAACGTGACCGTTTCTCCATCCGGTGGCTCGCCCCCCCTGCCACTGATCACCGCCGTAAACGTCACCGCCTCCCCATAGGTCGACGGATTCGGCGCGGACATCAGCGTCGTCGTGGTCGCCTTACGCACACCGCTCACTTCGAACACTACGCCCTGGTTGTGGTGCGCTCCTCCCGAACCGGTCGTCCCGTAGAGGTTGCCCGCGCCGTCCAGCATCAAAGTGCCTGCCGGGTAAGCTCCGTCTTTTCCGTTGAAAACCCACAGAATCGTATCTTCGTAGTTGGAGTTGCCCAGGGCCGCCAGCTCAAACACAGTTCCGCCCTTGCCCCCCTTGGCCGTAGTGCCGTACAGGTTCCCGCCCGCATCGAGCGCAACCCCGCCCCAGGGATATGCGCCATCGGTTCCGCCCTTAAACGAATGCAGGATTTGCTCCGTCCATTCTCCGTTTTCTCCAGGCGTCAGCTCATAGACGGTTCCGTGGTCCTTGGCACCGCCGCGGATGGTTGTTCCGTAAAGGTTGCCGGACGAGTCGAGCGTCGGAAGGCCCACCGCGTCGCTGCCATCTCCGGGAGCACCGGCAAAGGTGTGCATCACCGTCGCATTCCAGCCACCCGCGCCGCTCGGTGACAGCTCGAACACTTCTGTAGTCGTGGTGCCGAAGATGTTGCCGGCGGCATCCATCGTCAACCCGCCCAGTCTGGCGTCGCCCCCACCGTTGTAAATCACTTGTTCGGTCCAGCCTCCGCCCGACGGGCTCAGCTCGAACACGCCTGCCGAATTCATGCCGCAGAGATTGCCCGCCGCGTCCATGATCAAGTTGGCGCGCAACGGATTTCCGCCGTCCGTGCAGCCGCTCTGCGTGCAGAAGTTGTAGAGCACGGTCTCGGTCCAGCTTCCGCCCGCCGGACTCAGTTCGAACACCACGCCCAGGGTAGCCGCGCCCCCGCCCGCTGTAGTCCCGTAAACGTTTCCCGCGCTGTCGAGCATCACCGGACCCCACGGTTGTTCCCCGTCCGCCCCACCGGTAAAGCTGTGGAGCACCGTTTCTGTCCAGCCTCCATTGCCGTTCGGCGAAAGCTCAAATACGGTTCCTCCTCCCCACAGCCCGCCCCACCGCGTCGTCCCATAGAGGTTGCCGGCAGCGTCCGAGACGAGCCCGGCCCACGGAGTCGATCCGTCAGTGCAAAAGCCCCCGCCCGCGCAAAAGTTGTAAAGCACGCTCTCCGTCTGCCCCATCGCAGGGCGAGCAAAAATCAGCAGCACCGCCAAAACCACAGCCAGCATCAAAACGCCGCGGACAGCGCATGCTCCCGCCCATTCGTAAAATCTGCCAAAGTGTGGCTCGCCCATAGCAAGTTTCCTCGCGCCAAATCCCGTCTGCTCATCGGAAATCTTCCAAGCGCCCACTGTCCCAACGATCGTTCCTTGTGAATGCAGTCCCGGTGCTGTTTCTCGCAAATGCGCTCCCGCTGAATCCATAATTCCTCCATCATCCCCATGTTCTTGTTGTGATCCTCGGTAAAGTGAATTTCCCAGACGTACTCCGAGGATCTCTTTCGTCAAGAGTCTTCCTTTCGTTTTTGGGGGGGGGATTGTCGTGCGAATTAAATAGATACCAATCGGCAACTTTCGTCAGTGCACTTCGTCACCCCCGGAAGTGACAAGCAGAAGAAGTGACGAGACAAAGAAGCGACAAGCGGAAGGGTCGGTAGAAATGGTCTCATAAACGGTCTTGCGCAGGGCCCGGCTTTCAGCCAGGCCTGCATACGCAGAAAATATGAGGCTGTTTCTGGCCGCGTCGGAATCTTAGCAAAACTCAGCGTGCTGGGCCTGCGACCGGATGCCCGTGCCGTTCGCCGACAACCCCACATCGCGAAGACTTCACAACCTGGCATTAACGGCGACTAGGCCCTGTCAGTTGACCTAATATCGCGTGGCTGATTTCGTCAATTATGCGGTGGGCCAGTGGGCGCTACCACCCAGACGTATTCAAGCGCTTGCGTCCCCGTGTTTGTAACGTTGTGCCTTGTCGCAGGTGGAATGTACGCCAGCATCTTCTCCAAGAGCGGCATATCGGGATGTCCCTCGACATTGGCGACGCCACTCCCGTGCAGTATCACCAAGGCTTCCTCATTTCCCGAAGTCGAGTGCCAGCCTATGCTCTCACCCGGCTTCAGCTTTACAGAACCGCCCCGCATCCCGCTCGTCTGCGGCTCCCTTGAGCAGTGTGCAGTCGCCCCCGGCACAGTCCAACGCAAAAGTCATCGGCTCACGCCTTGCATGCTCCTGTGCCGCAATGACGCCGAACGCCACGGCGGCGTAGACCACAACTGCTGTCAGCTTGAACTTCGTCATGTTTTCGAATGATCCTCAGTGAGTGTGGGGATGATCGTGCGTCTTCAACTTGTTTTGAAGGCGGAGCAGTTCTTTCTCAAGCTTCTTGGTTTTCTGTTCGAGTGCTTTCACACGCTGTTCGACTTCGGGATGCTTGTGACTGTGTTGTTTGACCGGCATGAGACCTCCTCCTGGGAGCGGATGAAATACTAACCGCCGGGAGCCTGGATTTCAAATCTGCGGTATGGGAGGTGATGTAAAAGGAGGAAAAAGCGTCGCGGCGCACCCGCGCTCGGATTTCGCGTCAGTTCGCTTTCGCGCTCGCCCGCTGGTTGTGCGCGCGCAGCCAGCTTTCCGCCATTTGACGCGCGCTCGCAACCTGCGATGGCGTCATCTGCGCAGAAAGCCCTTCCAGCCGCGACTTGCTGTTCTCGTCTCCCTGCGCCAGCGCAAGTTGCGACCAGAAGTAAGCCTTGGAGAAATCCCGCGGAACTCCGCGTCCCGCCCAGTAATACGCGCCCAGCGTCGATTCCGCGCGAACGTAGCCTTGTTCGGCCGCGCGCTGAAACCATTCGACGGCTTTCACGTCGTCCTTGGGAACCGAATCGCCGTCGTGATAGAGCACGCCGAGTTGCCACTGCGCTTCCGCGTCGCCTTGGTCGGCAAGTTTGCGCAGCGCTTCGCCGGAGAATGCACGATTTCTCCCCGCGGAATCGGTTATCGCATCCGCCCCCGATGCGTTCTTCGATGAAGGCTTTCTGAGGCTCTGCGCCGTTTGCCCCGGTTGCAGCCAGTGTCGTTCGATCGTCGGCGCAAGCAGGTAGCCCAGTAAAATCGCCGCCACGCCGATGGCGAGCAGCACGAGAGGACTGACGGGAAATCGGCGGCTGGACGGGGGTTCTTCCGGCACGGCGCCGTCGAGGCCTTCCGTCAGAAGCGGCGCCTGAGAATTGCTTTCTTCTGGTTTCGCTGTGCGATCTTCGAGCGGCGCTACCGCGTTCCTGTTTTCGATCTTCGCTTCAATTTTGTTCTCGGCAAGCTTCGGTTTTGCAGCGGGAACAAACTCCACAAGCCGTTCCAGAATATCTTCCTGTTCCGTCGTGAAGCTGCGCGCATAAGGGAAAAATATCTCCAGCAAACCAACCACCCGGAAATCGCTGAAAATTGGAGCGGCCATCAGCGAACCGATTCCCAACATTCGGCAAACTTCCGGATCGACGCGCGAATCCGTTTCCGGATCCTCGCACCTAACAATCCTTCCGCTGCGAATGCATTCTCCCGACAATCCCGCTCGAACATCCACTTCGGAGTTCAGCGGCGGAGTTGGTTCTCCAAGCGAAGCTCGGCACACAATCCTGTTCTCCGTGAGCAGCGCGATGGCCGCTCCAGAAGCGCCCGTAAGCTCCGCTGCTTTCTCGGTGATCAACTGTAATACGGCATTCGCATTGGCAGTCTCGCCGTCTTCGCGCGCTTCGGCACGTTCTCCAATATCGTGGATCTCGCGTCGCAGATCGTCCAAAGCCGCGCGCAGTTCATCTCGCTCTCGAACCGCCGCGGAACTCGCCACAAGCTTCGGCACAAGTTCCGGAATCGCCTCTTGAATCGCCGTTCGACTCGCTGTCGAACTCGGCGTTGCAACCTCCACCGCAGGGGAATCTCCCGCTTCTTCTGCCCGCCGCGCAAGTTGACTCGCGCGCGCCGCATGATTCGTCGATGCAACCAACAGGTTCGCGAACAGCCATTCCTTCAGAATCTGCCGCGATGCATCGGGGAGAAAGGTGAAGCGAACTCCAACGCGTCCGCTGTCATCGGTCCACATCACTTGACCGCTGCCATGAACATACTTCCCGGTTTCCGGCAGATCGAGGCAAATCGTGACCGCGCGATTCACTTCCAGCCGATCATTCCCTTCTCGCTCGGATGGAATCGCAGTCTGAACCGCAAAACCGTTCTCGTGCAGATCGAGCAGTTCGCTCAGATCGACGACTGTTCCAGACTGAGGACTATTGAAGCTGACATAAACAGGAGTGTGCAACTTCTGACGAATCCATCGTCGTCGCTCTCCGTGAGGAGGACGCGCAGCTGTAACTGGCATTGCCACAGAGTCTTAACCTATGAAGCTTCCATATTAGCGCACAGGTCAAGAGTAGGAAACGAGATTAGTCACAGACAAACCGGTGCTGGCGAAAGCCCGCTCTGGGGGCGATCTTCCGGCGATTTTCGCCGTTAAGCGTGCGCCGCGTAAGAGGCCAAATTGCCTGGTTGAGCCGCAATCAGCGTCTCCGGAATCGCCCATGCGCGATCCAGCGCATCGGCCAACGCGACCGGAAATTGCGACGTCAGAAGGTTCACGTCCAATTGTAGGTCTCGATTGCTGTAGTTGCGGTAAATCACGAGCGAACCTCCCGCACGATTCGCCGTCGTAACCAGATCGAGAGTCAGCTTCCACGAGGGATCGCTGGAGATCGCCAAAATGCGGGGAAACTTGCTCCAACACAGTCGGTGCTCGGGCTCGACAAACTGGCTGTCAAGCGGCGGCGTTGCCCGCAGTTCGAAGGCATCGAAATCGTTGCCCTCAAATGCCGCTACCAGAATGTTCCGCACCTCGTCGAAACTGCTTGTCGCCTTAAGCTCCTCAATTGCACGCCGCACTGAAAGATTGTTGATGACAATCTGCCGCTGCTCAATAGTTCGCTGCGCTACTCGCCGCAGTTCGCCAAATTCCAGGTAGTTCAGATGCTGCACTCCCAGCCAGATTCCAGTTCCCACCACTGCAAGCACCAGTCCCAAAGTGCTTCCCGTTGGCCACAGCAGAAAAAGGCTGAGCATCGCAAACACTGCGGAGACGGCGTAAAGAACAATGACAACTTGCCGGTGTGAAAGTCCGAGTTGCAGCAGCTTATGGTGAATATGCTCTCGATCGGCAGTGAAAATCGGACGTCCACTAATCAGCCGGCGCACGATGGAGAGCGCAGTTTCCAAGATTGGCAGTCCAAACGAGACTACCGGAATCGCAACCGCCACGAACGTAGGAGCTTTCTCCGCGCCCGCTAAAGCCAAAGCGCTGAGCATGAATCCGATAAACAAGCTCCCGGAATCGCCCAGGAAGATGGTCGCCGGATTGAAGTTGAACCGCAGGAATCCGAGAATTGCACCCGCCAAAGTCACGCCGATCAGCGAACACAGCCACGACTGATTGACCAGCGCCACAATGAACAGCACCAGAGTTGAGAACAATGCCGATCCAGCCGCAAGACCATCCAGTCCATCGATCAGGTTGAACGCGTTCGTAACTGCCATCACCCAAAGCACGGTCAAAGGCAATCCCACGAACCAAGGCAAAATGTGAGGAAAGATCAGCGGCACATCAAGAACCCGCATGCCACCTGCGAAAAGCAGGATCGCCGCGATCGCCTGCACGATGAACTTCAAATACGGACCTGCGCCGTGAAGATCGTCATAAACGCCCAGACAGAAAACCAGGCAGGCAGGAACATAAATCCGCAAAAGCGTGGTGGGAAAAACTCCGGCGAGAAGACGAGGAAAGACGAGCGAGAGCGCCAGCCAAAGAACCAGACTCAACGAAAATGCGAGGAAGATCGCAGCTCCGCCCAACCGCGGCAGCGGCGTCTGGTGAAGATGTCTTCCTCCCTGCGGAACAAAAACCCAACCGCGGCGGTTTGCTATGTCCCGGACTTCGCGGGTGGCCGCGAAAGAGATGGCGAGCGAGAATATGAACAGCCCAAAAAACAGCAACGTCAAACTGGCTTTCCTTCCGGCTAACCACCGGCGTTTTAGCGATGCGCAGCCGGCAAACCGAATTCCGGCGAGTTCCGTTGAAATACCAACGCGCAAATCTACAGATTTGTTTCCCCGCAATATAAATCGAGCACCCGGTCGGAACAACACAGATCGCAAGTTGCCTGTTGATTCTTCCGAGTCTGGGGAATCAATCATGCCAAGTGCTGCGCGCGATCCGTTGGCGATCTGCATGCTAAACTCGTCACACTCAGACATCCAGGAGCTTTGGCATGCCGGTGTGGAATTGCCGCTTCCTCCCGCGAACCTCACGAATACTGATCGCGCTCTTATGCAGCACGAGCTTTTCGGTTTACTCCACGGCGCAGACGCCGATCAATGGAATCGCCGCGCCGGCAACCGACACGGCCAAGCAAGATGCTGCCACGCTCGCCGCTCAGTCCTCTGCGTCCCGTACACCGCTGCCGAATCCGAATGTTCGATTGGGAGCCGGCGATTTGATCGACATCAACGTATTCGGAGTTCCCGATCTTTCCACCAAGACGCGCATCAGCGGCTCGGGCGATATTTATCTGCCTCTCATCGACTATGTCCATATTGCCGACCTGACCGCCGACGAGGCGCAAGCGGTCATTCAGAAAAGGCTCGAGGCAGGAGGATTCGTCCGCAATCCGCACGTTTCGATCTTCGTCGAAGAGAGCTCGTCTCTGGCCGTCACGTTAGTTGGAGAGGTAAATCATCCTGGACCCTACACCGTGGCTCGCGATCGCCGACTGTTTGACATGATCTCGGCCGCCGGTGGATTAACCGACAAGGCCGGTCGCATCGTCACCATTGAGCATCGGGACGATCCCGAGCACAAGATCACACTCCAGTTGTCGGCGAATCTGGCCGAGGATACGAACAGCAACATCGACATCTTGCCGGGCGATACGATCGTGGTTTCGCGCGCCGGTATTGTCTATGTGGTAGGCGACGTGCAGCATCCGAGCGGATTCCTGATCGAGGACAATTCGCTGAGCGTATTAAAAGCGCTGGCACTGGCGGGAGGCAGCAACCGCACCGCATCGTTGAATCACACCAAGATCCTGCGCCAGACGCCGAATGGAACCGAGGAGATTCCGATCCCGCTCAAGAAAATTCTCTACGCCAAGTCGCCGGACATACCTCTCGTAAAAGGCGACGTCCTGTTTATACCGGGCAGTTCCGCGAAGGCTGCGGCGTATCGCACTGGCGATGCGGCCATAAGCATGACAACCGCGCTGGCGGTCGTGGCGGCCCATCCTTAGCGTAGCTGGAATACTGGCAGCGGCCGATCGAGCGCCTCTCCCCCCGCTAGCAATCGCTCCAACACCGATATGTATTCCTCGGCGGTTTGCTTGCGCGCAAAATTCGCCACGATAAACTGCCGCCCGTTCACTCCCATCTGCCGCCGCTCGTCGGGATTGCGCGCCATGGCGCAGATTGCCTCCGCAAGCGCGTGACTGTCTTCCGGCGGCACGAACACGCCCGCGCCCGCGTCCTCAACAATCTCGCGTGCATGCCCTTCGACCGTGACGATGACCGGGCGCCCGCACGCCATGTACTCAAGGAGTTTGGTCGGAATCACAGTCTTGAACAGCTCCCTTTTCTTGAGCATGACGAGGCAGACATCGGCCGCCGAAAGCAGCGCAGGAATCTGCTCGCGTGACCGCTCGCTCATGAACCGCATGTTCGTCAGTCCGCGCGCGGTTGCCAGTCCAACCACGCGCCGTTTTTCCGCGCCTTCGCCGATCAGCAGTACTGATGCATTTGGCAGGCTGCCTCGAAGTTCCTCGGCCGCCTCAATCAACGTCTCCAGTCCGTGCGCCATGCCGAGAGTGCCGACATAGCAGATCACAAACTCGCCCTCTCCGGAATTTACCGTGGACTCTCTTGCGCTCCCGCTGCCAGCGACATCGGGACGGAAGAGGTCGGTTTCCACTCCGTTCTCCACGATGGAGATTTTTTCCTCCGGCACTTGCCACATGCGCATAAGGTGATCTTTGAACGCCGGCGTCACCACTACGACGTGATCGGCTCGACGGTAGAGAAAGCCGGCAATGGCTCCAAGAGCGCGATGCAGCAGAGAATTTTCGCCACCCCCGCCCACCGCGGCAAGCGATTCGGGCCAAAGATCGCGTACTTCGAAGACAAATGGTACATTCTTCCACGCCGCCAGCCACCATCCCGAGAGCGCGACGAGCAGTTGTGGTGAAGTGGCAATAACAACATCCGGCTTGCTGAGCCCCAGTCCGCGTGCTGCGGCAGAAACACAAAAAGAAACGTAGTTGCGAATTCTTTCGTGCGCCTTTCGGTTGGGCAAAGGCCACAGCCAGGTGCGAACCACATTCACACGGTCCATCGTCTCCCGGAAAAAGAAGCGACGAAAACGGCTGCGCCATTCCGGCGGCACAACTCCGGTCGGATGGTTGGGAAAACCGGTAAGAATGGTCACTTCGTGCCCCATTCGCGTCCAGTGCCGCGCTAACTCCGACGCGCGCGCGGCTGGAGCGCCCATCTCCGGCGGAAAGTATTGCGAAACGTAAAGTATTTTCACGATCAGTAGTAGAGCAACTTGAAAACGCTCTTCGCGATCAAAGCTCGAGCGCGATTCCCGCGATGCTGCGTGTAGCCTTCCCATCGATCAGCCGCATCGGCAAGGCGGCGGTCGCGCGTCAAATTCGCCATTACCCGCAGCTGAACGATATGCAGACGATGATAAAAAGGGCTAGCCAACATTCTCCGCCGAGTTGACGATTGTTCATAGAGAGACCAGTAGCCGGTATCAAAGTAAGCAACGTTACCAATGAGAGTCTTAACGCCACGTTCGAAAATCTCCTTGGCTGTGGCATCCCCGCGCGCGAGCCAATAGTCGAATACGGCCCAGAGCGACCACATGAATCCGTTCAGGATGTGCGTGGGCGGATCGACAATGTACTCCTCGATCCACAGGTTTCCTTCCGCATCCTCGAATAGCACGCCTCCTTCCGCAATCGACTTAGTCAGCGACACGAAAGCCATCTCCGCGACGTGAAGATATTTTTCATCGGACGTTAGCGCATAGGCGCGGAGCAGAAGCGACACGCCTTGACCCTGGGCCAGTCCGGAATACCACGGAGCTTTGAGAACTTCGCGATACTCCCAATCGAAGTGATGGTTCCAAACCCACAGCCCTCGCGGGTTTTGCTCGAGATTGGCAATCAACCAATCCGCGGCGTTGAGCGCCTTCCGCATTCGGTCCTCGTCGCCCGCTTCACGAAACCAGTTGTAGTTCCCGAGTCCCCACTGCGCGATCGCGATTGGGTTGTATTGCAGGCCGATCTTCCCGCGATAGTCGAGCATCGGAATTCCGGCAGCGTCGTAATCGCCGGCGTAGTCTGCCTTCTCGCGAAATGACATGTAGTATTCGCCGAGTTGAGTGCTGGAGGCGCGGGGATTGAGTTCCGGCGTCTCATGCCAAAAAGTCAGCTGGCTGCGGCCTCGCCCGATGTATGCAGGCAGAATGCGGCGATAGTAATTCCAGCGCCCGCGCACACTCATGGTGTTGGAAGCCTTTGCGGGAGCGCGGCTGCTGAGGATTCAACCTCCCACAGGCTTGTGACCAAATCTTCATGCTCAACAGCGATGGTCGTGGCCGCCAGGTAATTTGTTGCGTTATGGCCGCCCGGCAAGAAAGCGTTGCCATACTGAAAATAATGCTCGGGCCACTTGTCCCTTCGCCAGCGAGCGAGTACCTGCCAATCTTTGCGATCGCTGGAGCCGACGAGTTGGACTTCACACGTATAGTTTGCAGTACTCGGCTCGACCATGGTCGAAAAGAACAGAGCTTCACCGACACGGCACCCGAAGATGGAGGAGCTGGAGATTTCAGCGAGCCGCTGCAGATTGCCTCTGCGATCCAGTCGCAGGAGGTGATTTCTTTCAAACGGCGTGTCGGTCGAGAAATATAGTCCGTCGGGCATTGGGATGGCCGCCGCCGCGCGCGCTTGTTGATTGCCTGAAACGACTGTTTCAATGGAATGGAGATCCGGCGATGCGCGCAGTATCTTACATTCCGCCCCTTCGTCGCCCGTCAGAATCCAAAGGCAGTCGCCATAAGAGTCAAAAACAATATTGTGGACGTGCCGGATTGCTCCCGCCGGAAATGTGTAGGCAACTTGCCAGCTTTCTCCGCGATCGGCGGACGCGTAGATATGAACCTCCGCCCGTTCGCGATTGCCGAAATACTCACCCCAGTAAACGGTCCCATTGGGGACGACAGTGATGTGCAGCGGCCGAGTGCCGTGCTGCACGCGGTGAGTCACTCGAAATTCATCGCTACCGGCAATTTTTGTAACGATCGCGCCAGGAATAGCGGCAATCAGGGCTGGATCGTCGTCAGCTTTCCGGGCGTCACCGGTCGCACGAAGAATGGCGAGGGCATGAAAGCCGTCGCGCACCAGGCGGTAGGTGAGTCGGTTGCGGGACGTTAAATTTCTCCACCACACCGGCCTACAAAGGGCCATCGGTTGCCATTGGACTTCGGGCGTTCTGAGAGCCGCATCCTTCGACGGAATTTTCAGGCGAACTATTTCGTAACCCCGCCCCGCGTAAAGAACGCCACGCTCCCAGGCGAGCACGCGAACTCCGCGCCAACTCGCGACCTTGTAAAGCCTGACTGCGGACTCGATATGCGCCACTGAGATGTCATTCATGAGGCGATAACGTTGACTCTGATCTGCCCTGCGAGCCATCGCCTCATTCCGCGATACTCTTGCGTGCCAGAAACGGCCCGATGGCCAGCACGTCCATCTTTGTTCGCCGAAAGCAATCGACAGCTTCTTGCGGAGTGCATACGATCGGCTCATTTTCGTTGAAGCTCGTGTTCAGGATCACCGGAATTCCGGTCTTCTTTCCAAACGTCTGAATCAGGTCGTAATAAAGAGGATTCTCCTCGCGTGTCACGGTCTGCAGTCGCCCGGTGTCATCGACGTGGTTGACGGCGCCCAGGTGTTTTCTCTTGTCCGGGCGAATTTTGTAGACATGCAGCATGTACGGCGATGGATGGTCGTGTTCGAAATACTCGTGTTGCGCTTCGGCAAGAATTGCCGGCGCAAATGGGCGAAACCACTCGCGATGTTTGATGCGCGCGTTCAACACATCCTTCATATTGGGCAAGCCCGGATGGGTAACGATTGAGCGGTTGCCAAGCGCTCTCGGCCCCCATTCCATTCGCCCCTGAAACCACCCGACCACATTGCCATTCGCCATCTCACCCGCAATCGCGTCGAGCAATGGTTCACGCTCCAGCTTTTGATACTTGACACTCGCACTGTCCAACGTCGCTTCGATCTGAGGGACAGAAAATTCAGGTCCGAGGTAAGCGTGATTCATCTGTTCGCGGCGAGGCATCTTCAGAATCGCGTGGTACGCGTGCAGCGCCGCGCCGATGGCCAAGCCCTCGTCGCCGGCGGCAGGTTGAATCCATGTGCGGCGAAACGGAGTTCTTGAAAATACTTTGCCATTTGCCACGCTGTTGAGCGCGCACCCTCCGGCCATGGCGAGATTCTCCTCCGGAACGTGCCCGTGCAACTCGTTCAGCAAGTGAAAGAACACTTCTTCAAAGCAATGCTGCATGGCAAATGCCAGGTCCATATCGCGCTGCGTAATTTCCGCGTAGGGTGCGCGCGGGGGGCCAAAACTTTTCTCCATCTTTTCCGAGAAATGCCGCGCCAGTCGCACCGTTCCATCGAGCAGAACCTGCATCCCCTGGCTGCTGCCGAGCGGCCTAAAGTAACTCATGTCCAGCTGAAAATTGCCGTTCTTTCGCACCACAATCTTCCGGATCTCGTCGACGTACGTGTCCCTGCCATACGGCGCCAGACCCATCACTTTCCCTTCATCTCCGTACTTTTGGTAGCCGATAAAATCGCAGATCATCGTGTAGAAGCTTCCCAACGAGTGCGGAAGGAAAACGCGGTCGAGAATCTTGATGTCCGTGCCCTCGCAGCACGCCATCATAGTGGAAACAAAATCGCCAGAACCGTCATAGCTGAACCCGGCTGCCTTTTCCCACGGTGAACAGTAATACGCGCTCGCGATGTGCGCGAGATGGTGCTCCACATAGTGCGTCTGAAATTTCAGTTTCGACGGATCGGCGTCAAGAGCTTCCGCGAGCAGCGCGCGCACATCGCGCATCGTCTCTTTGCGCTGGCGCATTCTCATGAAATTCAGAATCTTGGCCGGGTTCGCAAGCGCATACTGAACCTTCTTCGCCAAATGAGCATCGCTGTCCTGTCCCACGGCAACGTGTCCAATATCGCTCAACTTGGCGCCGGAGGCATCGATACATGCCCTCACCGCCAATGCAGGAAAGCCGCCGTAATGCTTGTGGCGATTCAGTCGCTCCTCCGCCACGGCGAACACAATTTTCCCGTCATCGAGAATCGCCGCGGAAGAATCGGCGTGGAACATATTGAGGCCCAGAATCAGCATGGTGAGAATCTTTCTTGTCGACCGCGTGCTTGTCTAATACGTGGAGCTTTCCTCCGACGATGCAGCGATGAACTCTTTAACGTCTACATTTTGTGGTTGACCCATCTGGCAGGCCCTTTGCAGTCGCAGGGTCGCTAGTGTCGACCCGACAATCTCTTCCAAACAAATCGGCGGCGGGATCTTCGCTTGCACCGCATCGACGAACGCGCGCATCTCGCCTTTGTGCCCCTTATCTTGTTGCCACCTCGTGCGGAATGTTTTTCTGCGGCCATTGCGAACCAGTTCGAGTCGCCGGAAATCTTCCAGAATCGCGACACACGCACCGCCGAAAACCTCGAGGCGCTCCTTCGGAGCGGACTTGTCACCATTCGCCATGTACGTAATCGTGCCCAGAGAACCATTGGCGAACTGCATCGTTGCCACAATATTGTCCATGCTGTATCGGCCCCGATTGCTGACGCTTTCCGCGCGTACCTCGACGGCGCACTCGCCCGCGAGGTACGAGAGAAAATCCACAAAGTGGCAGACTTCGCCAAGAATCCTGCCGCCTCCCTGCTCCGGGTCGTTGATCCAGTGATCCGCAGGTAGATAGCCAGCATTCACGCGATAATTCATGGAAATTGGTTCGTGCACTTGCGACAAAAACCTCTTCAGTTGAATCGACAAGGGCGCGAATCTTCGATTGAATCCCACCATCAAAAAGGGCGCCGTTTTGGATGTCGTGCGGAGACGCGGCACTGCGGCGCGAACGATCGAGGCTAGTTCATCTTCGCTCAGGCAAAGCGGCTTTTCGCAAAACACGCTCTTGCCCGCTTCCATTGCGGTAACGACTTGCCTCGCGTGGAGGTGATGCCGCGTCGCGATGAGCACGGCATCGATCTCCGCATCGCGCAGAATTTCATCCTCCGAGTTGGTGCAGTACGAAAAACCGAATTTTTCCGCGGCACTGCGCCCGCGAGCCCCAGTCGCGTTGCAAAGCCCGCGCAAAGAGATTTCAGGAATCGCCTTCAACGCTGGCAGCAGCGTGTTCTGCGCGAAGGCGCCGGCTCCAAGAACGCCGATGCGAACGGGCGCATCCGTCGGCCGCGATTCAATGGGCGGCCGTAGCGCGATTTTTTCTGAGATGCTCGCAGGCAATGGCGAAATTCCATCGCCCTTTCGCGACTCGCTCGGTTCTGCTTCGGGATAAGTGAGAACAATGCCAAGGAATGGTTCGTCGGTGCGCCCCGTGATCAGATCGTAGGCACGAGTCGCGTTTTCAATGGAAAACCGGTGAGTGATCAGCGAAGCGAGATCGAGCTTGCGCTCCGCGATGAATCGCAAAAAGGCTTCCATGTTGCGCGTCTCCGTCCAGCGCACGTGCCCGATCGGATAGTCGCGGCCTTTCTGCTCATAAGCGGCATCGTAGCGGCCCGGACCGTACGAACGTGAAACGCGAAACGTGAGTTCTTTTTCGTAATAAAGTTTTCGTTCCAGTTCCATGGCGACGGTTCCAACTGCAACCACCGTGGCGCGATCGCGGGCGACGTCGGCGGCGAGATTGACTGGTTCACTGCTTGGGGATTCCGCTGTAATTAACACGGCGTCCGCCCCCACGCCTCCCGTTTTCTGAAAACACAAATCACGAAATTCCCACGCTCCAGTACATGCTTCTTCGGCTCCGTTTCGGATCGCCAGCCCGACGCGCGAATCGAGCAAATCGGTTCCGAACACGCGGCAACCCGCAATTTTCAACAACTGGATGGTAATTTGCCCGAGCAATCCCAAGCCGATGACTGCGACCGTATCGCCTAACGCCACGGCCGCTGTACGAATCCCGTGCAGGCAGACGGCGCCCACAGTCGCAAACGCAGCTTCGTCGAAAGAAACGCCCGGCTCAGGCACTTTCGCGACCAGCAAACGCGGAACGCAGGCGCACTCCGCGTGCACGGCGTAGCCCACGCCGGCACAAGCAACGCGATCTCCCGCGCGAATGTCGGATACACCATCGCCCACCGCGACGACCGTTCCGGCGCTGCTGTAGCCGACCGATTGCGGCTGCGCAAGGCGCGAACGTATCGTTGATAGCGTGGACCCTATACCATCCCGTCGCAATTTCGCCATCACGTCCCGCACCAGGTCAGGACGCGCTTTCGCTTTGGCAAACAAATTCTTGCGCGCGAACTCGGCGCAGGCACGTTCCGTGCCCGCCGATACCAGAGACGATGCGGTGCGCACCAGAACGCATCCGGGCAACAATTGCGGAGCGGGAACCTCAGTGACCTCCAGCGCCCCGGTGCGCCCGTCTTGTAGCAGTTGCTTCATGCGGGAATAAGTTGCGACGCGCCAACTGCATGCGGAGATGCCGTATTTCGAGCCGATGCTTGCTCAGCCGATGCTTGCCGAGCGCTCGAATCACGATCGCATGCACGTTCTGCGAAGCTTCGCCCTTTGCCATCCAGAAATACTTGCATCCACATCTCAAGCGTCAGCAGTTGCCAGATTTGCATCGACCAGTCTTCTCCGCCGCGGCGATGTTCGTCCACATAGCGGCGAACTTCTTCCGGGCGGAACAGGCCTCGGCTGCGCACTTGCGACTCGGAAAGAAAATCGTCCACCATGGACCGAAGGTCGTGCGCCAGCCAGTAATCAATCGGGGCGGCAAAGCCCGCCTTCGGCTGTCGCAAAACTTCCGGCGGCAGAAAACTCCGCATAGCCTGGCGAAAAATATACTTCGTCACTGGCCGCCATTTGCCTCGGAGTTTCCACTCCGGCTTCACGTTCCAGGCCACAAACTCGGCGAGATTCCGGTCAAGAAAAGGCACGCGAACCTCCACCGAAGATGCCATACTCATCTTGTCGTTATAGGTCAGATTCAGCGCGGGCATGAAAATCTTCATGTCCAGATAGAGCATCTGGTTGAGAAAATCGGCGTGGCGTACCTTGTCGAACGCGGCCAGATGTCGAACGGACGGATCGAAGGCGGGCGGATGGAGATTGCCCGCCGACTGCATCTGAGGCGCGTACAGCTTTTCCGTACGCTGCGCGTCGAAATAACTGCAATTCCGAACAAAGGCCTCAGCCGGGCTCAACCCCGCGCTGCGCGCCATCTTCTTCGCCAGGCGCACGGTTCCCTTCATATAGCTTCCGCGAAAAGATGGAAGCGAAAACACGCCGCTCTCGATGACCGAGCGCGCCACTCCGGGAAGCCGCCGATACTTCTCCGACCATGCGTGCGCAGCATGCTTGCGGTAACCGGCGAACAACTCATCGCCGCCTACGCCCGACAAGAGAACCGTGGCCTGTTTCTTCGCCTCGCGGCACACAAGAAAAGCCGCAATGATTGCCGGGTCCGCCGTCGGCTCATCCATGTGCCATGTCAGTTGCGGCAGTAGGTTCACCACATCCGGCTCCACTTCGATCTCGTGGTGTTCGCACCCAAGTTTGCGCGCCAGGCGCCGTGGCACTGCGGGATCGTCAATTGTCGTCTCGCCCACGCGATACTTCTGCGGGAACGTGATCGTGTACGTGCGCAACGCCTGCTTTCGCGCCATTACGGCGGCAATGCTCGAAGAATCAAGTCCGGCGCTCAGAAAGGCTGCGATTGGAACGTCGCTCACCATCTGTCGCTCCACGGACGCACGGAACCGCTCGCGTATCTCTTGTTCCAGTTCGATTTGCTTTTGCTCGAAACGATGGTCGGCGGTAGGAAATGTCAGGTCCCAATACTGCTCAATCTTGAATTCGCCACGCTGCCATATCGCATAGTGGCCGGCCTCCAGTTTGTGTATCCCCTCAAACATCGTCTCAGGATCGGGCACCCAGAGGAATGTCAGATATTGATGCAGAGCCTCCAGGTTCATGCTCGCCCCAATGCCCGGGACTTCAAGCAGGGCCTTGATTTCGGAGGCGAACGCTAATTTGTGCCCGCGCTCGCAGTAATACAGCGGCTTGATTCCGAAATGATCTCTGGCCAAAAACAGTTTCGGAGACGCGCCCCGCAGGTCACACACGCAGAACGCAAACATGCCGTCAAGCCGATTCAGGCAATCCACGCCATACTCTTCGTAGAGATGGATGATCGCTTCGGTATCGGTACGCGAGCGAAAGCGATGACCCTTGCCTTCCAATTCGCGGCGCAGTTCGCCGAAGTTGTAAATCTCGCCGTTGTACGTGATCCACACCGAGCCATCCTCGTTCGACATCGGCATGTGTCCCTCGGGCGAAAGGTCGAGAATAGCGAGCCGGCGGCTGCCCAAACCGACATAGGTGCCATCGGCGAAATGCCGCTCCCACAGGCCGGAGTCATCGGGGCCACGGTGCGCCTGCACGCTCGTCATGCGCGCCAGCGTTTCCCTGTCGCCGAAATTTACCAGGCCGCTGATCCCGCACATGGGTCAATTCCTCCCATGGCGCAGCTCGTAGATTTTGGCCTTCGTATGAAACATCTGCACCGCTTGAAAGCAGCAGTAAATAAGGCCGGGGATTCCATCCGCGAAACCGAGACACAGAAAGTAGCGATAGAGAAAGAGCAGAACCGGCGAGCCCGGCAAACTGTAAAGCTTGCGCTTCAGCCAGCGCCTGCGTTGCGCCTGGCTGCCAAACAGGTCGGCGCTCAACTCTTCCGCTTCGCCAGCCGGTTCGAGCAAAACGCGCGCCTCCCAATTCGAATACTCATTGTGCTTCGCGATGTAGCGCTCGAGTGATGCAACATTGTGGTGAATGAGCGCATGTCGCAGCCGACCCGCAGTTCCATCCACCACCACGTGCTCGTGGACCTCTATGTCGGCCATCGATGCGTCCTGATCCTTCAGCCGGCATTCGAACCAGCCGCGCCCTTTGCGGAAGAGCGACATTTTCCAGAAACTCGCATCGCCATGCCGCAACACTCGTCCGAGAAAACGCATTTGCAGGCGAATCGAATAGCCGTTCACGCCCGGATTTCGAATTGCACCGCGCATCTCCTCGATCAGTTCCGGCGTCACAATTTCATCGGCATCCAGCAGCAATATCCACTCACACGACAATGGCAGCGTCTCCATTGCCCATTGCCGCTTTTTCGGCCATCCCCCTGAGTAATAAAACTGCACCACCTGGGCGCCATAAGAACGGGCAATCGCAGCCGTGTCGTCCGTGCTCTGCGAATCGATGACATAGATTTCTGCCGCTTCCGCCAGCGCTTCCAGACAGCGCGCGAGGTTCACGGCTTCATTCCGAACCGGGACGATCACGCTTACCGGAAGCGTCGGAGCCAGCGCACTCGGTCTGCACAATTCAGTTTCCGGTTTCGCTTCAATCACCGTCATTGGCTTGGGAGAGGATTCTCCAATGCTAGCTGAACATGAGTGCTTGTTGATGAAGGAGGGGGTGCCGAATCGAATTCCCGTCTCCTAGTCCGATAACGTCCTTCGATGACCTTCAGTGCCTTGGCAGCCGTTCGGAATCGGAGACCGCCGCGCGATAAATATCGGCGCAATGCCGCGCCTGGTGAGCGATTGTGAGCTCACTCACAATTTTTTGCCTCGCGGCCATTCCAATGTTGGAAGCGAGTTCCGGCGACTGGAGCAGGATCGAAAGCCCGTGCGCAAGTTCGTCGAATCTGTGGGCTTGGATGAGCCAGCCGCTTTTCTCGTGCTCGATAATTTCCTCAATCCCCTGCCCCCGACACCCAATCACAGGCTTGGCGCAGGCCATGGCTTCCAGGTAGACGCATCCCAGGCCCTCGTTACGGCTGGGGAGAACGAAGATAGAGCAGCGTCGCATCGCCTCGGCAACAGCGGCGCGGCTCTGCCGTCCCAAGAAATGAATTCGCTCGCGAATTCCAAGTTCGCGCACCAACGCCTCAAGCCTCGGCCGATCCGGACCTTCGCCGATTATCCGGCACTGTAGTTCTGGAATCACGGCGACAAGCCGATGCATCGACCGCAGAACAAGCTCCTGGCCTTTGCTTGCGATCAGATTACCGACGATGAGTATCTCTTTCCTATCGGCGCAGGCAGGCATCGAAGTCGAGTCCCCGCCGAGAAATGCGGGAGAAAATACTTCCGGGTCGGCGCCGTTGTAAACCACCGCGCTGGCCACGTTACCGGACATACCGTCTCGCAGAATCTGCCGCACCTTTCCGCTGACGCAGATGACCGCGCTCGCATCCTTATATGCGGCGATGGAGGCCTGTCTTCTCTTCTGCGCTGAAATCCCCGCGGAATCGCAGCTGTTAAACACATCCAATCCATGGACCGTCACGATGTAAGGAATGTTCAGGCGTCGCGCCAGAAGAGATGCCGCGTGACCACACGGCAAAGCCGCGTGCGCGTGAATCACGTCGATTGGCCCCTTGCTTTCTAAATGCATCACTTCGCGCAAGAGCCGCGCGTACAAAAAGCGCCCCGCGTTCGCCAGACCCATGGTTCCTGGAATCTGCGGGTATCGAATCCATCTCGCGGGCGCAGCCGGCGTTTCATGCTGCCGTACCTGGTAGATCGGACGCACGGCGATCACGCTCGACACCAAACCCGATTGTGCTAGGCAGTCCAGCGGTTCCTTGACGAAGCACCCATTCACCTCGTTCTCCAATGAGGGATAGAAAGGCGTCAACGTCAAGACGTGCAGTGTTGCATTCTTCATATTTCGCGACGGAAGCGCCGAAATGTTCCCCGCAATGGGGCCGGCAAGCGCTGGCTCCGATGCCGTGTTCAAGCGCATTTCGACCGCGCCTCAACCACTTCTTTCGCCAAATCAAGCAATTGTGTGACGTGCCTTTCCCAACTGAAATCTTGTGAGCGTCTCAAGCCATTGCTCGATAAGTCCTTCGCCAGCGTCGTAGAGTCAACAATCCTTAGAACGCAGTCCGCCAGTTCCTCCGGAGAGAAGCGTGAAAAATATAGTGCTGCGCTCCCGCAGATTTCCCGGTGCACCTCCAGATCCGCCGCCACGACGGGCAGGCCGCTCGACATCGCTTCCACCAATGGATGGGCAAACGATTCGGCGTATGCCGGAGTCACGTAAATTTGGCACGCCCGATAAAGATGATGTAGCGCCGAATAAGAAATACTCCCGAGTTCGACAACTTCGCATTCTCTCCGCACCTCGCGCAGCAACGTCGCCGCCGGCTCGGCCCGATAATTCCCTGGATTGCTGTTTGAATGCAATCGACAGGTCAGATACAACTTGACGTTCTTATGTTGCAGCCGTCGGCGAACAATCGGCATCGCGCGCAATAACGTCTCAAAATTTCGGTAGTAATTGTAGTGGCTCACAAAAAGGAGTCGCACCGCGTCCGCCCCACCTTCAAGCACTGCCTCAAAACCATCAGGGAGCCCTGTTCCGTTATTGTGGAAGGCTTTCGCGTCGAACCCGTGATGAATCGCAACCACTTGTCGCCCGCTCCATTGGCCGAGTTCCCGCGCAAACGCTTCGCTCGGGGCCACCGTCACATCCGCATCGCGGATCGAATGCCGCGCCAGCCAACCCTTCACCAAAGTATCCGCCCATATTGCATAGTCGCCACGGCCCCGAATGTCGCGAACGAAATCGGCCGAAGTGTAAAGCGCATTTCGCGACAGCAGTATCTGGGGGATGGGCGAGTTCCATAAAGCGAAATTGCCTGCGGAAACGAGCGCGTGCGATCCGCTCCGCCGGATCAGCTTGGGAATCTCCGTTTGCTCGTAAAACAGGCGGCGCCTTGAGCCCAAAAAGTCTGGCCCCCGAATCAATAAGAGATTCGACCGTTCTTCAAATTCGCGGCACAAATTTGCGTTCAACAGCACCGTTGTATGTACATTCTCCCGCCGCGCCAGGTGAGGAATGACATTGCGTAAGTAGGTGAGGCCACCGCCGGCGCTCGCAGCCAGCCCGTTGATGAACAATCGAATCATTGCGACGCAGCTGCCCGCAACGCTGCCCCTGGCGCCGTGCGCCGCGCCGGAATGCTGACCACCGGAGCACTCGCCGCCGCCGGAAGATGATCGGCGAGCATAAACGCAAATACCCAGAAGTACACGCACGGATACGCCCCGACGGCAAAAAGCCAATCTTCAAAATTGGCGTGCGCCAATCCCGCCAGCACTACCATCGCCAGCGGAATCGAGTAGTGCCGCGCTTCCCGCGTGCGATTCATCCACGAGCAGACTCGCCGAACATTCGACGTCGTAAGCGCCAGCAGCCCCAGAAATGGCGTCACGCCCAACAGCCCCACCCATTCCGCAATCGTCATGTAGCTGCTGCCGTGCTCCCGAACCGTCTCTGAACTCGATGCAAATTTTCCGAAAAGCAGTCCCGGGTCCTCGCCCGTCGGACTCGTGCCATACCCTGTGCCAAACCACGGATGTTCTTTGATGGTCGCGATCGATTTTTCCCACGGGCTCTGCCTCGAACTCAGCAGGCCCTCCTCTTTATGCCCTTTATAGAGCACCGCATCCTTCAGGTCTGTCAACGATTGATTCAGAGTGTCTGGCGCCACCATTCCCGTAATCGCGATCATGAGCAGCACCAATCCCGAGATCTTCGCCAGCAGCTTGTACTGATGTAAGCAGATGCAGAACGTGAGCGTGACCACAACCATCGAAACCATACCCGCGCGCGCCATGCTGAAAACGATCAGATACACGCACACCAGCAACGCCGTCAGTCTGCGAAATTTCAGCACCGGACCATCGCTTGTAAACCATCCCCATAACAGAATGGGAAAGACTCCGATGCTCATCGCCGCACCCAGTGAATTGGGATTGCCCCAGATGCTGTTCCCCAGGCCGTAATAGCAGATCGCCGTCGCGTAGACCGCGAACTCGCTTCCCCAGAGCAACCCGCGAAAAAATCGCTCCTCGCGGCCAAGGATCGCAAGTCGAGCTCCCGAAGTGCAATAAAGAAAGAGCAGGAAAAGGCTCAGCGCCTTATACGACGCCATCTGAACATAGGTCGACACAGTGGCCGAAACAAATGCCGCGCCGATCGCAAAAAATGCCAGCAGGTGAATCAAGCGGAACTTACTTTTCGGAGCTTTCATCCAGCCCACAAAACCGGCGAGCGCACCCACCGACAGCACCAGCCAGCGGCCCCCTGTCCACGCATCCTGCAAAGGAAGGTGCATGCCCGCCCAAAGAAAAGCGGTCATCAGCAACAAAAAAAAACGCTGACTGTAATTCCAAACACTCGCAATGATGACTTCCAGTAGCAGAATCGCGCCCAAGAACGAAACGCTGCCGAAATAAATGAGATGGGAATAAACCAGGTAGAGGGTGAAGACCACTCCCGCCGCCAGAGCCGCCCATTGCCATATCTTCAGCACGGAATTCGCACCTCGCTTGCCGCGCCAAAAGCGGCTGCCGCCAGACCCTGGGCGCAGGCTTCCGGTGAGTAGTCAACGATGCGCTGCGCGCTCCGCATGCCCATCTGCCCCGCGTGATCGGGATTGCGCACCAGGCGATCAATCGCCCCGTGCAGATTTTCCACATCCCGAGGTGCCACCACGTAGCCATTCCATCCATCTCGCACCAGGTCGCTCGAGCAGCCGGCGACGCTCGTAACCACAATCGGCAGTCCGCACGCCATTGCTTCGTTCACGACCAATCCCCAAGTATCGCTGTGCGTCGGTAGAATCAATCCTTCCGCGAGGGCATAAACACAGGCCAACTCCTCACGATGCAGGAACCCCCGAAAGTCCACGCGACCCGGGCTGATGCGCTTCGCCCTTCGCTCAAGTTCTGTTCTGCACGTCCCATCGCCTGCAAACACCAACGCAACGCGTGCTCGGAGATCGGCCTTCAAACCGGCGTATGCCTCGAGGAGGTCGAACACGCCTTTCTCACGAACCAGCCGGCCCGCAAAAAGCAGGAATCGCGACGGCACTCCAAGCAGGATTCGAAACTCCGGCGCACGCGCGCGAATCCAACTCGCCTGCGATTGAAACCAGCCGTTATCCACCGCATTGGGCGCAATCGAAATGCTCTGCGATGGCGAACCCAGCAACTTGAGATATTCGCGTGCCGCACTTCCCGGAACCACGAATCGATCGCATTGCGCCAGGAATGAGGCTTTCAATGACTCCACCCACCCCGCCCCCGCGCGCGCGTCGCAGCGGTTACTCTCGGACCACAAAATCAGTTCTGCCGCATGTCTTCGTGCCCACCAACTCGCATTCCAGAACGAAAAATAGTTGTAGCCTCCGCAAATGATCGCGTCGGGAGAAAACTTCCGCAAACTCCGCCGCAGCCCCCAGTTCAAAAGCACATTATGTTTGCCAGCTCGCCAACGGCATGACCGCAGCACTTCGTATGAGAACCCGATTTCATCTCTGTATATCCGCCACTGCCGCAGCCGGGCGTCGGTCTCAGACAAAAAAACCACGTGCAGATTCAGATCTTCCTGATTCGCGAGCGCATTAAAGACAGGGATGCGGTAAGGAGAGATGATCTCCGTCAGAATCGCTACTCGCCGTCTCCGATTTTGCATTGTCCGCGCCGCTGCTGGAGGGTATTCTAACGGCACACTTTCAGGAAAATCGTTGGCGGAGAAGGTTCTGGCGCTCGATTATTGCCTTCTCCATTATTTCCGACCACTGCCTGGTCACCTCGTCCCATTCGAATTTTGCGGCGTGGTCGATGGCTGCCTGCGACATTCTGCCGCGCAAATCGGCATCCTCGATCAGACGCCGAAGCGCCGCGCCCAACTCTTCATCCGTGTCCGCCAGCAACCCTGTAACCCCATTCACTACATTATCCGGATCGTAGGAACTGCGGGCAATGCACGGAAGTCCGCAAGCCGCTGCCTGCCCGAGCACTTGTGGATGCCCTTCAATTTCGCTTGGAAAGAAAAATAGTTGCGCCCGGCGCATCTCATCGCCCAACTGCGCCGCCGTCAAATGGCCAACGAAGTGGACGTTCTTGCAGTTTTCTTCTCGCGCCAGTTTGCGGCACGCGCCCTCTTCTTCGCCCATTCCCGCCAGCCGAAACTCCCAATGCGGAAACTTTGCCGCCTCACGCACTACGAGGTCCGCGCGTTTGTATCGTCGAAATGAGCCTGCGAACAGAACTCGATTCCCCGTCAACGCGTCGGCTGCTTTCGAACCCGGATAGTAATAACGGCGGTCGATTCCGTCATAGACCGTCCGAACATCCTTTCCGCCCAACGTCTCGACCGTCTTGCTCATCCCGCGGCTGTTCGCTGCCACCGCGTCACATTCGCGAATCGCTCGAAAAAGAATTGGGCGGTTATCTTTTTCGAGTCCCCCCGAGACAACATACGTCACCAGTGCCGTCTTTAAGCGGAGCCTTCGCCGCACCGCCAAAAACGCCGCATCCAACGGTCCTTCGCGAGGAAAAAAGTAAACATCCGGAGGATGAGTCAGCAAATGCCATAGCACCCGAGCCGTGTTTCCACGACTTCTCCACTTCAGAATGCGCGTATTTAGACGCGCGGCAATCCGCGGGTCGGGCGCGCGCGATCCCAGCAAAACGACCCGAAAACGCTGTGGATCCATCCGCGCTACAACTTCCTTGACCGTTAGATTTTGCGCGTTCGTATTTTCGTCATCGGCGAAGGAGGGAGTGAAGACGGTGATCATCGGTTCGAGTGCGTCTGTCCGCGCGCCGGTTTAGGAATAGTCATAGCGAACCCGATCTCAATTCTATTCGCAGCTCGCGCAAGCGGGCCTTCAGCCGCAATGCTGCGTCTCGTCCGCTAATGCCCCTCTGGATGTGCGTTACCGCGGCCTGCAAAAGCCGCTCCCCAATCGGCCTTTCTGCGCCAACTGCATGAGGCTTTTCTTCGGCCGGATCGCATTCCAGATCGTAAAGCTGTTCCGTCGCGCTCCGCTCAACTCGCATCACCAACTTGTGCCGCTCATCGCGCACACTGAGCAGTCGCGGCCCACTGCGGTCCGTTGCTCGAAAAGGATTGTTGCATCCGAAAACGCATTCCGTGATTGCCATATCTTCCCACGCCATTCCTTCCCGGAGATTGCGCCACAGGCTTTTTCCCCGAAAGCTATCGGGAATTGGCATCTCGAGAATCTCCAGCAGAGTGGGCGCAAGGTGCAGATGACTGAATGGCGACGCCGGGACATTTCTCTTTGCCACGCCAGGCACACGAATCATGAGGGGCACGCGCGCAATCTCTTCATGCACGCTCACCGGCGCATGATAGCGCCTGCCATGCTCCAGAAATTCCTCCCCGTGATCGGCCGTCACGCCCAATACACAGTTGTCCCAAAGATGCGATCGCTTCAACCCTTCAACCAGCCTGGCAATCTGAATATCCACCGCACGAATACCCGCATCGTACAACTCAACAACGCGATGTTTCTTTCTTCGCAGCCGCGCAACATTCAGATCGGACCGGTTCCAGGATTCGTTCAGATAACGCGCCGCACTCGCGCTTGCATCGCGCCCCGTGAGTTGCTGGAAAGCCGCCGCCGGCGGGTAGTAAGGCGAATGAGGATCCATGAAATGCAGCCAGAGAAAAAAAGCCTCTGTCGCCGAAGTGAGCCACGCCAAAGCGTGATCGACGATCACTTCGGCAGACGGGAATTTCCGCAGGTCCTCCATGCGATCGACCGGCGGCGATGCCAGTCGGATGCAGTATTGGAAGTAAAGCTCGTCATAAACTGGGCCAAGTCCAACGGCCCGCGCGCCCCGCCGCGAAATTCGATTGATCGCGCTCCGCAAACCGGAATCCGGCGGGCCGCCTTCGGCCAACTGTTTCGCACGCCGTTTCCTGTCCCGCGATTCGGGTTCTGGGTCGCCTTTCATGCAAAACTCAGGCCCAAGAAAATCTTCGAAGTGCTCAAAACCCTGCTCGTAGCCGAAGCGCGGCGAGATATAAGGGTTCGCGGCACAGAAAGCAGCCGTCGCATATCCTGCTCTCCGCAGCACCGTCGTCAGCGTATTCTCACCAGGCGCCAATCCAATCACATCCCTGCCCAGCCCAAGCGGCATGCGCGAGGCAAAAATTGCAGGAAAAGAATAGTAGGTCGGCGCACCCGCAATTACCGCCGTTGGCAGGACGTACGACTCGGTAGCGAGCGCATCCAGAAAAGGAGTCGTTGGACGATCATATCCGTTGAAACCGCAGTGATCGGCTCGCAGACAATCGACGGTGATCAAGATCAACGATTTTTTTCTTGTGCCCACGCTCGCTCGCCCGCTTCCTCACTTGCAACATCGCGATCTTCTGCTTTCGCCCAGGTAGCACGCTTCCTGTGCGATACGCAGAAGGTCGCCATCGTTCACATAAAGAACATTCGGCCATCTCTTCTTCACGCTGCCCAAAAAATCATCCAGCAACGCCAGTGTTGTTGTTCGAAAATCTCGCAGCGTCGAATGAAAATTGATGGAATGAATGGAAACGATGCCCGGCAATCCGCGCCCAAAACAATTGCCCACCTGCTCAATCAGTGCTCCCAAGTCGACCTTCGTCGTTGCTGGCTCCATCTCAACGTTTCGAAACGTATGCAGCACACCGTATTCGTCCAAGTGGGGACGCTTGTGACCCGCCGGACCATGCTGCACGACCCGAATCCCACATTCGCGCCATGCTTTCATCGTGTTCTCATCGCTGCGATACCCCGGTGCGCAAGCGCTGATCGGGGCGGTACCGAAAAATGCCCGATAAATCTCCGCGGCGCGGTTGACCGCCAACCGCTGCTCTTCGAAATTTAAAAAGCGTTCCTCCGGCTTCAATTCCCGATCCCAATACTCATATCCAATCCATGGCATGCGCCAGTAGATATACGGCGTCTCGGCCCGCCACATGGCCTGCATCGATTCGCCGCGGTCCCCATCGAGTTTCAGTTCCCGCCTCACCGCCTTTGCACAAAAATGAGTCAGCCCGTGAAGCGCCGGAAAAAACACTCCTTCCTGAATGCCCTGGCGATAGCCGTCAAACAAATGCGGCCGACGCCATCTCCCCGGCAGCCCGTCGGTCAGCGGCATCAATGGGACTTCATCATCCCGCGACTCGAGTGCACGCTTGAAATCGACATTCGCCACGATAAAATTCATCCCGATCGATGGATTTCGCCCAGCCGAGTCCCGGTGCTTCCCCAACAGTTCGCGCAAAGCCTGCAAATCGCCCGCAGTTTCGAGAGAGTAAAAATCATATGCCGACTCGCCAAGTTGCACGCCTGCCGCCCTCAACTCCTCCAGTCCTTCCCCATCGCGCACGCCGACGCGCCCCCAATCGTCGCTCTGGAACAGCAGCAGCGGACGCGGAAACTGCAAATTGGGTTCCGCTGTCACCGGCCTCGCACGTTCCCACAAACGTTGCAGTCCAGAGATCATTTCGCGCCGCCCGTATTCGGCCTTTCCGCTGGTCCGCGTCTCATTTGCGTACCCACACGCTGTAGTTTGCCGAAAATAGGTCGTTGTTCCCTCCCAACCCCTCCAACACATAGCCCGCTAGATTCAAGATCGGAACAACCGACCATTGCATGATCGGCACCAGAAATCTCGGCTTCACGAACGAAACCAGAAACACATTGATCGTCCGAAAAAAACCCGTAATGCTATTGCCCTCAGCGACCACTTCAACTTCTTCGAAATCCCTCAGAACATGGCGCAGTCCCGCGGGCAAGAATCGCCAGTATTCATCGTCGTGATCGCGCACGAAAATCGACGGCGCGCTGATGAACGCGACTCCCCCCCGGCGCAGCACGCGCCAAATTTCCAAAGCAACTTCCCTCGGCTCCGCACAATATTCCAGCACCTGCGTACAAATCGCAAAATCGAACTGCTCGTCGCGAAACGGTATCGCTTCCCCGTTCGCTGCGACGTTGACCAGCGGCGTCACGATCGGGTCGATGGCGATGTAATTGGCCACCCACGCGCCGAGCAAAGCACGGTACGGTTGCAGCCGTCCCCCAACGTCGAGGACTGTTATTTTCTCTTGTGGTAAACGCGTCAGTCCCCCCTCCAGAATTTGCCGCCGCCGCCGTAAAATCAGCCAATTTGGATTTCTAAGAGAAGGATGAAGCCGTTTCTCGCTTTCCCTGCGGATCTGCTCCAGTGTTGTTGGGGACGGCATGGAAAAAAAGTTAGATGTATCCCAGATCTCGCAAACGCTGTTCCAGAATCGCTTGTTCGACCTGGTCCAGAGAATCCGCATCGTCTTGAATCAACTCCCGCAGCACAAACTCCAGCAGCGTTTCCAGATTCTCGAACCGCGGAAGAAATCGCCGCTCGGCGGCAGCACAAAGCTCCTCGGGCAAACTGATGGGTCGCCGGGCTGATGTCACGAAAGCATCCAGGTTTTTCGCCGTGAGCCCAGCAACCGCCGCTGAACCGCATCCACAATCATCCGATCGTCCGCATCCAACCCTACGATCAATGCCAGCACACAAAACGTCCCATACGCCACCGCGAGAGACGCTGCGATTTGAAGCCATTCAATTCGGGCGGCCCCAAGCCACATCCGAATGCCCAGCGCCGCGGCGATGCTGGCCGCGCTCGGCAATAGCAAACGCACGTAGGTGCGATTATAGGGCGAGATCTGAAGCACGGATTTCACCTCCCGAAGACACAGATAGTTTGTGATTGCATTCGTCAGCGCCGCCGCCACCGCCACTCCGATAATTCCAAATGGCCGCACCAGCGTCACAGTCGCAACCACCATAAAAATCGCCGTCATCGTCTGCACTCGAATCAGACGCCGTTGATTGCCCGACATAAGCAGCAGAAAGCCAACTGACCCGACGCCCGCATTAACAAGTTGTCCCAGCGTTCCAAGAATCAGCACCAGCCATCCCGCCTCGAAGGCCGCGCCAAACAACCCCATCAATGGCTTCGCGTCCACCATCATCACAAATGCCAGGGGCAGCGTCAGCCCGATGATCCATTTCGTCAGCGTCTGGAAAAGCCGCCCCAGCAGCGCTCTTTCACCCCGCGCATGGAGATCCGCAATGGTGGGAGAAAATATCTGGTTCACAGATTGCAACGCAACCGGGACGAAACCGACCAGCGAGCCTGCCACCGCGTAAATGCCCACCTGTCGAATGTCGACAAAGATTCCGAGAATGATTTTGTCGGCTTGACCTAGTAAAAACTCGAGCAGACTCACGCCCAGCACCGCTGCGGAGAACCACAGCACCTCAGGCTCCATCCTCGGTGTCTCGCTCGAAAGCTCGCGCGCAGCGCTCGGAGTCAATCTCCACGCCGCTACCACCAGCAACCCGAGGACAATCGCGACACTCGCCACCTGCGCGAACACATACCCCCAAAGCCCCGCGCCGCCCGCCAGCAGGATGATCCCGAAAATGATGTTCAGTGGGCTGCCCACAAAGTTGGTGATCACCGTGCGCAGCGTCACGTCTTTGTAGCCCGCCAGAACCTGCCCCAAAAACGTCGCAAATCCGCTCAGAACCAGCAGGCACGCAAACAGATTCAGATAGCGCGCCAGGTCCGCCGAGTGATACAGCGAGCGGGCCAGCCACGGGCCAAACACCAGCAGTCCACAAGCGAGCACGAAATTCGCAATCGCCATCAGCCCAAGTGCATGCCGGAAAAACGCCCGCAGCGCCCCGTATTGGTGCTTTGCAGAATATGCCGCCACGAAGCGCACAGCAGTCTGTGGAAGACCAAGACCGTTGAACAGCCCGAAGAATCCGACCAGCGTCATCCCCAGCGCATAAATTCCCAGCGCGCCCGCGCCCAGCACTCGCGCCACATAAATTTTGAACAGATAGCCCGCGACCGCGGTAAATAATGTCCCCATGAAGAATGCGGCCGAGTGTCGCGAAATGTGCGCAATCTCGCTTCGGAATCGCGCTGCCGCCAACTCCGCACTCCGTTGCGGCACCGCCGCCAGTGGGCTATCGAGGGTCGTCAAAAGAAATCCTGCATTCCTTCCCGTCTGTATTCGTGGTGCCAGACTATCGCAATCGTGGAATACGCATCGATAGAAAACTGTTCGGCGGTCCTATCCATGTATTGCCTTGCGGGTTTCCTCGCGCGTCGAAACATAATGTGGGCGCGTTATAATCCCCACACTTGTGACCGATCACTCGCGCACAGAAATGCTCGCGCCTGAATTAAATTGAAACCGGAATTGCTCGTTTCTCTCGAACCGCGGACCCGCCAGACGACTCCGCGACCCTCCGCATCTTCTCCGGCTTCCTCTCTGCGCGACACCCACGATCCCTCCCCCACTGAAGTCCTCTCACTAGTGATCGTGAGTTTTCTGGTTTTCGCCACCGTCGTAGCGCTCGCCCGCAATTACGCCGCCGCGGTCGACAACTTCGGCGATAGCTCCGCCTACATGGCCCTCGCCTCCGCAATTCGTCACTGGAATTTTCAAGGCATTGTCGCGAAACAATTTTGGGGTTTGCCCTACGCAATGTCGGCATTCTCAAAACTAACGGGCGCGTCCGATCGCTTCGCCCTGTTAGTGCTATCGCTCATCCCCTCGTTGCTCGCGGTTTTCTTCGCCCGCCGATTGTGGAACGGCTGGATCGCCGGCTACTTTGCAGTTCTCAACTTTGATTGGTTGCAGCGCTCCTGTTTGGGTGGCTCCGAGCCGCTGTTTATGTGCCTGCTGCTGGGTGCGTTTCTTTCTGTCCGTCGCAGCCGCTGGCGGCTCGCCGCATTCCTGGCTTCGCTCGCAACCGTCGTGCGGCCGCTCGGTGTGTTCGCGCTCGTCGGCATCGGCATCGTCCTTCTTTGCAAAAAAGATCTCCGCAATTTCTTCGCCGCGACTGCCATCGGCCTCGCCGTCGGTTTACTCTATGCTCTCCCGCTCGCGGCCCAGTTCGGTGATGCGTTCGCCACAGTCCACAGTTACCACAGCGCGGAGTGGCAAGGTGGCTGGCTTTTCGGTTTTCCCTTCTATGCAATCATTAAGGGAACCATCCTTTATCCCGCGCCATGGACAAATCTCGCCTTGAGTTTCGGATGGATTTTCTTCGTTCTCATCGCGATCGCCCTGATGATCGGGTCACGTGACTTCCGAGCTTATTGCCGCTCCCACCCGGTTGAGCTCATTTTCCTCGCGCCTTATCTCTGGTGCCTGTTCACCTACAACTATCCCTATTGGGCCCGCGGAAATTTCGCCCGTTTCGCAATCCCGATTCTTCCCTTCGTGCTCCTCGCGCTCTACTGTTGGATCCCCAAACGCCGCATCCTGCTCTGGACCGTCGCCGTCTCATCCGCCGCGTTGGCGGCCATTTCGGCATTGGGTGTGGTGAACTTTCTGCAAATGCTCCGCCATGGCGTCCGCTGATCGGCAACGTGAACCGGCCTTCGCGCTGAGTCACTCCTCAATCCGAGCCACAACGTAAGCTCTTCTCCAAATGTCCCCCCTGCTTGCTAAGAACCTCCGCCAGCGCATACGCCGAAATCGGCTGCCGCAGGCGCGATTCGATGTTCGGATCCGAAACAAACTCACTAGTCATTTCCGGAATGCGCAGCAAATCGTCAGCCTTCTCCAAAATTCGCCCCACCCCGAATCGGGCGTACTGAGCGGCATATCCCGCATAGGCGTGCCGCAGCCATCCAAACAAAAAAACCGGGATTCCCGCCGCCGCACATTCGCACGCCACCGTCGACTCAACCGTTAATGCGCACCAGGTGTTCCGCAAAATCTCCTCTGAAATTGGCGACGCGACGATTCGCGTCAATCTCCGCTCATCTTCGCCGAGAATCTCCCTCACCAGCCTTCGGCGCTGCTTCGCGGTTTCAAATGGGTGCAACTTCAGCACCACCGTCTTGCCCAACCTCCGCGCTACTGTGCAGAGTCGCGGCACAATCTCGCGATACATCGCCTCCGCGCGCCAATAATCGCTTTCATAAGGCTCGGTGAAAAATACGATCCAGGGCGATTCTCCCCGCCACAGATGACCTCTTTCGCGAGCAGAGTGCGCGGCGCCAATGCGAACATTGCCGGAATCGACGCGGCAAATGCGCTCGACATAATCGCTCTCCATTTCGCCCTGCGCCAGGTAACTGGAAAACTCTGGAACCTTGAACGCCATGCGGCAATCGAGCGCACCATGATGGCACGCGATCGCCGGAGTTCCCCGCCGTTTCGCCAGGATCAAAGGAATACGCGTGTAAGGATTCGAATCGTCGGCACTCAAACACGCAGTTACGGGCCGCGTTTCGAAGACTCGATTCCAGGCATTACGAATCGAAACTCCCCACCTCAGCAGCCGCGAACCACGCTCCAACAGCCCCAACTGGGCCGCAGCGCCCAGCGCCGGATGCTCGCCCAGACTCCGCTTCAACCCCATCCAGCTTTTATCCAGTTCCAAAAATTCGGCGCTATCCCATCGCCCACCCGCAAAAGCCGCCAGCGGCGCGCAATGCACGTTGCCGGGAAGTTGCGCCGGCGCTCTCGACTCCCGCGCCAGCACCAGCAGAAATCGCTGCCCCGGCAAAAGCCGCGCATACCTTAACCCCGTTTTGGTGACATTCGAGTAAGCGCTCGGCAGCAAAACGACCGGCTCCGACGACCGTTTGGCGGTCGCAACAAACTTCCGCCTCCAGAAATAATGCGGGTCGAATTTATCCTGCGCCACCTGCTGAAGCTGCCGCCAGCTCAGATCCGTAAATGCTGTGCGGTAGCGCGCCGCGCGCACACGAAACTTGTCGCGCCGTTCCGTCTGCAGCACTTTTAGCGGCGTCCCCAGTCGCAACTCGGCGGCCTGCGCCAGCAATGACGGCCGGCTCACCACCAGCTTGCGGCACCCCTTCAATTCCTCCGCTAGTCGGAGCACCAGCCGGATGTCCTGCATGTCCGACTGCAGCGACAACCCGATTACATCCCACCAATCGACGCCGAAACGATCGACCACCTGGCCCATTCCGAGCGCGAACAAATCCACCCACGACCGCAGGTCTTCCACTTCACGCGCGTAATCGTAGAGGCTCGAGACGCGACATTCCAGTCTCCCGCTCCACTCCTCATAAAACGACTTCGGAGCGCGCCCGAGATCGACGATCCAATCCCAGCCCTGCTCCATCCATGGGCCGCCAAACGAATCCTCAGGATGTAAGAGCAGTATTCGCATCTCGCCACGCTTGCTCAGCCCGCAACAAGGTCCCATCGAAGCGGTGTTCCGCCTTCGATATCGCATGCCGCGTGCCGCCCAAGTACCTCCTTCAGGTGCCTCGGATGCAGACCATCCGCCGGACGAATCGAACGCACATTCTCTTCCGTGAACACTCCGCCGCTCGTCACGTTCTCCACCACGAACAATGACCGTCGAAACCTGAGGCTGACCGCCTCGCGCGCTCCCGGCGCAAATTGAATCGAACCGAGGGCCTTTTCCGCGCTCCGAACCGCGTCCACCATGCTCTTGAATTCTTCCGGCTCAAGAGAAAACGCGCTGTCCGGCCCGCCACCGGCCCGGTTTAAACAAAGATGCTTCTCGATAATGCTGGCTCCGAGCGCCACCGCTGCGACCGGCACCGCAACCCCCATCGTGTGATCCGAGAGCCCCGCTGCGCAATCGAAGCGCCGCGCCAATTCCGGAATCGTGCGCAGATTCGCCTCCTCAGCCGGCGCGGGATACGCGCTCGTGCACTTCAACAAAGCAATCTGCGTTGCGCCCGCGTTTCGCGCCGCCTGCACCGCTTCGTCAATTTCCCCTTCGCTTGCCATCCCCGTCGAAATGATCAACGGCTTCCCCGTGCGCGCCATCTTCCGAATCAAGCCAATATCCACCAGCTCAAACGATGCCACCTTGTACGCAGGCACATTCATCCTCTCGAGAAAATCGACCGCGCTTCCGTCAAACGCGCTCGAAAACAATTGCAGCCCGAGTTCTTCCGCCACAACCTTTAGCCTCGGTTGCCATTCCCATGGAGTGTAAGCCTCTTGATAAAGATCGTGCAGCGTTCGCCCATCCCATAATGTGCCGCCGCCGATCCGAAAGCATTCGCGATCGCTGCGCAACGTGATCGTGTCCGCCGTGTACGTTTGCAGCTTGATCGCGTCCGCGCCCGCATCCTTCGCGGCTCGAATCAGGCGCACGGCCGCTTCAAAGTTCTGGTTATGATTCGCGGAAAGTTCGGCAATCACATATACGGGCGCGTTCGCCCCGATTCGCCGGCCTGCGATGTTGATCTCACGCGGCATCGTGATCGCTCCCGCACTCCCATACAAAAAGCCGCGCCGCTTGGCCAAGAACCTCGCTCACCTCCGCTTGTCGAAACCCGGATGACTCGAACAGGCGAATCGAGGCCCGGTTCTCGGGCTTTACGAATGCTCGCACGTGTCGCGTACTCCGTGTGCGCGCCAACCGCCGCGTCGAAAAAAAAAGCAGTTCCTTCCCCCATCCCGCTCCACGGAATTTCGGCGCCACCACCACTGACAGTGTGGCGCTCTCCCCTTCCAATTCAAACCGCACCTGCCCCACCGGTTCTCCCGCGACGCTCTCTCCGACATAAATCACCGTCTGTGGATCGCGAGATTTCTCCGCAAACCAGCGTTCGTGCTCCTCCCACAAGATTCGATTCGAGCGAAACGACGCCTCCCTCACCGCCAGATCGTTCGCCCACGAAAACAATAGTTCGCAATCCGTCGCACGCAGCGCTCGCAATCTTATTTCACGGTCGGCTAGCGCTGCCCGCACTCGGTCCGCGCCTAATCCATCGACCAGTTCACGCGCTCGTCGCGACATAACCTGACGCCGATCTTCACCATCGATCAGATCCTGCAACTCCCCCGCAAATCTCTGCGCGTCAAATTCGCGCGCCCCGCCCGCACTCACCGCGGCTCCCAACTTCGCCAGTCCTTCCGCCCCTCCCCGCTGATTCTCCGCAATCACAAATAGCAGCGCAGGCAATCCCATGAAGCAAAGCTCGTAGGATGTTCCTCCCGCTCCCGAAATTGCAACATCCGCCCACGCCATCAAACTCGGCATATCGAGAGCATTGTTCACGATGCGTGTTGCGGCCGCCGATCGCTCCGCTGCTTGCTCCAGGCTGCGAATATGCGGATTGCTTCCCCCCACCACGATCGCCACTTCGAGCTCCGCCCGCCCCAACGCCGCTACGCACTCGCCGATTCGAAGACTTAAATTTTCAGGATCGCTGCCGCCGATTGTCACAAGAATTTTGCGAGCTTTTGTCACAATCGCCCGCTCCCAATTCATCCAAGGAAGAAATTCATCGCGCAGAAGCGCATAGTCCGGGCCCAGCAAGAGCTTCGTGTCTTCCGATCTCCGCGCGTACATCTCGGCGTCCGCATTCACCCCTTGGTTAAGAATCCAGCGGGCGCAGTATTCCGTCGCGTGCCCATAATCGTCGATCGCCATCAGCGCGACACCGGCCCCATTCAACGCCGCCTGCGCCGCGCCGTCGAATCCATATCCATCCAGCACCGCGACCTGCGGCTGCAGTTCGATCATTCGCTCCACCGCCGCCTCGCAGAATTTTCCCGCGGCGATTGTTTCCATCGAAAATCCCTCGCCCCGAGTCCGCTCCTCAATCCCCGCCGATCCCTCCGGCACCACAAATGTCACACCTCCACCCGCGTGCCGCCAGCGTTGCGCGAGCGCCATGCAGCGCATGACGTGTCCGGTCCCGATCCGCATCCCGCATTCGGCTCCGATGACCAGATGCCCGCCACTGTACACTGTCCGCTCTCCACGCCGTCACGCCCGAACTTTGAAAACCGGCTGAATCATCTCGCCTTCCAAAAATCGCTCCGGATCGCGCTCGCTCAGCCACTCCCCCACGGTCTTGCAAACCTCCGCATACACCTTCAGAGTCTTCTCGATCGCCAGCGGATCGTGCGCAGCCGTCATATTGTGAGTTGCCAGCAGCAGCACCCCGCGTTTCGCGCATTCCTGCGTAAACAGGCTTCGTAGCAGCAAACTGTCACTGCCATCGCCTTCCAGAAATTTAATCAACGACCAGAACGGGTATCCGATGCACCGAATCCGCGTCTCCAGTCCCGCGTCTTTCGCAAACGCATTCAACCCGTTCTGCAACACCCTTCCATTCGCGTCCATGCGTCCGAGTGCGTCGCTGGTTTCGAGAACATCCAGCACCGCCATCGCGGCTGTCATCGACGCCACTTCCCCGCCGAACGTGAAGCTGAAAAAAATGTCCTCAAACACCTTCATGATTTCCGCTCGTCCCACCACGCACGAAATCGGAAAGCCGTTTCCCATTGCCTTCCCGAAACACGCCAGATCAGGAATCACTCCGAATTTCTTCTGCGCCCCTCCCAATCCGAAATGAAAGCCGCTGCAAATCTCGTCAAAAATGAGCACCGCACCGTGCTTGCCCGCCAAGTCTTTCACGCCTTCAAGAAAACCCGCCGCCGGTGGCCAGAAGTTCACCGGCTCCATAATCACCGCAGCAAACTCCCTCGGATGTCCGTTCAACACTCGTTCCAGCGAGTCCAGATCGTTGTACACGAACGTGTGTGTCAGCGCTCTCACCGCAGCCGGCACTCCCGCATTCCGCGTCGTGCTGCCGATGAACCAATCCTGCCAGCCGTGATAGCCGCAGCACGCGATGCGATCTCGCCCGGTAAATGCGCGCGCCGCTCGCACCGCGCCCGACGTCGCATCCGAACCATTCTTCCCAAAGCGAACTCTCTCCCCGCACGGAATCAGCCGCTTCAGCCGCTCCGCCAACTCTACCTCCACCGGATGCGGTAGCGAGAAGCTGTGCCCCTGCGCCAATTGCTCAGCGACCGCGGCATTCACGCCCTCATGCGCGTAGCCAAGAATATTCGGCAACAGTCCCTGGATGTAGTCGACGTATTCGTTGCCGTCCACATCCCACACCCGGCATCCCTTGCCCTTCGCCAAAAATACCGGCGCGACGCCCCGTACATGCTGGTTCGCGCCTTTGCTGAACGTTTGCGAGCAGCCCGGAATCACCCTCTCCGCGCGCTCCAGCCATGCCAGCGACTTCGCTATCGATCTCCCCGGTGCCGCCGCCGCGCTCGCTTCGTCAAATAGGCTCTTGTAATATCCGCGGTTCGAGACGATCTCAGAATTCATCTTCTCCAACCCCGCGTTTTTTTCCAGCAACTCCAGCACATCTCTCATTCCGAAATTCCTCTTCTCTCCCAGCGCGCGATACACCGTTCGAATGAACTCCAGGTCCTTCGTCTCATCCACCGTCCAGCGGTAATGCTGATACAGAGACGCGGAATCGTTTTCGACATTTGCGGTCCGAAATTTTTCCGCTCGCAAATAGGGCGTTACATGCTCTCGCTCCGACGTCTTCGTCGCTTCGTGCCACGCCTTCTCCAACGCCGAAAAAGAAAAAACCTCCGTGTCGAGCCCGTCCGGATAACTGCGCACCATCGTATTCGACGCATAATCCAAATCGCCCCGCTGAAAGCGCCGCACCACCCGATCGATCACCTCCGGATCGATCAATGGACAATCCGCCGTGATCCGCACCACCTGCATCGCCTTCTCTGCTCGCGCCGCGACGTAGAAGCGATCCAGCACATCATGTTCGCTTCCCCGGTAACACAAAATCCCCCGCTCTCGGCACATCGCTTCAATCGCGTCATCCATCGGGTTCGTCGAGGTCGCCACCATCACACGATCCACCAGGCTTGCTCGCTTCACCCGTTCAATCACGTGCCACAACATCGGCCGCCCTTCAATGTCGGCTAGGCTCTTCCCCGGCAGTCGTGTCGAACCCATGCGCGCCTGAATAATCGCCAACACCGGCCCCGTCAGGTTTTCGCTGGTCCAGTTCAACGCCTGCGGTCGCCCTTCAGCCGATGATTTCTTCGCCGCTTCCACCACCCGAATCACATCCCGCCCCTGTTCCAGATCTACTCGCGGCCCCGTTCCACTCCCCAAAGAATTCAAAAAATGTTTGAGTTCGCTGACGTACATATCATTCACTTCGAACTTGTATGGAATGCTCTTCCACGCGCCATCCTCCGCGGAAAACCAACGCACTTCCTGCGAAGTGAAATCCCACAGCGCCGTGCCCATTTCACCCACCACCTTGCACGTCCGCGTGTACGCCCGCTGCACAAAATCCAAGTGCAGTTCCGCCCGGCGCCGCTCCGGAAACGTCAGGTAAATCCACGCCGAGTCCTCCACGTCCACTTCCAGACTGCTCAGATGCTCCGCCCGGCAACTCACCTCGGTCGGCCATCCCATCAGCCAGCAGATGTAATCCAGTTCGTGCGAGCCATCCAGGATGATCCCTCCCCCCAACTCCTGCCGCGCGCTATAACTCTCGCGATAGTTCTGCCAGGGACGCCAGTCCGGCAGATATTGGCCCGCTTCCACGCTCGTCCACAAAACCCGTCCGATCTTCCCCGAGTCGATCAACTCTTTCAGGATCTGCAATCCCGGATGAAACCGCAGGTTGTAACCCACCTGCACGTTTCGATCATGCCGCCGCGCCTCCGCGATCAGCACTTGAATCCCTCCCGATTCGTGCGACACAGGCTTCTCGATAAAGACGTGCGCATTCGCCCGCAGCGCGGCCAGCGCAACATCCACGTGGTACACGGGCGGCGTGCAGATCAGCACCAAGTCAGGCTTGAATTTCTGTAGCGCCTCTTCGTAGTTGGAAAAT
>Ga0182014_10000573_pt1 | contig 49174 bp, 44 predicted proteins | sample 612S2DmetaG_FD_120489 | JGI IMG/M metagenome (GOLD analysis project Ga0182014, IMG submission 120489) | Permafrost microbial communities from Stordalen Mire, Sweden - 612S2D metaG | ecosystem: Environmental > Terrestrial > Soil > Wetlands > Permafrost | place: Sweden: Stordalen | collected... | reverse complement strand
TGCCGAATTTCGTGAACTTCATGCGATTCCTTCATCCTGGTCGGGCGTGCGCCGCCAAGTTTGCTAGTTCCACAGCAGAGCTGGGTTGGGACGGGTCCCTGATGCATTGTAAAAGCCGAGGGCGGCTTATGCCTAGTTTCAGTCAAAGACTGCGTAAAACAGTTCATTTTCCGAGGTTAACCCGACCCCGGACGCAACCCGATTCGTACCCGGCTCAGTTGTTCTCCACTTTGAGAGGCGGTTGCATTTTGGACGTCCGGAAGCACGGAAACGTCAACGCGCCCACGCCCGGAAGGAAGGGGCAAGGATCCCACCCATTCGCCAGAAAAAAGGCGAATGGATGGGGCACGGGAGCTTTTGGGGGCCAACTGGCCTGGACCGATCGGGTGAATGCCTACCAGACCCGGCAGGAGTTCGCCGGATACATGGGCTGGCCCTTGGTGCAGCCGAATGCCTTGCCGAACTCGTCGAAGTTCTGTACCGAGCCGTTGACGCGCCATTTGCCTGGCGAGTGGGGATCGACCAGTGCAGACTGGCGGGCCGACTGATCGGTCTGGTTCTGGCACCACACCTGGCCGAAGCCAATGAAATAGCGCTGCGCTTCGGTGTAGCCGTCGATTTTGTCGTCGATCTTCTTTCCTTGGGTCGCCAGCGTGTCCAGCAGCGCCATATACGCGATGCGCAACCCGCCGTTGTCCGCTGTGTTCTCGCCCAGTGTCAGATGGCCGTTGAGATGTTGCGCCGGTGTGTCGCCATTGGCTGGAGCCGCCTCAAAGCCGCTGTATTCGCTAGCTACACATTCGGTGCGCTCGGTGAACGCCTTGCGGTCTTCCGGCTTCTGCCACTCCCGCAGGTTGCCTTTGCCGTCGTATTGGGAGCCTTCGTCGTCGAAGCCGTGCGTCATTTCGTGGCCGATCACCACGCCGATGGCGCCAAAGTTGACCGCGGGATCGATCTTGAAGTCGAAGAACGGCGGCTGCAGGATGCCGGCCGGGAAGTTGATGTCGTTGAACGAGGGGTCGTAGTAGGCATTGACCGTGGGCGGCGTCATACCCCACTCTTTTTCATCCACCGGCTTGCCCAGCTTGGCGAAGTTGTAGTTGCGCTCGTAGACCGACGAGCGATGCACATTGCCAATCAGGTCGGTGGGGTCCACCTTCACGCTGGAGTAGTCGCGCCACTTCTCCGGATAGCCGATCTTGTTGCGGATCATGGCCAGTTTCTCTTCTGCCGCCTTCTTGGTGTCGTCGCCCATCCAAGGCAGCGTCTTGATGTCGTCGCCAAGCGACTTTTCGAGTGCGGCCACCAGCTTGTCCATGCTGTCCTTGGCCGCGGGCGGGAAGTTCTCCTTCACCCAGTCCTGGCCAACCGCCTCGCCCAGCGCCTGATCGGTCATGGTCGAGCACTGCTTCCAGCGCGCTTCAGGCGCCTCCTGGCCAGCCAGCGTCTTCGAGAAGAAGCCGAAGTTCTCGTCGAAAAAGGCCTTGGGCAGTTCACGAGCCTGCCCGTGGAGCGCATGCCAGCGGAGATAGCTTTTCCACGAGTCCAGCGGCTCGCTGGTCACAAGCCCGCTGAGCGCCTTGAAGAAATCGGGCGTGGCCACGTTCAGCGTGTCGAAGTGGCTAATGCCCCCACCGGTAAAGTAGGCGCTCCAGTCGATGGCGGGAGCGCTTTTCTGGAAATCGGCTACGGTGTAGATGTGGTAACGGTTCTCGGGCTGGCGCAGATCGGTGCGGCTGGTGGAGGCCTTGGCCAACGCGGTCTCGATCTCCATGACCGCCGCGGCCTCCCTGGCGGCCTGCTCGGGCGTATCGCCGGCCAGGGTGAACATCTTTGCGACGTGTGCGATGTACTGCTCGCGGATGCCCTTGAAGCGAGGCGAGTCCACGATGTAGTAGTCGCGGTCGGGAAGCGACAGGCCGCCTTGGGAGATCTCCGCAATCTGCTTGGAGGAATCCTTGTCGTCCTGGCCCACGCCGAACTCGAAGAAGCCGTCCGGCGTGCCGCTGTTTTCAAGGTCGCTGAGCAGTCTCGGGAGTTGACCGGCGTTCGAAAGCGCGCCGATGAGCTTCCATGCCGGTTGAATCGGCGTCAGGCCCTTCTTCTCGACGGTTGTGGTGTCCATGCAGGCGGCAAAGTAGCCGCCGTACTGTTTCTGCAGGGGCGTCTTCGGAGCCTTGGCAGCCGAATCCAGTTCCTCCCAGAGCAGATAGCGGTTACGCTCCCTGAGCAGCGAGAACGACCGCGCCCAACGCACCTGGTCGGAGGGGACGGGGTTGTTCTTGACCCAGTTGCCGCACGCGTACTGATAGAAATCGGTGCAGGGGTCGGCGGTCTTGTCGATGGCCGAAAGATCGAAGCTCTTGCTCTCTGCCGGAGCTTGGGGTTTGGAGGTATCGGATTGCGGGGCCGCGGGCAACGGCGCAAGCAGGACGCCTGCCGCCAGAATCAGGGTCGGAACCAATCGGGAAGAATTCATCGAGTGTCCTCTTGGAGATTCGGTCAACCGGCCAGCTTCATCTTCGCGCTAAAGGTCTGAGGACGGAGGCCGGGACGGAGTTCTTGGACAGCCATATTTGATATGGCTGCATTGCCTAGCAGCCTATCACGCGAGGGACTGAGATGGCGCGGCGGACGGGCTGGCTGATGCGTGCAAATCGTTGAGGCCAGTCGAGCGAGGGGTGTGCTATTCTCTGCCTCCGTGCCGCACGTGGATGAACGCGAAGACAGGCACGCGGAGGTCCGACATGCGGATGATCATGCTGGTTCAATTCCCCATTGAGCCGTTCAACACTTACGTCAAAAACGGAACCATCGGCGCGAAGATCAAACAGATTCTCGGCGCCATCAAGCCGGAACACGCGTGGTTCAGCGAGCGGGACGGCAAACGGGGCGCAATCCTGGTCGTGAATCTGGAGAACGCTTCCGACGTGGCGCGGCTTGCCGAGCCCTTCTTCCTCGCGTTCAATGCGGAGGTCGAGTACAGGGTGGCGATGACGCCGGAGGATCTGGGCGGGGCAGGCCTGGAGGATGCGGGCAAGACATGGGCCTAGAGAGCCGAGGTTTCCGGCGGAATGCGACCGGCTGAGATTTTGCATCAACCATACGCCTCCGGAACGGGTTTGTTTGACTCTTTTCTCAACAAATCCCCAGGAGGCGTTCTCGTGTACTTTTCATGCAAACTGACAATTGCATTGGCCTCTGGGCTGGAGCTCTTGACGACACGTACAGGAAGGCTGTACGATACTCTTCAGGTGATTCCGCCATGGCTATTGAGACTACCTACACCTCGCTCAGGGAGAATTTGGCGACATTCCTGGACCGCGTAACGGACGACCGCGAAGTGGTGGTGGTAAAGAGGCGGCGCGGTCAGCGGGATGTGGCGATCATCGCCGCAGATGAACTGTCGAGCCTGGAGGAGACAGCGTATCTTCTGCGCTCGCCAGCCAACGCCAGGAGGCTGGCGCAGGCTCTTGCCGAGTCGAAAGCAAGCGACAAGAGGAAAGTCCCAGGAAGGCCGGCAGCAGCCGCTCTTGAGGAATTGCGCCGCTCTGCCGGACTTTGATCGCTTCCCGGTACGCAAGAGCAATTGATACCCATGAGCGCCAAAATCGAGCGTCGCGTTGACTTCCTTCCAAAGTTTCGGGAAGACCTTGCCTGGTGGGTCAAGAACGACCGGCAAGGGGCGCTGAAAACGCTCGAACTTGTCGAGTCTGTTCTCGCCAATCCATTCGCAGGGATCGGCAAGCCCGAGCCTCTGCGATATGAGTATGCCGGTTGTTGGAGCCGGAGAATAACGCGGGAGCACCGCCTGGTTTACCGCGTGACCACCGACCGAGTTGATTTCCTGCAGGCGCGCTATCACTACGAGTAGGGATGAAGGAGGACTTGGTTCGCAGATCTAAAGCTACTGAGCTATCACAGCGGGCTAGGCGGAACGGCGCTTGTCTTCCTCGAGGCTTGAGATGCGCTTGTCGAAGGCGAAGGACTGCTGGACAAGTTCGAGACGCTGGATAATGCTTTCGTACCGGATGCGATTGATTTCGTCCATGGCGTCCAGGCGCGTGCGGATTTCGCGCATTTCCGGCGCTAGAAAGTCCTGAAGAACCTGACGAACATCCTCGACAACGCCCATGGACGATTCCACTCCCAACACCAATCTTACACCCGATCCAGTGGAGACGCCCATGCAAGTGAGCCATTCAGCAGTCTTTACATCTCGCCCCGCTCCCTGCCACACTGAAGCGTGGACACCCAGACAATTGTTATCCTCGATTTCGGCTCGCAGTATACCCAACTCATAGCCCGCCGCATTCGCGAGCAGAACGTCTTTTCCGTCGTGCTGCCCTGCACGGCGCCGCTTGCCGAGATTCAGGCCCTCAAGCCCATCGGACTCATCCTCTCCGGAGGTCCTTCGTCCGTCTACGATGCGGATGCGCCCGCCGCCGACCCCAAACTGCTCTCGCTCGGCCTGCCAACCCTCGGCATCTGCTACGGCCTGCACTTCATCGTGCACCACATGGGTGGCAAGGTAAAGTCGGCGCCCCGGCGCGAATACGGTCACGCGGAAGTCATGATCGAAGACTCCGCAACGCCGCTCTTCACCGGTCTGCCCCCCACACTTGCCGTGTGGATGAGCCACGGCGACGAGGCGCTCGAGCTGCCCGCCGGCTTTCATCGCACCGCCGTCACCTCCAACGCCCTGGCAGGCATCGCCAGCGAGGAGCGCCGCATCTGGGCCGTGCAGTTCCATCCCGAGGTGCATCACACCCCGCTCGGCCCCCAGCTCATCGAGAATTTCCTGTTCAAGATCTGCGGCGCGGCAGGCGATTGGACTCCCGCGCACTTCATCGAAACCACGGTCAACTCAATCCGCGAGAAGGTCGGCAACGGACACGTCATCTGCGGCCTCTCCGGCGGCGTGGATTCCTCGGTCGCCGCGGTGCTGGTCCACAGGGCCATCGGCGCCAACCTCACCTGCATCTTCGTCAACAACGGCGTCCTGCGCAAAAACGAATTCCAAAATGTACAGAAGAATCTTCGCGATAAGCTCGGCCTCAACATCGTCGCCGTGGATGCAAGCGAACGATTCCTCAAGCAACTGGCCGGAGTCACCGATCCGGAGACCAAACGCAAACGCATCGGCGCGGAGTTCATCGCCGTCTTCGACGACGAAGCCACACGCATCGCCAAGCAAACCGGTGGAGTTGACTGGCTGGTCCAGGGCACGCTCTATCCCGACGTCATCGAGTCCAGCAGCGTGAAGGGCCCCAGCCAGACCATCAAGAGCCACCACAACGTGGGCGGCCTGCCGCTGGGCATGAAGCTCAAGCTCATCGAGCCCTTGCGCGATCTCTTCAAGGACGAAGTCCGCCGCATCGGTCGCGACCTCAAAATGCCGGAAGACGTTCTTGGCCGCCAGCCCTTCCCCGGCCCCGGCCTGGCCGTGCGCATTCTCGGCGAAGTCACACCAGAGCGCGTCGCCCTGTTGCAGGATGCCGACGAAATCCTAGTCGCCGAGATCAAGGCAGCAGGCCTCTACTCCAAAATCTGGCAGAGCTTCGCCGTACTGTTACCGGTGATGAGCGTCGGCGTCATGGGCGACCAGCGCACCTACGCCTACACCGCCGCCGTCCGCGCCGTGCACTCGGAAGACGGCATGACCGCCGACTGGACTCCCCTGCCCTACGAAGTCCTCAAGCGCATCAGCAGCCGCATCGTCAACGAGGTCCGCGGAATCAACCGCGTGGTGTATGACATCACCTCAAAGCCCCCCGGCACCATCGAGTGGGAGTGAGTGGCCGCGCCAGACATGCTTTGCCGCGGGTGTGTCTCTAATCTGACAATATCGAAGGCGCAGTCTTGCTGATCCAGAGAGACCCAACCCGAGTCTCGACTCCACGCACGAGGTAATTCAGAGGCGCTTTTAAATACGCTGGCGCAGCAACGCGGCCACATCACCTCTCTTTCGACATATTCGCGGCCGTTGGCATTTTGCGCTTGAGCTCTCAGCATTGTTTGCCTATCGCGGTTCATCGGCGTTTACGATGGTTCGCGACCGAGAGCGTAGCTTCGGCCAATTTGAAGTAAAGCAGTCTTCCTGCAAGTTTCCCTCTCCAAAATTACCTTCTACAACCATCCTCAAAAGTGGCCTATACAACTTGCAGACATTTAAATGTGTATACAACTTTTTTGTCTTAATCCTGCGTTTTCCTTGACAGTCATTTCGCGAAGAGACTAACTCTTATTTACTCAGTAGATCGCCGGGATCCGAAAGGAAGATGGCTTCTGAGTCGCGAAAAGACCTCGGGAGAACAGAAAATTCCCTAAGAATCCATCGCCTGTGTACAGAGGTGGCGTCAGCGCGAACCCGAGAAACGATCAGCATAGCGTCGAAAATATCAGTCACCACACGCATTCCTGGATGCGCGAATCCGAACTCGGGCCACAACCGGATCATTCCCCAGAATCTATCCGACGACGCCCGCGAAGAGATGCCGCCTGAAACGCGGCGTCGAAATAAAGCTTCCACTTTAGGAGACGCAAATGAATACGAATTCCCCTTCGAGGTCGAGTTGTCCGTTTCGTCAGGTGTCGTTGTTGGATGAAGCGTTGTTGAGTGTACGTGCATCCCTTTTCGTCGTGCTGTTCGCACTGCTGATCGGCAGCGGCGGAATCAGGCTTTTGCATGCGCAAACAAGCTATGGATCAGTTGTTGGAACGGTGACGGATTCAGGCGGCTTGAGTATTGTTGGCGCAAAGGTCACTCTGAAGAGCCTTGGCACAAACGCTACTCAGACGGCTTCGACCGGCAGTGGCGGCAATTATGGCTTTACCAACCTCAATCCGGGCCCCTACAGCGTGAGCGTTTCGCAATCGGGGTTTCAGTCCTTCACGCGTAGTCAGGTGGACGTTCAGATCGGCGGATCCGCGCGAGTTGACGTCGCTCTAAAGGTTGGCAATGTGGCGGAAACCGTAACAGTCACGGCAGCACAGGCCCAAATGCAGACCGACAGCGCCTCGCTTTCAGGTGTCATCGAAGGCCAGCAGATATTGGAGGCTCCGCTCAACGGACGTAATGTGGACAACCTCCTCGATTTTGTTCCCGGCGTGATCCCGGGCGGCGGCACGCAGGGCAGCACAATGGCCAACGGCGGCAGCGGGAACTTCCAGGCGGGAGGACAAACTCAGGCAATTGCCTATGGCAATTATCAGATTGGCGGTTCATTCAGCGGGCAGAGCCTGTTCTTCATCGATGGAGCCGGATCCAATATTCCCGAAAATAACGTCAATGCTCTGGTCCCCACCCAGGATGCTGTGCAGGAGTTCCGCGTCTCAACCAGCCTTGTGAGCGCAGAATTTGGCGGTTTCGGCGGGGGAGTCATTGAAATCTCAACCAAGAGCGGAACCAACAAGTTCCATGGAAGCGCGTACGAATATATCCGCAACACAGTTCTGGATGCGAACGACTGGTTCAGCAACCATGACGGCATTGGCAAGTCCCCGCTGCATCAGAATCAATTTGGGGCTAACCTTGGCGGGCCCGCGCTGAAGGACAAGCTGTTCTTCTTTTTTTCCTGGGAACATGAGTCGTTGCTTTCCAGCGCCCCAACAGAAGCCATAGTGCCAACAACGGCGGAACTGGCGGGAAATTTCGCCGGAGAGCAGACCATTTACAACACTAACCAGGGTTCGGCTAATACCCCGAACGGCCTGCCGTTTGCCGGCAACAGCATCGCAGGGTTCATCGATCCGACGGCCCTGAAAATTCTGCAGCTCGAGACTCCGAATGAGTCCAGTGTGAAGCAAACTCCGGGCGTGCCCAATTTCTTTGCCTCAGCGCCGATTGAAGGCTATCAAACCCAGTACAACGCGCGCGTCGATGCCAATCTCGGCAAGGACAACCTCTTCGCCCGTTATACGTACTGGAATCCCCACAACGGCGTCAGCGATCCAATGGGCAACAAGACCGGCGGCGGCACCACCGGAAACTACACGCAAGAGGGAGTGTTTGGCGACAACCATATTTTCAGCCCGACCGCGATCGCGGAACTGCGCCTGTCGTATCTTGAGAACTACAACTTCCAAAATCTTCTGAGCGCTGGGTACGACTTGGGCTCGCTCAATTCGGCGTACACCACGATTCAGTCGGAAGGTCCGGGCGGGGTGGGTGTGTTTCCCGCTCTATCCATCCAGAACTACGGCATTGGGGCTCAATCATCGACCTTGTTTTGGAATAATGACGTCTGGGCTATCAACGGAAGCTTCACGAAAATCCTAGGCAGGCACACCATCAAGGCGGGCGCCAACTGGCGGCAGGCGCTGTGGGAAGCCTACGGAGGCCCGATACAAGTGACCCTCGCGTCGACACCGTACTTTACGGCGTCATCTGCTTCGGATTCAAGCACCGGCAATGCTCTCGCCTCATTCATGCTGGGCATTCCTTCGAGCACGAGCACCACCGACGGAACCGACACTCACAGTTTCGCGCACAACTACGGGTTTTACATCGCGGATACATTCCAGGCCACGCAAAAGCTGACCGTAATTGCCGGTCTGCGCTGGGAGCAGCCGGGCGCCTATTCTGAAGAACAAAACCTCAGCGTGGTTCTGCAGCCGAATGCACCGGTTACGATTGGCAGCCTGGGTTCCATCACCAACCCCGTCACAGGGGGCTCGGTGCCCCTCACCGGGCAGTTGGCTTTTGTGAATACCGCGCAGTATTCATCGCGCAGGCAAGAGGCGCTGCATTGGAAGCTATTTTCACCTCGTTTAGGTCTTGCCTATCGAATCGATCCCAAGACAGTTATCCGTTCCGGTTACGGGATTTCGTTCTTGCCGGCCGATATTGACCAGGCTGGACCTCAACTCAGCCAGGTCGTGAGGGCTGCAACGAGCAATACCAATACCTTTGGGCAGCCGTTGCAGGCGACCATTGCAAGTCCTCTACCTAACGGGATCAACAAGCCCCTTGGCCGGTCACAGACGGTTCTCAATAGCCTGCTCGGGCAGGGCCTGTGGGCACGCGAGCCCGATGTACCCTATAGCTATACCCAGCAATGGAACCTGGCGGTGGAGCGTCAACTCGGCCATGGCTCCACCGTTACCGTTGCCTATGCCGGATCCAAGGGAACACATCTGCTGATCGCAGTTCCTTACACCGGTTCAGGATTCCAACTCAACCAGATTCCAGACAGCTACGACTCTCTGGGAGCAGCGCTGCAAACCCAGGTTTCGAATCCTTTCTACGGCGTTCTTCCAGCATCCAACTTTCTCGGCAAACCCACAATTGCAGAAGGGTACCTGCTTCTGCCCCACCCGCAATATCCGCTCGGGGTGCTGCAACAGGCGCCGCGTTATGGCAGTTCCACGTACCACGCACTTCAAGTTGGCTATACCCTCCGTTTTGGTCATGCCGGAATTCTGCAGGGTGCCTACACGTGGGGAAAACTGCTGAGCGACACCGACAATTCGAGCGAGTTTCAAGACGGGCAGGGAGACACCGGCGAGAGACAGGACCTGTATAACCCGCGGGCTGAGAAGTCAGTCAGCTTGCAGGATATTGCGAACAACCTGGTGATCAATTACGGGGTCGACCTGCCTTTCGGTCATGGACAACCGTACGGCGCCCACATCGGCAGTATCGCCAATGCTGTGATTGGCGGCTGGCGCGCCAACGGCATTACTACGCTCCGCAGCGGCGTTCCCATCGCGCTGACAACGACCGCAAACGGATTGAGCCAGTTCGGTGGTGGTACTCCACCCTTTGGCCCGGGCTCCGGGAGCACCATTCGACCGAGTTACGTCGCGGGATGCTCGAAGAGCGCATCCGGATCTCCGCATAGCAATGCCAGGGTTGCCCAGTGGTTCAACACATCGTGCTTCGTTACACCGGGCAACTATTCATTTGGCAATGAACCGCGCGTCGATCCTACGATGAAGTCGCAGGGGTTGGACAATTGGGACTTTTCGATCAACAAGTCGTTTGACATTACGGAGCAAGCGAAGCTCAAGTTCGCCACTGAGGTATTCGATCTCTTCAACCACGCGCAGTTCGGACTTCCTGGTGAGACTCAGAACACAGGTGCTTTTGGACAAATTAATCACCAGACGAATCTACCGCGAACGATTCAACTTTCACTGCGACTAAGCTTCTAAGAAGGTTTGCGCAGAATTGGCCCGAGATTTGGGCTTTGGTGGATTATGGTGTTGTCTCTGGCGACCATTGAATGGTCGCCGGAGACAATTCGCTTCCAAGAGGCGGCAATGGCGCCGCGTCAATCCCCAGCTGCCTGCGGTCGCAGGGATTCCACCTCGCGACTCAGAGCATCGAGCCGGGCGAGCAGTTCGGCGTGGTGTTTGTCGGCCTGGGTAGGCTCATAGGGTTCCACGTAGAATGTGCCGTTGGGTTCAAGCTGGCATGTACGTACCTGGTCCACGCTCTCAAAGCCCTGGCGGTGAATCACCTCGATGAGTTCCTCGCGCGAGAGCGATTCGCGTTCCAGCGCCTTGAGGTCGATTTGGCCATTGCGGACGAGAACGGCCGCCCGGCCCTCGAGAACCCGCGTCAGCCCCGGCGAACGGAACAGGACCCGTACCACCAGCCAGTTAATCGCCAGCAGCCCGAAGGCGCCAATCACGCCTCCGGTCACCGAGTTGTCGTCGCCGATGATGGCGTTCTGCACCGTGTTTGACAGCGAAAGCAGCACCACAAGGTCAAAGGGATTGAGCTGCGCCAGTTCGCGCTTGCCAAAGATGCGCAACAGCACCACCAGCACCAGGTAGACAATGACCGGACGGGCCAGCTTCTCCAGGATCGGAAGCGGCAACTGGAACATGTGGTCGAGGACGAGCGAATAGGGCATGAAAACGAGAATAGCGATTTCAGTGCTTTTTCTCTAGCCGCAAAACCACATCTACCGTGCGCGCCGAGTCGTTGAGATTAAGAGTGTATTTGCAGTTTGTCGCAGCATAAACGCGCGCCAGAGTGGGATTCGCGTCTCCGATTGCAAAGAAATTCCGGAGCGCCCCTTCGTTGAAAGCAGCCCCCGCCGGCATCTTCCAGGCGGCCAGCATCAACGCGCGGAGATCGGCGCTCACGTTCTCAATTGTGAGCGCGCCCATGGTGTAGACCGGTCCAGGCTCTGCCGTTACGTCGTAAACCACAGTCCCCTTTTCGCGATCAAAACTCGGCAGAGCATGAATCCTGGCTTGCATGTACCCCCGATTGTGGTATTGCCGGGAGATGAACTCCCAGTTTTGAATCACTCGTTGGCCATCCGCGATGTCGCCAGGGTGGATATTTACCTGATGATCGAAGTCGGCTTGCGTCACCACCAGGTCCGGCGCCAACCGCACTCCGGAAAGCCTGTATTGGATTCCCGGCGCGAACGAAACCTGCATGGGAACCTTGATTGAATCGCCCGATGCAATCGGATCCTGCGCCGCCGCCTCGATTGCGGCTTCGAGATATCCCTTGTCCCGGTAGTAGTTGCCGAGATATGTCGCAATCTGGCTTCGACTTCCCTCCAAATCGTAGGGCGCGCCTGCCAGTGTCTTGAGGATTTGTTCTGCCTGCGGCTCCAGGGCCGGCGACTTGCCATCAAGATGAATCTCCCCGAGTACCACCGGCGGCGAAACGATCGAATAGACCACTGCGCCGCTTTTCCCCTGAGCAACGCCCGCATTCGCCACTGCCTCAACGGTCACCTTCAAACCTCTGGCCGCAAGTACCTCCTCAAGCGCGCTGCGCACCTGGTCAGTCATTCCGCCGTCGGCCGGCACCTTGCCGTGATAGAGAGGGACATGCTCGTGCAGTTTTGCATCCAACTCACTTCCCTGCGGAAGCGGCAGGTTCGCCAGCCGGATCGGATACAAACTGGCGGCAGGCGTCAGAATGTATCTCAGATCGACTCCTGTGAACTGAAAGGTGATGTTGTCGAATACGCCGCTGTCCATCAGCAGTTTGGCGTGGTCTTTCATCGCCTCCACGCTAAGCGAGATGCCCGGCTTCAGTTGCGCCGCTTCCAGCAGTTCCTGGTCTGAGTACTCGGGAACTCCGAGGAACTGAATCGACTTGGGCTGATACTCCTGAGCCGGCGCGCCGGCCGGGCAGGCAGCAAATGCGAACGCCGCAGTGAACAAGACAATAAGATTTCGCATGAATGGAAAGATTAGCAGAGTTTTTCTGACCAATCGCTACCGGCGCACTTGTGGAATCGTCGACCAACACTCCTCATGGCCGATTGGCCCACCCCGTCCGCCGTTCGTTCTTGGGGTCTGGTAGAGTGAGAATGCAGCCGGACCTTGGTAGGTCGCAGGCCTTTCACAGTGCATCCCGGTTCATCGGCCAGCGCATGTTTTCACAAAGAATAGAGACAGACTTGATGACTGCCGAAGGGCAAAAACCGATCGCGAGGATTGCGCCGTTTCGCATCGATCCCCACTTCGACGTCAGGGTGTGGGGTTGGCGGGATCTGCGTCCCTGGTACGACCACGTGGCGGAGGGCGATCCGATAGGCGAAGTGTGGCTGACGGGTGACATGTGCCAAGTCGCGACCGGGCCCCATGCGGGCAAGCGGCTCGATGCGCTCTTTGCCGAAGCTTCCGAATCGCTTCTTGGTCCCGTAGCGCCGTCACCCGAGTCGCCGCTGCTCATCAAAGTGCTTTTCGCCAAAGAAAAGCTCAGCGTGCAGGTTCACCCCGACGACAAAATGGCGCAAAAGTACGGCGATCCCCGCGGCAAGACCGAGTGCTGGTATGCGCTGGCGACCGAGCCGGGTGCGCTCGTGGCTCTCGGGCTCAAGCCGGGTGTCACCTTCGAGCAGGTTAGGGAAGGCATCCACGCGGGTACTCTCGAAGCCAGCCTGAACCTGCTGCCCGTGCATTCCGGGGACGTGATTTTTGTGGACGCAGGGACGGTTCACTCCATCTGGCCGGGTTCTGTGCTGCTTGAGACTCAGCAGAACTGCGATCTGACCTACCGTATGTACGACTATGGCCGTCCCCGCGAGTTGCACATCGAAAAATCGCTTGAAGCCACAAAGCTGGTAACCCGCGCCGGTAAAGTTGTTCCGAAGCCGATGGCGGATCGCACCGTCTTGATCGAAGCGGATTACTTTCGCGTCGAGCGGACCCCTGTGGCAGGGAGCCGATCGAGCACGAGCCTGACCGGCGAAGGCCGGCCGGCTCCGGGGCTCGCCTATCTGTTTGCCGCCGACGGCGCCGGACGAATTGCCGGGCCCGATTTCGCCCCAGTCGATCTTCCGGCGCGAGGGATCGTGGCCGTGCCGGCATCGTCCCCGGACTTCGCCGTGGAGGACCTGGGCGGCCTGGACCTGATCCGCATCACCCCCAACTGGCCGGGACAACCTCGATGACGGCCTCCAACTGGCGTAAATCTGTTGAGGCTTACATCCGCGCCGAGGCGCAACCAGCGGACAAGTTCGGCCACCAGCCGCGGCTCCATGCCCTTGCCCGCCGCCTGGGCCAGGAGATGGAGTACGACGACGACATTCTGTTTGCCGCCGCATGGATGCACGATCTGGGTGTCTTTCTCGGCCACCGGCCCCAGGATCCCGAGCTGTTGGCGCGCTGGGACCACGTTCCCTACACCATTGCGCGGAGTCGGGAGCTGCTGATGAGCTGGGGATTTCCGGCTGAGAAGCTCGACGGCGTTGCCGAGGCCATCTCGACCCATCGGCCTCAGGATGAGCCGGTGACCGTCGAAGCGATCCTCCTGCGCGATGCCGATATACTGGAACAGCTGGGCGCCATCGGAGCTTTGCGCGCAATGGTCAAAGTGGGCCGCGACACCCGGTACGGCACGTTTTCGTCGGTTCTTCCCGTCCTGCGGAACGCGCTTGAGCAATTGCCCGGAAAGCTGCATCTAAAGGCTTCAAGGGACCTGGCTGTAGTGCGAGTCAAGCTGCTTCGCTCTTTCATATCCTCGCTCGAAGATGAAGCAAACGGGCTCCTGCATTAGAAGCGGGAAAGTGTAATGGGAACCAACTGAAACACCCGTTAGGATCGCGCTGTTCCCTTGTTGATCTCCTGCCTTGTAGCCGAAGAAAAGCTGAGAGTTCCCCCCTGAAAGGCGTTTGCCCCAGGGAAAGCCGTTCCAAAAAACTTCGAAGGAGACACAATGCGTATGAAGCTTGCCCCAAGGCTTATCCCCGCAGTATTTTTTGTCGTCGGAGCGTTGCCCGTCTTTGCCCAGACAGGCCCGGCTGCCATTCAGGGCGGCGTGCCTATCGTCATCGGCGCCGGCGTGTCCATTTTCTCCCCCGATTGGGGACCTGGGAGGAGAATGGTAGGAGTCTCAGCGTGGGTCGACTTTTTCCCGCGCGGCTTGCCAAGAAAACTCGACGGACTCGGGATCGAGGCCGAGGGGCACGCAATCGACCATGGAGTTACCTCCAATGTCCCCTCCCAACTGCGCGAGGACACTGGCGAGTTTGGAGGGATTTACGCTTGGAACCGCTACCGCAACTTCCGTCCGTACGGCAAGTTTCTCGCCGGCGTGGGCAGCATCGACTTCCCCCCCTACGGGACGTACTCGCACAACACATTTCTTGTCATGTCCCCCGGCGGAGGAGTCGAGTACCGCCTCTGGCAGCATGTCTGGATACGCGGGGACTACGAGTACCAGTACTGGCACCAACCCTTCGGGCCCAATGACCTGAATCCCAATGGTTTCACCGTCGGCACATCCTACGATTTCAGGCATATTCGAACCGAATGACTTGCGTATCGCGGAGGGAGGGTCTCTCTTCCACCTGGCGCATTCGGCTGAAGGCAATCGGGAACGGCCAAGCCCCTGAGGGCTGCCCGTTGCCTGCTTGAGCCGCTGGCCTGCCGCGGAACTTTTTCCCGTCGACCGGGTTCTCACTCATGACGGCTTGAGCCGATGTACGTCTAACGGTTTGAACCGGCAACGCAAGTTGCGAGCGCCGTTTCGCCCTTGAGGGCATCGAAGAGACGCCGCGGAGACGCGATCGGCAGAGGAGAGGTACGAAGATGAATCGGTCATTGCTGAAGAGAAGTTTCCGGCACGTTCCATTCTGGTTCGGTGTGGTTGTGTTCAGCGCCGTGGTGGCGCTGGCGCAGAATACGGATACCCAGAACCCGGGCCAGGCCGCGGCGGCTACTGGCGGCCAGCGCACGGACGGGCAGATCGAGATGGATGTTGTGCATGCGCTCGACGCTTCCAAGCAACTGAAGAACGACTTGATTACTGCCGCTACCATCCAGAGCGAGGTCACGCTCGCGGGCACCGTGTCCTCCGATGCATCGAAGAAACTGGCGGAGTCGATAGCCAGCCAGGTGCCTGGAGTCACCAAGGTTAACAATAACCTCAAGGTCGGCAACCCTCAGGACGCGCAGAACCAGATGGGGCCGCAACCCGCCGACCAAACTGACCCTGGTCAAAGCGACCCAGGCCAGCCGCAAGCCCGGCAGCAGGCGCCGCCTCAGGAAGCGAATTCCCAACCGGACAACAGTGGACCAATGCCGCCTCAGGCTTACCCGCAGCAGGCGCCTCCACAGGGCCCATATCCGGATCAAGGTCAATCCCAGCAGCAGGGACAGTATCCACCGCAAGGGCAATATCCGCAGCAGGGACAATATCCACCGCCCTATCCGCCGGGACGGCCGCAATATGCGCCCAATGGCCCTCAGCGGGGCTATAACCAGCCTCCGGCCCGAGCCTACGCGCCCGCCAGTGGACCGGTGACGGTGCCCCAGGGAACGCTCTTGCAGCTCCGGACCAGCGAGCCGGTCGGCTCCAAACGGGCAAAGGACGGCGAACCGCTACAATTCACCCTGATTAGCGATGTGGCCATGGGCGGCGTGCTCGCCATTCCACGCGGCGCCACCATCCACGGCGTAGTCGCCGAAGTGAAGAAAGTCGGCTCCGGCGATCTGGGTGGAAGCTCGGTGCTGGCGCTCACCCTTACCTCGCTCGACCTGGGCGGCCAGAGCTACCCGCTCACTACCGACCAGTTTCGTATCAAGGGACCGAATAAGGCAGGCCAGACGGTTGGCAGCGCTGTAACGGGCGGCCTGATCGGCACCATCATCGGCTGCGCTGCAGGCCGCGGCGTGGGTTGCGCGATTGGCGCCGGCGCAGGTGTCGCCGCCGGCACGGCAGCCTCCGCGGCTTCTTCCGGTCCGCAGGTCTGGATTCCCGCCGAGGCTCTGGTAACCTTCCACCTCGCCGCGCCGCTGACGGTAAATCCGGTCAGCGAGCAGGAGGCATCCCGGCTTGCCCAGGGACTCTACCAGGGCGGCCCGACGCTTTACGGACGCCCAGGCTACCCCTCCCCCTACGGACCACGTTACGTTGTAGGCTATGGCTATCCGTACGGCTATCCGCCGGTCTACTACCGGCCCTACTACATGATGGGCGGCTACTACTACTGGCGCTGAGAAAACGGCAGTCGATTCAGCAAGCAGCGGGCATTCCGGCTTTCGGGGTGCCCGTTTCATTTCGTGCGTCGATCATGCGGCAGGCGGTGTGTCAGCCAGCTTCTTCCGAATCTCCTCGAATTCGGCCCCGCGTTCGCGCAGCATTTGCGCCGCGAAGCAGCTTTCTTCGCGCAGGAGCCCGAAAACCAGGTGCTCAGGCCGGACGGCTTCGTGCCCCAGCCTGCGCGCTTCCTCCTCCGCGAAAACCAGCGCCCGCTTACCCTGATCGGTGAGCGGCATGTGCGCCAGGTTCATCGGGCCCCGGCTTTTGGCGGGGCCCTTCGCCTGGATCTCCAGCCGAATCGAGTCTTCCGAGAGGCCGGAATTCAGAAGCCGGTCGACCGCCGGCTTATCTTCGTGGATCAGGCCCAGGAGCAGGTGTTCGGTTTCCACCGCGGACGAACCGAAGCGGCTGGCCTCATACATCGCGAAGATGATTGCGGATGTCAGTTTCTGCGAGAAACCCTCGAACAAATGGGCAGGCAACGGTGGCTCCCGGAGGCTGGAACCTTCGCGCGGGCCTTCGGACAACTGGTGCCGAAGCCGCACGAGTTCAACCCCGCGTTCGGTGAGAAGGCTCGCCGTAAAGCAGTCCTTTTCGCGCAGCAGGCCCAGAAGCAGGTGCTCGGGGCCAATGACCTGATCGCCCAGGCGCATGGACTCTTCAGCCGCGTAGGCCAGCACCCGCTTGCATTCGTTCGAGAGCGGCAAATCAACGCTTGTGGCGATCTTTTCGCGGATTGTTGAGTGAGCGGCGATCTGTGCCCGGATGCCTTCTACAGAAAACTCCGACCCCAGAAAGCGGTGGACGATCATCCCGGCCTCGCGCAATATCCCCAGCAAAATGTGCTCGGTCTCAATATAGGGCGAGCCGAATTGGCTGGCCTCATAGCGCGCGAAGAAGATCACGCGCCGGGCCTTTTCCGTGTAGCGTTCGAACATTTCGCCTCCTGGCTGCCGGCCGAGGATTGGCCCCTGGCGGAACTCGACGGGCTCCGTCTCGTCTATAATGACAAAGATCGCGCCAATCGAGAATTGCGCGGGAATTGCGCATCCGCGGGATGTGCCCCGGTGCCGCCGGTTCTTTTTGGCAATTGGGAGACATGCCGCGTCCGCGCGTAGAGAGTTGAAGGTTCAGGTCCATCCATGATTCGTTTTCTGCAAACAGACAATCGCTTGACCAAGGCGCTGCTGGTCGTCATCATAGGCGCTGCCTCGGTGTCCATGTGCGTGTACCTAATCCCCGGCCTCACCGGCGGGGGAGCCGCATCCGCCGATACCTATGCCATGATCTACCCCCACTGGTACAGCCGCTTCCTGTCCACGGGAGACACGGTGAGCCAGGCGCGGGTCGAGCAGGTTGCCCGCCAGCAGTTACAGCAGCGCGGCCCTCAGTATGCCGACAATCCGATGATTCTCAACTTCTTCGAGCAGCAGGTGGGCCAGCAACTGGTCCAGCAGCAGATTCTGCTTGAAGAGGCAGACAGGCTCGGCATTCGCGCCACCGACGACGATGTGCGCCAGTACCTGCACACCGGGCCCACCGGCCAGGTCCTTTTCCCCAACGGAAAATTCATCGGCGACGAACAGTATGCGGCCCTCATCTCGGAGCGGCTGAACATGTCGGTGAAGGATTTCGAGAACAGCGTCAAGACCGACATCGTTGTCCGCCGTCTCCAGGCGCTCATCTCCGGCGGGGTCGCGGTCAGCGACCAGGAGGTCCGCGAGACCTATCGCAAGCAGAACATCAAGATCAAGTTCGACTATGCAGTCGTCTCATCGGACGATCTGCGTAAGACCATCAATCCGAGCGACGGCGACCTGGAAGCGTTCTTCAAGAAGAACGCGGTGCGCTATGCCTCGGCGGTACCGGAGGAGCGCAAGATCACGTATTTTGCCTTCATTCCCAGCCAGATTCCCGGCGGCGTTCCCCAACCCACGCCGCAGCAGATTCAGCAGTACTTTAACGCCCACCAGTCCGAGTATTCGGTTCCCGAGCAGGCCCGCTCGCGCCACATCCTCATCTCGGTGCCCGCAGGCGCCGACGCCAAGACCGATGCGGCGGCCAAGGCCAAGGCCGATGGAGTTCTCAAGCAGCTTCAGGCCGGCGGCAACTGGGCCGACGTCGCCAAGAAGAACTCCGACGACCCAGGCAGCAAGGACACCGGCGGCGAACTCGGCTTCTCGCAACGCGGCCGCATGGTGCCGGAGTTCGATGCCGCCATCTTCTCCCAGAAGATCGGCGACATCAAGATCGTGAAGAGCCAGTTCGGCTATCACGTCGTCCAGGTGGAAGAACGCTCGACGGCGCACGCGCAATCGCTCAGCGAGGTGCAGTCCACTATCCAGGCAACGCTTCTTCGCCAGAACGAGGCGCAGGCCGAAGATAACTATGCCAAGGCGCTGACCTCCGAGGCCATCAAGAACGGCCTGGAGAAGACCGCGGTAGCCCACCACCTCGACCTGGTGACCACGCCTCTGGTCGGCGCGCAGGGCGTCATTGCCGCGCTCCCCGATGGCGCCTCGCTCCTGTCCAAGGCTTTCGCCTCTAAGCAGAGCGACCCGGCGCAATCCGCGCCCACCGGCGAGGGCTATGCAATCTTCCAGGTCACCGGCATCGCCGCGGCTCACGCGCCCGCCTTTGCCGACTGGAAGACTCACGTCCTTGAAGACTATCGCGACGAGCAGCTTCCCGGTTTGCTCGCACAGAAGACCATGGAACTGTCGGAAAAAGCCAAGTCTGACAACGATCTGGCCAAGGCTGCCAAGGAAGTGGGAGCAACCGTGAAATCCAGCGACCTGATCGGCCAATCGGGTCAGGTGCCTGATCTTGGTCAGGTGGGACAGGTGGCGCCGCAGCTCTTCGACATGGCGCCGGGCAACATCAGCGCGCCCATCAACGCCCAGCGCACCGGCGTCGTAGCCAAGCTCACCGACAAGCAGGAGCCCACTGCGGACGAGATCGCAAAGAACTTCGATCCGACCCGCGACCAGCTCCTCCAGGAGCGCCGCTCCGAGGCCTTCAACGTCTTCATGGGCGGAGTGATGGCCGACTACAAGAAGCACAACCGCATCCGCATGAATGCCAAAGCGAAAAGCCCGCAGGTACCGGGCATGTAATCCGCAGGCAGTTCGCATCGGCGAGAAGGCCCGCAGCCGAAATGGCTGCGGGCCTTTCCGCTTGTGCCCTGGGAAATCTAGCGTGGGGTTCAGGGAGTCTCTCCTTCAAACCGTCCCGCTCCCCTTCCTCCCGTCGCCCGTCCGGCGATAATGGAGCCATGCAATTCCAACGATCTTCCGGAGTCCTGCTCCACATTACCTCTCTTCCCTCACAAGGAGGCATCGGCGATCTGGGGCCGGCCGCGCACGAGTTCGTCGCCTTCCTGGCCGCCGCCAAACAGCATGTCTGGCAGGTTCTCCCTCTCGGTCCCACCGGGTACGGCAACTCGCCCTATGCGGCCTCTTCGGCCTTCGCCGGCAATCCGTATCTCATCAGCCTGGAACTTCTCTCCGACTGGGGCTGGATCGGCAGCGAGCGCATCGCCAGCCTCGCCGGCCGCGGCGGGAACGTCGATTTCGAAGAGGTGGAACAGAAGAAGCTCCCGCTGCTTTACGAAGCGGCCGGAAACTTTCTGGACCGAAGCCCCAACGACGCGAAACTCAAAGCCCAGTGGCAGCAGTTCCAGGAGTTCTGCCGCGCGCAGTCCACATGGCTCACCGATTACGCTTTCTACGCCGAGCTTCGCCGTCACTATAGAACCGGCGCATGGACTGAATGGCCCGAGCCACTGCGCCGCCGCCAGCCGCGCGCCCTGGAGGAGGTCGCCGCGAAGCACGGCCGCGCGCTCGCTCAGGAACAGGCGCTGCAATTCGCATTTTCTCTTCAGTGGAATCTCCTCCGAGAGGCTGCCGCACGCAGTGCGATTCGCATCCTCGGCGACGTCGCCATCTTCGTCAATATGGATTCGGCCGACGTCTGGGTTCATCCCGAGCTCTTCGAACTCGACGAAGACCTGCGGCCCATCCGCATCGCCGGCGTTCCGCCCGACTACTTTTCTCCCACTGGGCAGCGCTGGGGCAATCCGCTCTATCGCTGGGACGTGCTTGCCGCGCAGGGATTCGGCTGCCCGCCGTTCGGCTGGTGGATCGATCGCATCCGCCGCGCCTGCGAGCTTTACGATATCGTTCGTCTCGATCATTTCCGGGGCTTCGAAGCCTACTGGGCGATTCCCGCCGAAGAAGAAACCGCCGTCAACGGCGAGTGGATCAAGGCGCCGGGCCTGGAACTTTTTCGCGCCCTTGCAGCCGCGCTCGGCCCGCTCCCGCTGGTCGCGGAAGACTTGGGGCTGATCACTCCCGAAGTCGACGCGTTACGGCTTGAACTTGGCCTGCCCGGGATGAAGGTGCTGCAGTTCGGCTTCAGCAACAAGGGCGCGCACACGCATCTGCCCCACCACTTCACGCCCTCGACTGTGGCCTACACCGGAACCCACGACAACGACACCACGCTCGGCTGGTGGGGCTCGCTGCGCAAAGCGGAACAGAAAGCCGTCGAAGCGCTCGTCGGCCCGGTGGGCGAAAGTCCAGTCTGGCCGCTCGTTCGCGCAGCCAACGCAAGCGTCGCCGAAGTCTCCATCGTTCCCGCGCAGGATGTGCTTGAGCTAGGCTCGGAAGCCCGCATGAACACGCCGGCTATCCCCGCCGGCAATTGGGCCTGGCGCGCGCCGGAAGACTGTTGGACCGATGAGCTGGCCGCCCGCCTAGCCGCTCTTGCCGAAGTCACCGACCGCGACAACGACCCGCTCGCGGAGGAAAAGGCGGAGAGCAGAACGTAAAACGAACGGAAAGGGATCACGTGTGAATCTCAGTTTGCCGGTGGTTCAACCAGAGCGCAAGTTTGGCTTGATTCAACCCAGCCTTCCGTCGAGCGAAACTCACGCAGCAGGCAGAACAAGGCTGACCCGTTCCGAATCCTGTGACTGCCCCAGTGGCTCACTGCTGAAGTTTTGGCGCACGATGGTTTCCAAACCACCCAATCACACGACGTTCGTACTCTTGTGGTTCCGCACCAGCCGCACCGCAATGCCCCGCTTCCGGAGGTTCCCAAAGAACGACCTGGGAATCGCGCCCTCGATACCGAACGGCTATGAGCTCTGAGTTGCGCGGTGGAAGATTGTCGTCTCTCTTACCGTGGATCAGAAGCACCGGGGTCTGGCTCCCTGCCACCGCATTGTCGGGTGACGCCAGCGATAAGTCGACCCCGTATTTCAAACGTGCATACAGGAGTCCGGCCTCTACCGCCGGGCGCATCAGGGTGCGTCCCGCCCACGCCCCGGCGCCAATTCTCTCTCCCATCCGGTCGTAGGACGCCTCACGGAAGTTTGCGAACGGGGACTCCGCCACGACTGCACAGAATCTGGCTTCTGTCTTCAGGGACTGAAGTAGTTCAGCCGCTCCCATCGATTCGCCCAGGCCATAAATGCACCGTGGCGCTTGAGTTTGATCGAGCCACTCGAACCAGCGCCGAATATCGTCTGCTTCTTTCACACCGTAGGTTGCCAAGGCACCGCCGCTATCCCCATGTGCTCGTGCATCCGGCAAAAGTACAGAGTAGCCGTGGCGCAACAGCAGCTCCGCTGTACCAAGCATCCCGGCTCGATTGTCCGATTGGCCGTGAAAAAGTATTGCGGCATCCCCATTTCCTTGAACAGGTCGAATTCGCCATCCGCGCAATACGGTTCCATCGCCCGCAGAAACTGAAACTGCTTCCAGTACTGCGTTGTTATCCTCAGCTATCGAGTTTGCTCGTGCTTCCGCACTCGCCGGAAGCATCAGCCGTGCGGGATGTAGAGCCCACTCAACGGAAATCACACCAGCCACGCTACAGAGAGCGAGCCAAATCGAGACGATGCTCAAGCACCAATAGGTGAGCTTCTTCGCGAGCTTCATAACCAGCCGATTACGCTAATGACATCCTCTGTGTTCCCTGATCCCTGCTTTTAGAACGGTATGTCGTCGTCGGAGATTTCGGTCGATTGGGTCAGGTCGTCCTGTCCTGCCGGCGGGCGCTGATCGAAATTGGCTGCCGAAGTGGAGGAGTTCGCGCCGCGGCTGTAGCCGCCCGAGCCCTCGTCGCGGCCGGAAAGCAGGGAAATGTCGGAGATAATAATCTCGGTCTTGTAGCGCTTCTGGCCGGTCTGCTTGTCTTCCCAGTTGCTCGTCCTCAAGCTCCCCTCGACGTACAGCTTCGAGCCCTTCTTCACGTAGTCGCGGATGATCTCCGCGGTGCGCTTGAAGGCTACCAGGTTGTGCCACTCGGTGCGGTCCTGCCAGTTGCCTTGCGGGTCCTGGTAGCGGTCGCTGGTCGCCAGTCCAAAAGTAGCCACCATGGTGCCACCGGCGGTGGAGCGAATCTCCGGGTCCTTGCCCACATTTCCTAAAAGGATGACTTTGTTAACGCTCTTGGCCATATTCGTTCACTCCAGTAATTGAAAAGGATAACAGACGGCTGTGCCCGGCTGTTGCTTCATCGCCCGCGTGCGATGCCGCGGTTGCGCAGCCACTTGGCTACGCCCAGAGTCAGCAGCAGCCCGCCAAACGGAATCGACATCAGCGCGACGATCAGGGCGAACCAGCCGGTGTTGGTGCTGGCGCCGGTGGGCGAGAATCCGCCGAGCAAAGTCTCAAGCAGTACCGCGGCCAGCAACCCCGTACCCATCATCGACCCGCCCCAACGCAGCAGTTGGCGGGTGCCGTCGCCGGGCAGCGCCAAGCCAGCTTTGACGGGCAGATTCGCATCGGGCTTTTGGGGACGTGCGGTCATTGGGCCCCTTATCCCTGCGCCAGGCGCAGCATCGCGTAGGTGACCACTCCCGTAACTGAAACATAAAGCCACAGCGGAAACGTCCAGCGGGCAACTTTGCGATGCTGCGGAATCCGGCCGCTCAGCGAAAAGAAAAACGTGACCAGCACCAGCGGCAGCGCCACCACAGCCAGGACGATGTGGCTGGCCAGCAGCGGCAGGTAAACACCGCGCAGAGCCGCGTGAGCCGGGTAGCGGACGTCGCCGTGCAGCGCGTGGTGCAGGATGTAGCTCACCAAAAATAGCGTCGAAAAGCCAAAGGCCGCGATCATCGCCGCGCGGTGTGCCTTGATCTTGCGTGCTCGGATGAATATGTAACCGATCAGCAGCGCAGTGGCGGCCAGGCCGTTGAGCACCGCATTGAGCGCGGGCAGAAAGGCGTATTGCGCATTTGTGGCCGCCGCGGGATGGATATAAATCAGCCAGAAAAGAAACAGCGTCGCCGCCAGGCTGACGGCCAGAATGGCCGTGATCGCGGGGCGAGTGCTCGATAAAGGGGCGACTGTGGACGTCATTCGTTCCGCCTCCTTATTGCCTGCCGATGGCGCAGACCATCAATGCCGTGAAGAGCAGCGGCAGGTAGAGGACGCTCACCTTCAGCAGATCGCGCGCCAACATGCGGCTCCTGGTCTCGTCGGTTTTGCGCAGGATGCCGCTGAAGCGGATGGTATAAGCCAGGTACAGCAACCCCAGCGCACCCGCCAAAACTGCATAAGCAACACCCGCCATACCCAGCCACCACGGAACAAGGCTCACCGGAATCATGACCACTGCGAAGAACAGCGCCTCGGCCACGGTGGACCATCCGTCCGGCTGCACCACCGGCAACATGCGGATGCCGGCGCGCGCGTAGTCGTCGCGGTAGAGCCAGCTGATGGCCATGAAGTGAGGAAACTGCCAGACAAAAAGGATGGCGAACAGAGCCACGCCCTGCCATTCGATCTGGCCGCGCGCGGCGGTCCACCCAAGCAGCGGACCCATGGCGCCGGGAAACGCGCCAATGAACGTGGCCATCGCCGTCACGCGCTTCAGCGGCGTGTAAATGGCGACGTAGGTAAAGGCGGTGAGCAACGCCAGCGCCAGCGTGAGCCGGTTGGTGTGCAGCATAAGCCAAACCGCTCCCAGAGCCAAAGAGCCCATGCCCGCCAAGATGCCCTGCGCCAGCGAAAAGCGCCCCGAGGCCAGCGGCCGGTCGGCGGTACGCTTCATGCGCGCATCGGTCTTGCGCTCCAGCGTCTCGTTGAGCGCGCCCGCTCCGGCCGAAACCAGCCCGATGCCGAGCAACGTATCGAGCAAACCGCGTTGCACGCTTGAGATTCCCGACAGCATCGATCCCAGGTAGAAGCCGCCCCAGCCGGTGACCAGCACCAGGCCCACAACTTTCACCTTGAACAGCTCGCGCAGGTCGTGGATGAGCGTGGCGGTGGCGCCGGGCTCGGGGGCGTGCACATGGGGAAGATGCGGGTGCGCGAGGGGTCCACCCGGTGCGGAAAGGTCAACCGGATTGGCGGTCTGGGAAGCGGAAGTCATCGGGAAGGATCGAACCTCGGCGGCATTGCCAGCAAGCGCGGCGCCGCCTGTTCGATGATAGCAAGCGGGGGAAGTGGTCTCAACGAATCGCAAACTCTCATCCCACCCGCGAGGCCTGCAAGATCGCATCCGCGACCTGCACCGGGGTCAATTCGTCGACGGCAATCGACACATGCGCTGCCCGGTAGAGCGGCAACCTGCGTTCGTAGCGGCGAGCCAGGTTGGCCTGGTCGGCGAGGACGGGCCGTGTGTGTTCGGTGCCGCCGCAGCGGACGAGCGCGGTCGCGAGTCCGACTTCGAGATGGACCAGGATGGTGCCGGGCGTCGTGAGTAGCAAATCGCAGATCGCGGCTGTCTCGATCGCGCCGCCGCCTAGGGCTAGAACCAGGTTGTCGATTGCGGCGAGGCGGGCGACGGTGGCGTGCTCTCGTTCGCGGAAGGCCGCCTCTCCGTGCCGCGCGAAGATCTCGGCAATTGGCAGGCCGGCCTCGGCCTCGATCACGTCGTCGACATCCACGAATCTCCAGTCCAGGCGCGCGGCTACCAGCGGACCAACCGTAGTCTTGCCCGAGCCCATGAATCCAGTGAGGACGATGCGACGGGAGGATGGCTCGGATTGCGTCTTTCTTGTCATTGAATATTGCAGCGCGGGGCGGCTGCTGCGTTCTCTCTTTCCAGTATAGGGAAGGCGTCGAGACAGGCGCGGCTTTCAGCCCAGCACCATCACAATGGCCCCGGCTGTAATCAGCAATCCGCCCACCACGGCAGGAGCATTCAGCTTCTCTCCCAGCAGCAGCCAGGCGAAGACCATCACGAGCGGAACGCTGAGTTTATCGAGCGGCGCCACGCGGGAAGCGGGCCCCAACTGCAAGGCGCGGAAATAGCAGATCCATGAGAGGCCGGTGGCGAGGCCGGAGAGCCCGAGGAACAGCAGAGTCCGACGGTCGAGGGCGCGAATTTCGCCATGTTTGCCGAGAGCTAGCGCAATGCCCCATGCAAACACCACCACCACGCTGGTGCGCAGAGCCATGGCCAGGTTCGAATCCACATGTGCCACGCCCACCTTGGCCAGCAGGGCGGTGGCGGCGGCAAAAACGGCGGAGAGAAGCGCCCATCCAATCCAACTCATGCAAGATATGCTACGCGTTCCGGCTGCAGTGACGGTGCCTTAAACTTCAATCATGGAGACAGGCCGCGCCAGCCGCACAGCTCTTCGCGTTGCTATCCGCCGCGCCGCGCACCAACTCACCGACAGGCCGCTGGTTCTCGACGATCCGATCGCGGTGCCGCTGATCGGCAAGGGATTCGACCGCGACATGGAACGGGCCATGCATCCGGTAGCGCGCGACTTTCGCCTGTTCATGGCCGCGCGCAGCCGCTATGCCGAGGACCGGCTCGCGGCCGCGGTCGCCGGCGGAGTGGCGCAGTATGTAGTTCTCGGCGCGGGGCTCGACACCTTCGCGTACCGCAATCCGATTCTCCGGCTGCGCGTCTTCGAGGTGGATTTTCCAGCGACGCAGCAGTGGAAGCGGGAGATGCTGGCCGAAGCGGGCATTGCGCAACCGGCGAGTTTGACCTTCGTGCCGATGGACTTCGAGCACAAGACGCTGGCCGAGGGTCTGGCCGAGGCGGGACTCGACGCCGGCGCGCCTGCTTTCTTCGGATGGTTGGGCGTTGTACCCTATCTCACGCTCGATGCGTTTCGCGCAACGCTGGAAGCCATTGGGCAGATGCCCCTGGGGACCGGCGTGAGCTTCGACTACGTCCTATCGCCCGACACGTTTGGACCCAAGCGCAGGCAGGTCTTCGATTCGCTGGCGAAGCGCGTTGAGGCGGCGGGGGAGCCCTTCCGGCTGTTCTTCGCGCCGGACGAGTTGGAGAAAGAACTGCGCGGTGCGGGGTTCAAGCGCACCGAGCAGGTGGACCCGGAGCGGCTGAACGAACTCTACTTCAAGGACCGCGCCGACGGTCTCAAACTCTCGCCGGTGCGCATCGGCATGTTGGCCACAGCCTGGGTGTGAGCGCCGTCCGGGTTTGAGACGCGCGTTAAGATGAGTCATGCGCCTGTTTGCTTTCGTGCCGATTGCCACCGCTCTGCTCGCTCTCTCCGGATGCGGATATCACACTTTGGGCGCCGCCACGCATCTGCCGCCCGATCTGAAGACGCTCTCGGTGCCGGTTTTTGTCACGCGCACCGAGGCCTATCACACCGAAACCGTGATGACCAATGCGGTGATCCGCGAGTTTGCTTCCCGCACGCGCTTCCGCATCACCCCGGCTGAAGATCCCGGCGCCGATGCGGTGCTCCACGGCGTCCTTCTCAAGGAGTCGGTGGCGCCACTTACCTACAACGCATCCACGCAGCAGTCGTCCAGCTTTCTCATTACCATTCAGGCTTCGGTAACGCTGAATGACCGCGATGGCAAGATTCTCTACCAGAACAACAACTACGTTTTCCGGGAACAGTACCAGTCCACCACCGACCTGGCGACCTTTATCCAGGAAAACCCGGCCGCCGTCGATCGGCTTTCGCGCGCGTTTGCGCGGCAGCTTGTGGCCGATGTTCTGGAAGGGCTCTGATCTCAAAACAAGAGCAAAGAAAAGACGAATCCGACATTTCCGCGTTGCGGCTTGGGTAAACGCCCGGTTTTCCTCGCTGGTCTCGCCGCGCCGCTCAGGATATTCTGGAGCCGCATGATCCAATCACCCATTCCCATGGGGCTCAACCGATGACCGCCGGGCGCTGGGGCGCGGGATTCGCAGCCGCCGGGCGGTTTGTCGCCGAAATCGAGGCTGCCGCGGCCAACAAAGGTCCGTTGCGGCCAGGCTATGTGCTGGCCGGCGACGAAGTTTTTCTGCTGGACCGCTGCCGGGCCGCTGTCCTGAAGGGCTTTGTGCCGCCGGAGATGCGAGATTTCTGCCTCTCCGATCTCGACCTGGCCGCCGCGTCGATCTTCGAAGTGCTGGACCGCGCGCAGACGCCTTCGCTCATGGCGCCCTTCCAGGTGATCTTTGTTCGCAATGTGCGCCAGCTCTACACGCGCGGCGCAAAGAAAGACGAGTTTGCCGCGCTCGATCGCTACTTCCGTTCGCCCAACCCGCAGGCGCTGCTGCTGTTCGTTGCCGACTTTCTGCGCATTCCCTCCGACACTCGGCGCATGGACATGGACGACAAGAATCGCTTCGAGCGCCTGACCGAAACCCTCGGCCAACACTGCGGCATGGTCGAGCTGGCGCGCGTCACCGAGGAAGACGCGATGCGGTGGATCGTCGCCACGGCGCAGGAGTCCCAGGTCCGCGTCGAACCCGATGCCGCCCGCGAGCTGGCGGATGCGCTGGGCGCCGATATGATGCTTGTCTCCTCCGAACTAGAAAAGCTGTTGCTCTACGCCACCGGCCGCGGCCGCATTACCCTGGGCGACGTGGAAACCATGGTGCTCGGCGCCAAGCAACGCTCGCTTTACGAGCTCACCGATGCCATCAGCGCCAAAGATCGTGCGCGCGCGCTGGCTCTGCTCCACGGCTTGCTCAACAGCTCCGACGCCGGCGAAGACGCGGCCATTGGGCACCTCTACATGCTGGCCCGCACCTTCCGCCAGATGCTCGTCATTCTGGAGAAGAATGTCCGCGACTCGCGCGCCATCTGGCAGGCGTTGTGGCAGGGCTTCCGCATGCCGCCCTTTGCGGCCGACGACCTGATCCGGCAGGCCCGGCGCTACAAGAGCCGCCGCGAACTGACGCGTGCGCTCAAGCTGGTTGCTCGCGCCGACCTCGAACTGCGCTCCTCGCCACCGGACAAGCGCCTGGTCCTCGAGCGCCTGGTCTACGACCTTGCCTCGGAGCCCAAGCCCGCACCGCCGGTCTGGGCCTCCGCGCAGTTATCGTTCGAGGGGTAGCCGGATTTCCTCGCTGTTTCCCGTGCTCGCTGTTCGAGTTCAACCGCCCATGGCGGTTTTCCATCGTGGGCTGTCCCCTCATGAACCAGCCTGAACAAGTTCCAGCTGCACGGAGTCTCGCGCAATGGATCGTCCTCCTTGCAAAGATTGAAACGGCTCAGTGCAGATCGTGTTCGTTCAAGCAGGGGCCATACTTTTTATCTTCATCCTGGATGTGCTTGGAGAGCCAGTCGCGGAGAAAATTGAGTAGCTTCGCGTTCAAAGTGCTCTCGCCCCGGCTGTAGCAGGCTGCGAACTCGTCCACCTGCTTGGTGAGTGCGCGGTGCAGGGCGCGGTGCTGAGCCAATCCGGCATATCCCGACGCAGCCATCAGGCCCTCTTCCGCAGTGAAGTATTCCTTTGTGTAGTCCACCAGCTTGCGCAGAAGTGCGCCGGCGGTTTTTTGCGCGTGGCCCTTCATCATCGCTTCGTGCAGGTCGTTCAGTATCCCGAACAGAACCGTGTGCTGGTTGTCCATGGACTGAACCCCAACAGAGTACTTGCTGCTCCAGGTCAAGAACGCCATCCGTATCCCCCTGTCCGGTTTGTGCCGGTACCAGGAGTATCGGACGTATTGAGGAAAAGTTGAGTGAACGCGGGTGCAAAATGGATTCAGGCGCAAGAAGCGTCCGACACTTATGTTCACAACGGCTAACGTCATCGCCGCCTGTCTGGCGCTCATTCCGTTCCTGGCGGCTGCCTTCTTCCCGCACTGGCTGGCCGGACATGCGCGCGCGCTTCCCCTCTGGGCGCAACTTTCGAGCCCGATTCTCCTTAGCCTTCCTTATGTGGTCGTGTCCTGCTCCGCGGGCGTCTTTCGCTGGGGATGGTTTGCTCTCTATGCCGCGCTTCCGGTCGCCGTGGCGATCCTGCTATGGCAGGCAGCCTGCGCAGATACCAGCCATCGGGGCGCCTGGCAGGACTTTCTGGTCCTTGCCGTCCTGGGCCTTGCCGTAGACCTTCGCTGGTTTGAAGCCGCATGGCCGTCTCATCTGGCGATCTTCAATAAAGTGATTCTGCTCGACGCGGGCATCTACGGCTTCCTTCTGCTCCGCAATCTCGAGGGGACCGGCTTCGACCTGCGCCTGCACTGGCGCGATGTAGCGATCGGACTGCGCGAGGTGGCCTTCTACACGCCACTTGCGCTCGCACTCGGCCTGAGTCTTGGTTTCCTGCATTTGCATCCCGCTTGGCCGCCGCTCCCGTCCATCGCATTCGCGTGGATCTTCACCTTCTTCTTCATCGCGATTCCGGAAGAGCTCTTTTTCCGCGGCTGGCTGCAGAATCTTCTCGAACGGCGCATGGGCCGCTATCCAGCACTGCTGTTGACCGCGGCTCTGTTTGGCCTGGCCCACTTCAACAAGCGCGCTGCACATTTCAACTGGCGCTATGTCCTGTTGGCCGCGCTGGCCGGCATTTTTTATGGCCGCGCATGGCGTCAGCAACGCCGCGTCGGCGCCTCTGCCATCACCCACGCCTCAGTGGATGCGATCTGGTCTCTGTGGCTGCGGTAATGGAACCGTGTACCTGTGTCCGTAAGTCAGGTAACCCAGTCCGACTCGCATGTTACGAATCACCGGCCCGGGGACGGCGATGGCGAGCGCGATGCCGAAGATCGCGTGCGCCATCGACAGCGTATGGAGATTGCGGTAGCGAAGGAAAAGCATGCAGGCCGCAAAGCCCCACACCAGAGTCACCACAGTCAGGATGGGATTGGGTAGATGTGCCAGAGCGAACAGGCCAGCGGCCGCAAATCCGGCCGACTTGGGGCCCGGCAGCAACCGAAGCAAGCGCAAGAGAAAGAAGCCTTGCAGCAAGAACTGCTGCACAAAGGTCCACAGGGCATAGCCCCAGTAGGTCTTCACAAGCAGTTTGGCGCGGCTCAAAAACTCGTTCCAATCGCCTGGATCCGCCGTGCTCGGCGCCGGCAGTGACAGCGGGTGCAAACTGCTCGACACCCAGACGGCCATCGCTGCAATAACCAGCGCGGCGCCCACCACCCACAGCGACCTGAAGAAGTTCTTCCTCCGCATTCCCAACGCATCCAGCCCGTCGTGCGAGAGACACATCATCGCCGCAACCGCGCCCGCGGCCGCCACCCACAGGAATCTTTGGAAAGGCCGCGGTGTCCAGATCACCAGCAGAATCAGCCCGTACGCAACAGCCAGCTCCATCAGGTCGCGCCGCTTGCTTCGTGCATATGCTGACTTGACGCCGATCGATACCGCAGCCGCGCTTTCCGCCATGCAATCGATGTTATGCCGATTGCGCATCCTTATTCCAGAATGACGGCCGGCTCCGGCTCGTTGCCGTGCGTAGTGAGCGCCATGGCCGCGGCCAGAATCAGCGCGCCGCCGATCCACGCGAAGGGGCCCAGATGCTCGCCCAGCAACTCGACGCCCAGAATGGAGCCCATTACCGGCTCAATATTCAGGAAGACTCCGGCGCGCGAAGCCGGCACGTGATGGATACCCCAGTTCCACAGCAGCGTAGTGGTGGCCGTGCACAGCAGGCCGCTGATGGCGAGCGCGATCCACGCGGTCATACTCACGTGGGTAAGCGGCGGCGGCGGCACTTGCCGGTGGGTAAGCGGCGACAGCGCCCAAGGCCCCAGAACCCATACAGCCAGCATTCCGGCTCCGGAGAGGATGGTATAGGCGGTGACCACCGGCGGACTGTGCGTCTCCATCAGCTTCTTGCTCAGCAGAATCCAGGCCAGCGCGATGAACAGCGAGACGATCACCATCATATCGCCGGCTAATGTGGGAGCCTCGTTTCCGGATGCAGTCCGGCTTCCGCCCAGGGTCACTAGCGCGGCGCCCACGGTGGACCCGCACAGCGCCACCCAGCCCAGCCAGTCGAGTTTCTCGCCGGCAAAGATTGCGGCGGCAACGGCCAGCATCACCGGCATCGCGCCCACCATCAGCGAGGCATGGCTCACCGTGGTTCTCACCAAGCCGTGAAACTGCAGAAGGAACTGAATCGGCACGCCGAATGCCGAGGCGACGAGCAACAGCCGCAGCTCGGGGCCGGTCAGTCTCATGCGCCCTCCGCCATGGAACAGCATCACCGGCAACATGCCCAGCGATGCAAAAAGAAAACGGTAGAGCACCATCGACTCGACGCTCATCTCGTTGAGCGCCAGTCTTCCGAAATAAAAGCCCGTGCCCCACAGGCACCCCGCAAGAGCGCACGCGCCGTAGCCGAGAAACCTGATGCGCGGACTCGTTGGCAGTTGTTCTTCCATCCCTTCTCTACTCTCGCACACGCGCGGGGATCGATCTGGCAAGACGACCGAAACCTTGCAGCTCCGGTCAGAAAGTGGCCGATCGAAAGGGACTATGTCGTCAGCAATATCCGATCCGTTCAGAATTCGATATTCGAGTCAGAACCTGGCCGATCTTCCAGAAATGGCGAGGAAGATGGCCAAGCTCGCTGGGCCCGGTCTTGTCGTTCGCCTGCCACGCTTGTGTTGCCCTGAAAGTGGCCTCCGGTTTCGCGACCACTCTCCTGAAAGAGCGGTAGGGTGTATGTTGCATCCCGAATGATGCAGTTGAGCTCCATTCATGGCAGGTGGATGCTAAGCCTCTGAACAATTACCTATCGAGACGAACAACCCTGCTCCTACTTGGAGGAGCGAGCCGCGAATCCGAGCCGCCAGCATGACATTACTTCGGGTCGAATACGTTCGGAAACTCGGTGCTCACTCCATGCCCGAGGTATTCCGAGCCTTGAAGCGTTAAATGGGACGTGTCGAATTCAACCGGCACATCTTTGGCAGCGTATTCCACACAGCGACCATCCGGGCATAGAACCTTCAACGGGGACACGTACGGTACATGCCATGTGTCCCTGGCCATCTGGCTCATGTGCGCATCGAGGATTTCTTGTTGTGGATCCAGGTGCTTACGAACGAAGTCCGTCTCTCCGTTTGCAATTGATTTGGCCAGCAGGCGCGGCAGGTCTGAATCGTATTCGGGAAAGGGCCCAAATACGACAACACTCACGCCCCTTTTATGCAGCAAGTCCACGGTGTCCGTCAGGTTGTTCAGATCGGCCGAATTCCAATCGGCGTCGAGTAACACCATGGTTATCGTCTTCTCGGGAATGTACTCGTTGAGAACCTTATTCACAAACTGCTTGCACTCCGGCGTTGATATCCTGTTTTGCGCGAGCGTCGGAGGACAAGACGAGGAAGTGGCCTGGAGAAAATTCAGGTTGCGAAAGGATGATCCCAGACCGAATCGAAGATTTGCCGCGTGGCTGTCACCGAAGATCAATATTTCCCGCTTTCCGGGGATGGCCTTGAGACACTCCGCCTCGTTGAAATGAGCCAACGATTCGCGACGATCGAGAAAGCATGAGCCTGATCCGAAGAGTGTCTTGGCTTCGTTTGGGTGGGATTCCCCATAGTTAAGATACTCGGCAATTGCATCTGCGGAAGGTGAAAACCTCCCTGTGATCCCGCGCGTTGAGGAGAGGGCCAATGCCGACACAACAAAGATGGAGACGCAGGCGCCGCCAAAAACGAAGATCGCACGCTTGGTTGGTCGTCTCGGGCCCGATCGAAATGGGGTTTCAATGAAGCGCCAGGACACCGCGGCAATAGCGATTGAAATGATGGCAAGAAGCAGGCGGTTTCCTAACGTCGCTGGCACATCGAACTTCTTGAAGACTGCAATTCTGCTGAATACGAGGACCGGCCAGTGCCATAAATAGAGGGAATATGAGATCAATCCAACGAAAACAAGGGGGCGTCGGGAGAGAAACCTGCTGGTCAGAGTATTCCCTGTCTCTCCGCTGAGGATGATCGCTGCCGCCGCCCCGCACGGGAGCAGGGCGTTTTCGCCGGGAAATGGCGAGTTCACGGTCAAAGTTACAAGTGATCTTAGGATTCCGAGGATCCCGCACGCGGCGATCACCTCCCGCCAAACCTGCGAGCGCGGAACAGGAATGATGCGCAATGCAAGCATGGTACCCAGGAGGAGTTCCCAAGCCCTCGTGAAGGGGAGGAAGAAAGCTGCGCCTGGGTCGATTCGAACGTCGACAACGCTCCAAGCAAAGGAGGCAACCGCAACCACGATCACAATCGTGCGCAGGTATCTGGGCAGGTACCGCTGAAGAAGGAAGATGAAGATCGGGAGCACAACATAGAATTGCTCTTCAACGCCAAGGGACCACGTGTGCAGCAGGGGCCTAACCGCCGATGGAGCATCGAAATAGTTGGATGTCTGCCAGAAGTGAAAGTTAGATACCGACAGTGAGGCAGCCAGCATGGATCGACTGAACGAAACGATATCCGGTGGTAAGAGGAATAACCAAGCGAATGCGCAGCAGACAGCCAATAAGGCAAACAAAGCTGGGAAAATGCGCCGAATTCGGCGCTCGTAGAATCCGCTGAAGGAAAAGCGACCAGCCTGCAACTCCGAAATAATGATCGCGCTTAGCAAATATCCTGAGATCACAAAAAAGACGTCGACACCAATGTAGCCGCCGCCAAAGAATCCGCCCAAGTAGTGATACCCGACAACCGCCAAAACAGCAACGGCACGCAAGCCGTCTATATCGGATCTGTGATTTAACCCTTTGCTTCGTGGCGATTGCGTTTCCACTTCTGGCTGTACCCAATTCTGTGTCCATTTGCGGCTTAGACAGGCTTACATCGGACCAGATCGCGCGAACGAAGTATCCAAGGAACACAGGTCCATATCCGCCGAATATAGACAAGCCTAACTCATGAGGCAAAACTGGGCTCAGAAGCCCGCTCTCCCCGGCGGCCCGAACCCGCCGTGTCCGGACCGCAGAACCTCGATCCATAGCTTTTGAGCCTCTTGGTCGAATCACCGCCAAGCCGGAAGTCACCAGATGCGTAACAACCCAGGCTCGATTGAGCCGGCCTATCACCCGTATAACATCTGGAATGCAAACAATGCGTGCCCGATTTGGTCGTTGAATGCCTGTGTCGACGAAGACGCACATCACTGCCCAAAACACGGCTTATCGGCGAGAATACATAGCGATGGCGAATGGGCGAACGGCGAAACGGCTGACAGTGGCGAATCTGGGTGTGTGCGCCAGCCGGTGGCTGGTGGCGGCCGGCCTGTCGCTCTTGAGCCTCCAGTTTTCTCCGGCGCAAGGCAAACCCGGCTTCGCGCCCGATCGCTCTCGACAGGTTAAGGAACGCGTATTGCCGGGCGGCTTGCCGCTTAAACCGTCCCTGCCGCCCTCGTGGGCCATTCCCGTCGAGCCGATGGGCTATTCCCCTCCCGGCCCGCTCTACCTGGGTCAGCGCAACAGCCTGGTTTCACTGGACTTCATCGACGAAAGCCGGCTGCTGTTCACCTTCCGGGTTCCTGGACTCATCCGCCGTGAGCACAACACGGGAGAGAGTCCCGAAAGCGACGAGCGCCGGATCCGCGCCGTGGTGCTCACACTGGCCGCCGGAAACGTTGAGGCGCAAGGCCTGTGGGCGGTTCATGACCGCACGCGCTACCTTTGGATGCTCAAGGACGGACACTTTCTGCTTCGGGACAGGGAGAATTTGCAGCAGGGCGACGCTCATTTGGCTCTCAAGCCTCTGCTCAAGTTTCCCGGGCCGCTGCTCTGGCTGGAACTTGATCCCACTCAGCAGTTTCTTGTCTCGAATTCGCTCGAGCCGGCCGCGGCGCCGGGCAAGGCAGGCGAGGTTGGCGTTCCGCCAACAGCCGCCGCCACCATGACCCAAGACGATCAGAGTTCCTCGAAGGACTCCGATGGCGCTTCGAGCAGCGACCCCAATCCCGAGCCGCCCGATCGCGTGGTGCGCATCCTGCGCCGCGAGACCGGCCAGGTGATGCTCGTCAGCCGGGTCCGGTCTACGGTCCATCTCCCCATCAACTCCGAGGGATATCTTGAGAGCCTGCGCGGACGGGACCAGGAGTGGGTGTTGACCCTTAACTTTTTCACGGGCGGGAGCAGGGTTGTGGGGAGCGTTGAGTCGTCCTGCGCGCCTACCAATGAGTTCATCTCGGAGCGGGAGATTCTGGTGACGGCGTGCGATGGCTCCGGAGGCCACAAACTGGTGGCCATCACCACCGACGGCAAGATCCTTTGGGACGATCTGAACCCAGCAACGGCCATCTGGCCGCTGCTGGTGCGCTCACCGGATGGCCTGCGGCTCGTTCAGGAGACGCTGGCCGTCACCCACCCGATCAGCTCTTCCGCACCGCTCGGCAGCGACGACATCAAGGGACAGGTGGTCCGCGTGTTCAATGCGGCCACCGGCGAAGTAGCATTCGAGGCCCCGGCAAGCCCGGTGTACGACGCGGGTGGCAATGTGGCCATCTCACCCTCCGGCACGCGCGTCGCGGTGCTCAATGCGGGCGTCATCCAGGTCTTCGAATTGCCCGCGGCGCCTCCACTGCCGGCGACGGCACAGAAACCATCCGATCGTTGAGCTTTGGTTTGGATAGTCATGTTGCCCATGAAGAATAACGGGTGGGCATGGCCTCGGCCTGCGAAAACCCGTGTACACTGGGCGATGGGAGTTGCCTCTTGGCCACGGCTCTAGTCCACTATTCGGCTGCGGCGGTCTCCGACCGGGGCCGCAAGCGCCCCTCGAACGAAGACGCCTTCGGCTACTCCATCGAACACGGCGTATTCATGGTTTGCGACGGCATGGGCGGCGCTGCGGCGGGGGAGATCGCCAGTTCCCTGGCCGTGGACGAGGTGATGCGCCTGCTCACGGACCGGGCCGCCGGCGCCCCGCTCGATTTGACGATCGACCAGGCTATTTCGGCGGCCAACGAGGCCATCTACTCCCGCTCTCAGGTCAACCCGAAGCTCAGCGGCATGGGCACCACGCTGGTGGCTCTGGTGGTCGAGGAGCGCCGCGTCCGGGCGGTCAACATAGGCGACAGCCGCTGTTACCGCCTGCGCAAGGGCCATCTGGAGCAGATCACGCAGGACCATTCGCTGGTCGAGGAACAGGTTCGCCTGGGCCGCATGACACCGGCCGAGGCCCAGCGCTCCCCGCTCCGGAATGTGATCACCAGGGCTCTCGGCACGCAGAGTCAAATAACGCCCGACATCTTCGAACTTGAAGCCGAGCCCGGCGACTTGTTCCTGCTCTGTTCGGACGGACTGATCCGCGAACTCCCCGATGCGAAGATCGAATCTCTGCTCGCCGCCGGCCTTCCACTCGCCAGCCATCCCCTGATCAAACTCTGCAACCGATTGGTCGAGGCCGCGAACCGCGCCGGCGGGGGAGACAATATCACCTGCCTGCTGCTCAGCGCGGACGCATAGACCGGTGGAGTCGATGCCGGTCCCCCATTCGATTTGCGATCTTCGGATTTGGACCAGCGGCCGAGTCGAGGGATTGGGACGTTCGGCGAATACGTCCGCTTATGTGCCGGCAAAAGACGTGGATTCTGTGGGGGTAGGAGGCGACGAATTGCCGGACGGGAGTTTTTCTTCGAAGAAAGTTGGGTTATAACCAGACAGACTCAGGGGAAAGTCTGGTTAAATGCCGACTAAGATACCGAAAAGTCGGTTGTTTGGCGCCGGTTACAAACTGAAGGATGCCGGAAGATGCCAGCCATGCGCCGCCGAGGCCTACGAGCGCGGCAATACCCGCAGCCCAGAAGACGGGTCGGAGCGGCACGCGTGTCGACACACGGAGCAGGAGCCGCAAGGCGAAGTACGCAAGAACAGACAGAGCCACAACTTCAGAGGCAAGAATGCTATTGGAGCGAACCTGCGAGAACAGAATCGAAGGAACCTCAAAGGCCAGGAGCGCCAACGCGGCCCAGTCCACTGCACGCACTCGCATTGGCCCCATAGAGATCGAACGCACCGCGCCAAGCCTCGTAGCAGATCGAAGCCGGCGGCTCAGCCCCCAGGGCGATGTGCCCCAGGGAGCCCTTCATCCGGCCTAGTTTATTATTTATCTCCTCATCGGCATCCAGGTCGCTCCACCAACCCGCGCACTGCGCGATTACGATGCCTGCACTCCAGCTTCCCGGGTCTCTTTCTTTACCGTCCAGACATTGAAGTCGTAGTTGCGAGCGCGCCCGCTGGCTCGCCTTCTGAACTTTCCACACTTTTCAAAGCCAGCTCTGTGTGCGCCCCAGACTTTGCGGCCTGATCGGATCCGAAGACCCGTCATCGCGATAAGGCCGCGATTAACGGGGCACACCTTCTCAAACCCGGAGGTGGTTTTTCAGGGCCGATGAGTGGGCCAGCTTCCCCACGAGCTTCACTATCGCAACCCGTCGAGCCGCGAAAGAAGAAGCCCGATCAAGATCAACGCAAAAATGGCGATACCGTACGAGTAAAAAAGCAGGTCGATCATTCCTCTGACATACATCCGCGCGGCGGCGTCTAGAAGGGATCCGTCCTTTGTCTCTTCAGTCGAGCTTTTCGCGCGAAGCTCCTGCATTTTTGCACAACCAAGTAGTACGCGAAACCACTGATATACCAGTTGAACGCCAATTGGCGTGCTCAGAATTACTGCCACATACACAGGTGTAGTCTGCATGTGTCGATAAACGAGATATGCATCGGCCACGACTGATCCCAAGGCAACGGCACTCACAAACAAGAAGGTTCCCTTACGGAAAGGTGAGTCCTTGCCGCCATCAAACAGATTGCTAACGCTGCCCATTCTCCTGGTACCTCCCAAGGTTTCATCTAAAAGCACATCACTGCGCCAAGTGCGCCCGCGCCGTTTGTTCCAAAATAGACATACCATGCATATGCTTCTGGAACCCAGGGCCCCACAAATGCTCCCATTATTATCGTTCCGAGCGTTGCTTGCTGACAGGGCGTAAAGACGGGTTTTGAGTTATAATCTGGCGTCTTAGCGGGTCGGTGACAATTGGTGTTGCACGTGGTGTACTTTTGCGCAGAGTTATTTGGGGCAACAACGGGACGCATATCGACCTGAAAATCTGCGTACTCGTGAACAAATTCACTGCTCGTCATAGCTGTACCGGAGTTGCACATGCCGCCCCCGAAGAGCGGCCTATGGCTGGTTCATGCTTCCTCGTCTGGCGGAGGATTCTTCAAGAAGATTCTTTCAGCAAGTCCAAGAGCACCCATGATGAGCAGAAAATCGACGATGCCTATTGGTAGCGAGTAAGCAATTGTTGGAACTTTGGTGTCTGGCCATCGAACAAGAAAAAGCAATGGTACATGGAGTGCCAAGATTAGAACGATGGTCGCCCAAAACCAGACATGCTTCCGCAGTCTCCAGCGGAGTTTAACGGCAAACATCATCATTCCTAGAACAATAAAAACGGAAAAGCCCAAATCTGCTTTTCCTAGATAGATAAGGAGGAGAAAGATAGGGGCCAAGATGGCCCCTATCTTCAGACCCGTGTAGTCGGTTGGCTCCTTGTCCTCTGAGGCAAATCGTTCGTCGTCAAGCATGTTTATTCCTCTCATGATCAGTCGTACTTCGACGACGTCATGCAACTCTGATAAGCGTTAACGGCCCCATGGGGACCGAATATATCCCAAATTCCTGTACCAATGGAAACGATATTGCCTACAACAGGTATAGTTTTCGTGCCACCTAGAGGCAGGTGGCCCGGTCATGTTTTTTCATTCTGGGTTCACCCCACAACGGATTGTGCCCCATTCAAAACGCGCCTTTTGCGTTTTGAGTGGGAAACCGGAAACGCTCGGTTGTCCTTAACTCTACCCCCTCGGGCAACCGATTTCCGCGCAGAAAGGCAGTCCATTGCGATTCGATCTCGATTGTCCCCTTCACGCCAGTCGCATAGTGCCGAAAGCTCGACCAAGGCCAATCTTCGGGCTTCTCCACCAATTTTCGCTTGACCGGATTGCGATGGATATAGCGAATCACTTCGGAGCGTTCCTTCTCCCCGCGCACGTTGCCGTCGTAATAGCGGTCCTGCCAGAACTTCTCGCGCTCGCCGCGCAGCTTGCGCGAAGTCATCTGCTTGACTGCCTTCAAAAACTGCGCCAGCAGAATCCGCGGCGGCTCATTGATGAGCAAGTGAATATGTTCGGGCATCAGGACATAGGCGTAAACCCGCGCCTGATGCCGCGCACGCCTCGCCTCCAGCACGGCCTCAACCGTCTCCCGGGCTCCCGCCGCTTCAAGCAGCGGTAAACGGTGAAAACAACTAAAGGTGATGAAGTGCAGTGACTCCGCGTTTTGGAACCGCTTCAGGCCGCTCGGCATCGCTCCGTCTCCGCTCGCCCACGATCTTAACGCAACGCCCGCTCATCGCAAAGAACGCGATGAACGGGGCACAGCTTCATTCTGACTTATCCGCGGATGACCGGGCCACCTGCCTGGAGGGGATAGGCCTATTAACAGTTCGTCCCCATTTATCTACCTCAACGCCGCACCGGCTACAGGTGGAACCTCCCCATAAAAACTGAGCCATAGTTTTCGGCGTACGCGCATAGCCTAGTGCATTCCCGCAGTTTGGGCAGGTAAGCTGCGCTGTATTGATTCCCCATCTATTCTTCCTGAATGTTCCGAGAACAACCAGAACAGACCCAAGAGAGAAAATGGCAAACAGGAGCAGCACTAAGATGGTCAGAATCATTTCAATCTCCTTTGGCATTCAGTACAGTACATCTCAATAAGCTCCGCCAAGTGAACAGGCACCTGCCGTCGCCCCTCCAGTGAGTACTCCGCCAGCTGCACCAAATACTCCTCCGGCAAAACCGCCAAGAAGTGCACCCGGAACCGCACCAACGCCCTCGAAGGCAGCACCACCGGTAGCCCCTGCAAACCCGCCTTTTAACATGCCAGTCGCAGCCCCCCACTCCATGGAGGCAATGATTCTATTTTGCGAAGAGTTCTTACATACCCATTTAAAAAACTTCTGCTTAACCGTCGGCTTGGGATCGAGGACACTTGTCCCGTTATTTGGGGCTCCACCTGCCACGCCACTACTGCTGCCTCCGGTATTGCCAGAGGGAGGCGTGCCGAGCTGGTTCGGCGTAGGTCCCATCAGGGGAACCCAGACCGAATACCCGAAATCTTCCCATTTGAAATAGGTGGCAGGATCGCCAGGAAAACGGGGGTCAGGTATTACGAGAACATTCTTCCAATTCGAAACATGTCGGTAATACCCCATATTTTCACTACCTCCGGCGCCCTCGATCGAGTTAATTATCATCTGACAGGGCACCATTCCGCCATCAATAGTGCAACCCCCACCGCCTCTGGCGCCAGAACCAAAAAAGAATGCGTAGGATACACCGGGGCAGTTGGTTTCCCCGCTTTCAAAGGTATCTTGGCAACTCAGACCGCTCGGATCGATATTGCTCAGAGGATTGTTGAGAGCATAGGTATAGCGGTTCATGCTCTGCGGGTTGCTCGGGTCGTAGCTCCCGTCGTAGGGGTCGGGCGACATGAAGCGGCCCTGGGTGTTGGAGTATTGGCGGAACTCGGCATGGTCGGTGTTGCTCTCCGCATCGTGATCGAGCGTGGCGAAGTGGTTGGCGTCCTGGTCCGAGCCGGTGCTCGACTGGCCGTCGCCCCAGGGCAGGCTGGTGTAGGTTCCTTCCACCGCGCCATTGGAGCTGGTGCGCGTCCGCTCCGTTCCGAGCCAATCCTGATGCTGGTAGTGCACCGTGGCGACGCGGTTGCTGTCAAAGGTGTAGAAGGCCACCGGTTTACCGCCCCAATAGTAGTGTGTCTTGAGAAGTTGGTAGCTGACCGCGGCATTCCACTCCGAGACGCGCTGGCCGTTGGCGTTCAGCCCCAGCGACGAAGACCTGTCGCCGGGGACCCCCTTGAAGACGAACTCCGTCTGAGCGCTGCCCACAACCGTCCGCACCCGATGGTTCAGCGCGTCATAGACATACGTTGCCGTCGAGCCGTTGTCGACCGTGACGATATTGCCTTCCGCGTCGTAAGTGTAGCTGTGCACGCCGTCGTTGGTCATGTTGCCCGCCGCGTCGTAGGTGAAGCCGGTGTTGGTGAACTGGTTCTTGGCCGTGTTGACGAGCGCAGCCTGCTCGTTACTTCCGCAGCGTGGAGGCGCGAACCACCAGCTTAGGAACGATCAGCTTTGTCTTGGGGCGCAAAGGCGTCTTCGTTTCTACAAGCGCAAGAGAGAGTTCCGCGGCCAGCCGCCCGATTTCGGCGCTGTCCTGATCCACGGATGTCAGCGGAACGCGGAGAAAGTCCGAATAGAGCAGGTTGCCGCATCCCACCACCGCAATATCCTCGGGAATCCGCAGGCCCGCGTCGAGAATCGCGCGCATCGCGCCCAGGGCAATCGGGTCGTTGAAGCAGAAGATTCCGTCCGGGCGCTGTTCGGCGCCCAACAGCTTCTTCGCCGCCTCATATCCGCCCGGCTCTCCTCGATCGTCTCCCGAACGGCCAATGGAAACTATGTGCCCAGGCAGGGGCGCCAGTTGCCGCGCCGCGAGCGCCCGGCGGTATCCTTCCAGGCGTCCCACCGCCGTGCTGGTTTCAGGGCCCCGGATATGCGCAATTCTCCGGCACCCTTGATCGATCAGGTGACCGGTGGCGATGGCGCCCACGGCTTCATCGTCCACGCCCACGAAATTTGCGGCGAGCCCCGCAAACCAGCGATCGATGAGGATATAGGGAATCTTGCGCTCTTCAATGCGGCGAAAGGTCTCCACCGTCCATTGCGCCGAAGCGATCAGCATCACATCGACCCGCCGCGCCAGCAGCTGTTCAATCTCCTGCCGTTCCAGATCCGGATCTTCTTCCGACGAGGTGATGATCAGGCTGTAGCCCTGGTCGCGAATTCCAGCGGAAACGGCTTTGGCTATCTGCGCAAAGAAGGGGTGCAGCAGATCGGGAACCACGAGACCGATGGTCGATGTGCGTCCCGTGATGAGAGCGCGGGCCGCAAGGTTGGGCTGGTAGTTTAGCTCCTTCATGCGCTTGAGGACGCGCTTGCGCGTCTCTTCGCCGATGTCGGAGTGGCCGCGGAGCACCTTTGAGATGGTCACGGTGGACAGGCCCATATCCCGGGCAATGTCCTTCATCCGCACCGGCGCTCCGGCCTGAAGCTTCTGCTCGCCCCCGATGCCGTCCAATGGCTTAGTTGTACCGTTCCCGGCGCCTTTTTGTGCTGGCACGCATCCGCCTCCCGCGCTGCTTCACTGAAATACTACTTTAGCGCCACCTTAATCGATTACTTCAGCAGAATTTAGAAAAAATATCGACATTGACACGGCCGGGAGGATCGCGTATTCTTCGCAGGTCGTAGTTATCGATAACTTTGACGGCAGGTAGACCCCATGAGTCAGTCACACCTTCACGCAGCCGTGGCCATCGATCCGGCAACAGTCCCGCAAAGGACGCTCTTTACCGGCGCCACGATGCCCGCCGTCGGGCTGGGTACGTTCGGCTCCGATCACGTGACCCCCAACCAGGTTGCCGAGGCGGTGGGCGGCGCGGCCGCCGTGGGCTACCGCCATTTCGATTGTGCGTCGGTCTATGGCAACGAACCCGAGGTCGGCGCCGCGCTCGAGGCGGTTCTGCGCAACGGAATCAAGCGCGAGGAACTCTGGATCACCTCCAAGCTGTGGAACGACAAGCACGGCGAGGACGATGTGATCGCGTCGTGCCGGAAGTCGCTCGCCGACCTTCGCCTCGACTACCTCGACCTCTACCTGGTTCACTGGCCTTTTCCCAACTTCCATCCACCGCATTGCGATGTCAGCTCGCGCAGCCCGGACGCCAAGCCTTACATCCATGAAAACTACATGAAGACCTGGCGCAAGATGGAAGAGCTGGTGGACCTGGGCCTGGTGCGCCACATCGGCACCTCGAACATGACCATCCCCAAGCTCAAGCTGGTCTTGCGCGACGCCCGCATCAAGCCGGCCGTGAACGAGATGGAATTGCATCCGCATTTTCAACAGCCCGAACTCTTCAAGTTCGTTCTCGATAACGGCGTGCAACCTATCGGGTACTGCCCTATCGGCTCGCCCGGCCGCCCGGAGCGCGACCGCACGCCGGAGGATACCGCACCTACCGAAGATCCGGTCATTCTCAAAATCGCCGAGCAACATGGAACCAGTCCCGTGGCGGTTTGCATCAAGTGGGCGGTGCAGCGCGGGCAAACGCCGATTCCGTTCTCTGTTCATCACTATCGCGAGAACCTGGAGTGCGTAACTGCCGATCCGTTGACAGACGAGGAGATGCGCGCCATCGCCGCCGTCGACCACAACTGCCGCCTGATCAAAGGCCAGGTTTTTCTTTGGAAAGATGGCCAGACGTGGGAGGCGCTATGGGACGTGAACGGAGAGATCACGCCGCCGTGAAAAGACAGCTCTTAGCTGCTAGCCGCTAGCTTCTAGCTTTTCCGGTCGGGGCTAGGATTCCCGTTCAGTAACGGAGTAGCTAGAAGCTAGAGGCTGGAACATTGGAGAACGACATGACACCAGAAACCATGACTGCGGCTTACCTGCCTGGCAATTCGACCGTCGAGATGCGCACCGTACCCGTGCCCGCTCCCGGACACGGTGAAGTTCTGCTGCGGATCAAGGCCTCGACGATCTGCGGTTCCGATATCCGCTGCATCTATCACGAGCATCTCGGCAAAGGCCCTGAAGGCTACCAGGGCGTCGTCGCCGGCCACGAACCGTGCGGCCAGATCGTCGCTGAAGGCCCGGGCTGCCGCCGCTTCAAGACCGGCGACCGCGTGATTGTCTATCACATCTCGGGCTGCGGAGTTTGCAACGATTGCCGCCGCGGCTACATGATCTCCTGCACCAGCGAAAAGTATCGCCGCGCCTACGGATGGCAGCGCGACGGCGGCATGGCCGAGTACATGATCGCCGAAGAAAAGGATCTCATCGCACTGCCGGATGCGCTCTCCTATGCCGATGGCGCGCAGGTTGCGTGTGGATTTGGCACCGTCTACGAAGGCCTGGAGAAGATCGGCATCGATGGCAATCATGCCGTGCTCATCACCGGTCTCGGCCCGGTTGGCCTGGCTACAGGCGCGCTCTGCCGCAAACTCGGCGCCAACAAGATTATCGGCATCGATGTGGTTCCGGAGCGCATGAAGATCGCGCTCGACCTTGGCCTCTGCGACGCGGTTCTGGCGTCGGGGCCGGACAATGTGGCCCAGGTGAAGGAGCTGACCGGGGGCTTCGGCGTTGAGCGCGCAGTCGATTGTTCGGCCAACAATCTCGCCCGCGCCACCGCCATCCGCGCCACCCGCAAGTGGGGAAAGATCGTCTTCCTCGGCGAAGGCGGCACGGTCGAGTTCAATCCCTCTCCCGACATCATTCACGATCAGAAGACCATCTATGGATCGTGGGTCACCTCGACCTGGCTGATGGAAGAACTGGTCGAGCGTCTGGTCCGCTGGAACCTTCATCCTGACGATATCGTCACGCACAGATTCTCATTGGACAAGGCCGCCGACGCTTACGCGCTGATGGCCTCAGGCAAGTGCGGCAAAGTCGCCGTCTGCCAGGATGAGGAACTCAAGTAGCACCGTTAGATGAGGAACGATTGATGACCGCATCCGTTGTAACCGCTGCGCCCGATTGGAAGACCCAGCTCAGTTCCATCCTTCCGCTTTACGGGCACCGCAACTGGATCGTTGTTGCCGATTCAGCTTATCCCACACAATCGAAGCCGGGCATCGAAACCGTTGTCTCCGGCGCCGATCAGCTCGATGCCGTGCGCCATGTTTTCGATGCGATCGCGGCCTGCGCTCACGTTCGCGCCAATGTCTATGTGGACAGGGAACTTGCTTTTGTCTCCGAGGAGGACGCGCCCGGCATCTCCGATTACCGGCGCCATCTCGAAGCGGTGCTCCACGGCGCACAGGTCGCGAAGATTTCTCACGATCGGATCATCGCCAAACTCGATGAGTCCGCCCAGGTCTTCAACATTCTGATTATCAAGACGGAAATGACCATCCCCTACACCTCTGTGTTTTTCGAACTCGATTGCGGCTACTGGAACGCCGATGCCGAGCAGCGGCTCCGCCATGCAATCGCGGCATCGGACTCGAAATAGGAAAGGCAACCGCGGCTCGCGCGGGAAGGATTGCAATTCGATTCTCCCGCGTGAAAACCGTTACGGAAGGAGAACCACTGCAATGGCATTGAACAGGCGCGATTTGCTTAAGTCCTTGGGCGGTGCATGTTCCGCTCTCGCCCTCTCAAAATATGTAAAGGCCGAGGCCAGAACATTCGAAGGCACCAGGCAATCCCTGCAGTCCTATCAAATCCCCGACTGGTTCCGCGACGCCAAGTTCGGCATCTGGTCGCACTGGGGACCGCAATCCGCTATCGAGGATGGCGACTGGTATGCCCGCAATATGTATATCCAGGGCCAGCCCCAATATGACTACCACTGCGAAAACTACGGCCATCCCTCCAAGGTCGGTTACAAAGACATCGTGGACACATGGAAGGCCGCCAAGTGGGACCCCGATCACCTGATGGACCTCTACAAGAAGGCCGGCGCTAAGTACTTCTTCAGCATGGGCGTTCACCACGATAACTTCGACTTATGGAATTCGAAGCACCAGCGCTGGAATGCCGTCAATATGGGACCCAAGAAGGATGTGGTCGGCATGTGGCAGAAGGCCGCTCGCGACCGAGGACTTAGATTCGGAGTTAGCGAGCACTTATGGATTAGTTACAAGTGGTTCTCTGTAAGTCACGGCGCCGACCAGACCGGACCCATGGCAGGCGTGAAGTACGACGGCGCCGATCCCAAATTCGCTGACCTGTATCACGATGCCGATTGCGCTCGTGTCATGGACAAGCTGGAATGGACAGACGACGATATCCCCGAATCGTGGAAGCGCCATTACCTTGACCGCATGACCGACTTGATCGACAAGTACCAGCCCGATCTGCTTTACACCGACGGACATCTTCCTTTCGAGGACTACGGCCTGAAGATGGTGGCACATCTTTACAACGTGAGCGCGCAGTTGCATGGCGGAACGACTCAAGCCGTCTACAACAGCAAGACGGCCACGGACTGCGCCATCGGCACCTGCCTGCTCGATCACGAGCGCGGCGTCTCCGAAGCCATCGCGGCCAATCCATGGCAGACCGACACGTGCATCGGGCAATGGCATTACAAACGCGGCCAGAAGTACAAGTCGCCCAAGAAAGTCATCGATCTGCTTACCGACATCGTCAGCAAGAACGGTAACCTGCTGCTCAACTTCCCGCTGCCCAACTCAGGCGAGCTGGATTTCGAAGAGATGGAAGTGCTGGAAGGAATCACCGCATGGATGCAGGTCAACAGCGAAGGCATCTACTCGACGCGCCCCTGGAAGATTTACGGCGAAGGCCCATCGACCAAGACCAAACTTGTTACCGGAAATTTCAACGAAGATAAGCAGACCGACCTGACGGCTGAAGATGTACGATTCACCACCAAGGGCTCGACCGTTTACGCGTTTGTGCAGGGGTGGCCCGAGAAGGAGGCCGCTGTGCAGGCTCTCGGTCTGGCGAGCCCGCAGCAGCCAGGCAAGATCCTCAAGGTCGAGGTGCTCGGCAGCAAGGGTGACGTCAACTGGAAGCAGGACGATTCCGCATTGAAAGTCCAGATGCCCGCGGAGAAGATTTCCGGTATTGGCATTACTCTGAAGGTGGAACTGGCGTAAAAGGGACCTGCGCCCTTCAATCGTCTGGCACAACAGAGTTACCAACCAATGGAGTTAAGTCAGTCACGCTCCATGGCAATCGCGTGAATGCGGTTCAGCACCTGTGAAAGTTCTCGTCGCGACCCTACGGGGCTGAATGGCCGATGCTGGCCTCCTTCCCCACGCTGAAGCGCGGGGCAAACGACCGTTGCGCCTCCGGCGCGATAGGACTCGGAGCCAGGCTTGTCAACAAAATGGACTCATGCGATTGCCCTGGGAACTTGGCATCCGGCTCTCGCTGCCGGGAACTGGCTACTTGTGCTTTTTGCCGGCAGCTACTTTAGCAGCAGCCTGAGCCGGCTGATCTCCATGATGGTGACGGTCGTGGTGCGCCTGCGCCTTGGCGATCTCTTCAGCGGTCAGCTTGGTTGCGTTGCCGAGGTGCAAAACATCGTCTTTAATTGAATTGTTGGATTCGTTTGTGTCCATCTGTTTCTCCTGTTTCAAAACATGGCGCTTTATCTGCAAGCTGCCGCACAAGGTCACAGACAAGTTCTCACCAGCTTGGCGGAAAACCCTCAGCGGCGCACCGACCGCGCTCTGAGGCAATGCAGGGATGGTCCTCGACGTCCGCCTTGGCCACCCTGTCGGGAACAGCCGCTCCGAGCCGCGGCTCCTGTATTCCCGAGCCGCGGCTCCTGTGTTTCTGACCGGCAGCTCCTGTATTGAGCATCGTCTCATGGGACGCCCGCAGGCGGGATGCCCTGTTTTGCTCAGCGCCGGCGTTGGCCCCGCGGCAGGTGGCTAACCGCATGTGGTGTTAGCATCAAAGATGACAGATGCAAACGAAAAAACTGAAGATCATTCCACTGGGCGGGCTGGGCGAGTTCGGCATGAACTGCCTTGCGCTGCGCTGGGAAGACGACATTATCGTGATCGACGCCGGGCTGATGTTTCCGGAGTCGGAGTTGCTGGGCGTGGATATCGTTGTTCCCGATATCACCTACCTCATCGAGAATAAGCAGCATGTTCGCGCCATCGTCCTGACGCACGGCCACGAGGACCACATCGGCGGCCTGCCCTGGATACTGAACGAGCTCAAGGTTCCCGTCTACGCCACCGAGTTCACGCTGGCCTATGTCGAAGGGAAACTCGAAGAGCATGAGCTGCTGGACGAGATCGAGCTGATCGAAATCGCGCCCAAGCAGAAGTTTTCGATCGGCCCTTTCACCATCGAGCCCATCCGCGTGACTCACTCGCTGGTCGATTGCGTGGCCTTGGCCGTTGAAACGCCGGTTGGCGTGGTCATCCACACCGGCGACTTCAAGATCGATCTGTCGCCTCTGGACGATAAGCATTTCGACCTGCACACCTTTGCCGAGTATGGCAAGCGCGGCGTGCTGGCGCTGTTGCAGGACTCGACCAACGTCGAGCGTTCCGGCTACACGCCCAGCGAACGCGCCGTGATTCCCCGCCTCGACGAGATCTTCACGCGGACGAAAAAGAAGCTCTTTTTTACCTGCTTCTCGTCGTCCATCTACCGCATTCGGATTGCGATGGAACTGGCGCGGGCGCACGGCCGCAAGGTCGCCGTCATTGGCCGGTCGATGATGGAGAGCACCGAGATTGCGCAGGACCTGGGCTACATCGATGTCCCCTCGGGCCTTGTCATCCAGCCCGGACAGATGCGCGACTACCCGCCGGAGCAGTTGATGATTCTTATCAGCGGCACGCAGGGCGAGCCCATGAGCGCGCTAAGCCGCGCCGCGGTCGACAACCACAAGCATGCCAGC
>Ga0182014_10000572_pt1 | contig 49198 bp, 67 predicted proteins | sample 612S2DmetaG_FD_120489 | JGI IMG/M metagenome (GOLD analysis project Ga0182014, IMG submission 120489) | Permafrost microbial communities from Stordalen Mire, Sweden - 612S2D metaG | ecosystem: Environmental > Terrestrial > Soil > Wetlands > Permafrost | place: Sweden: Stordalen | collected... | reverse complement strand
TCCGGCCGGCTGGCCGCGGGCCAGCACCGCCGCTGCGGTGCCGCCCCGTGGCCGCCGGTCAGAAGTCCTCGAACACCGCGGCGTGGCCGTCCCGGTGAACGGTCGCCCAGGCCACCGTGCCGGGCTGGCCGCCGAGCGCGGCGCGGGCGACGTCGCTCGCGGCATTCCGGGCCCAGCTGTAGCTAGGCACCTCGGCCCCGTCCTCGACATCGAACCGGTTGACGCCGATGAACACGGCACCGGCCACAGTCCGGACCTCTTGGCCGGCCGTCCACCAGCCGTGCGCCTTGCCCGGCTGAATCATGGGGATCGCCGCCAGGTCGGCCCGCGGCTCCGCGTCGAGCAGGGCCCGCGCGTGCCGCACGGCGGCCTCGCTGGGTTGCCACCGTGCCCGCATGTCCTCTTCGGGGCTGAGCGCAGCGCCCTTCGGCCCGTACAGCCAATCCGGCCTGGTCGCAGTCATGGTGTTTCCTTCCGTGTTCGCTCGGGTGGGGGCGCGCGGGCCCGGTCAGGCCCGCGCCGGGCACAGGGCGTCGACCAGCTGGCTGACTATCGCCGACTTCCGGCCGCGCCGGACCTCGACCCGGGTCGCCTGGGCGACCGCGCGGAGGTCAGCCACCGTCAGGCCGCCCAGGACCTCGCGGATCGCCTCGGCACCGGAGATCCCGCCGACCTTGACCAGCTGCCGGGCGCTGCGGGCGACGGCCAGCGCGGTCCGGTAGGGGTGGTTCTCGGGGAGGAAGGCTGCGAGGCCGGTGAGGAAGGCGAGACGGATCATGGCTGGCTCCTGATGTGTGGGGGGCCGGTAACTCCCGGCAGATATGACTAAGTTACCGTGCCATTAAAACTTAGTCAAGTCAGATATAGCAAAGAATCTAAGAAAATTTGTCTTGCCTGGTCAGAGGGCATAAAAAAGAGCCTGCCCGGCATCATCTGCCTGGCAGGCTCTCCCCGGCCGTCTCTGGCCGTCTCTGTCTCTCGGATGTCTTCCGCTGGCCTCCCGGCTTACCGGTCCGCACTGGCCGTCCTGGGCCGTTTCCGGCCGCCCGGACCGCTGGCAGGTGCCTTAGACCGTGCCGGCCGCTTAGCCGCCGGCCGTCCGGCCGCAGCCTCAGCTGCCCCGGCCTGCGCCGCCGCGTACGCCACCTCTGCCTGCTCCTGAGTGACCGGCTCGCCGCAATGCGGGCAGGGGAACGGGAACGGCGACATGATCCGGTCCCGGCTGTCCGCGCGCCCGCCAGCCGGCCGGCCGCCACCCTTGCCCTTGCCCGGCCGCGCAGCATCCCACGCCCGGAAAGCACCCATCGTCCACGTCGGCGTCTGCCCGAGCCGCGTCGGCGAAGCCGCGGGCATGTCGCCCGGCCGCTCGTCAGGGGTGCCGCGCCGCGCGTCCGACCTGGCCTTCACCGACAGAACCGACGTGTGCTTCACACCGCCCTGTAGGTGCGCCCACACGACCGGCGTGATGAGCACGTCGTCCGCGAGGTCGTCCAGGTTCTCGGGCAGCTCCTCCGGAACGGCAACTAGGTCAATGTTCATATGATCAGGATACGGGGAAACCCTCAGCGAGGAAACCTCGCTGAGGGCGCCCGTCGCGCTGGCCGCCATCATGCCGCCTGAAGGATCTCGTACACGCCCTGCTTCAGGTTCGCGTAGTCGGTGCTCAGGGTTCGCCTGGCACGCACCAGCTCCGGGTCGGCGCCCTTCCGTGCCTGCACCGGGGCCATCCAGTCCAGGTACTCCACGGCCGCCTGGTAGGCACCCCACTTGGTGTTCCGGATCGCGGCCTGCGTCTCGGACTCGCGGAACAGCCACCGCAGCGAGCCGACCTCCTCCTCCCACGCCGTGACCTGCTTCGGCGTCGCGTCGTCTCCCGGCCGCTCGCCGCACATCTCGATCATGAACTTCTCGAACTGGGCGTCGGTGAACGTCTCGTTGATCATCCGGTCGGCCTCGTCCTGCAAGGCGTCGACGTACTCCATGGACAGAGCCAGGGCCTTACGGGCCTCCGCGACCGCACCGTCCCGCATCCCGGCCGTGTGCCGGATCTTGAAGGTCGACTTCGCGGACGCTATGTGAAGGTCCTGGGTGTTCTTGCAGACAATCCGGACCGCGCCGACCGACAGCACCAGGCACTTTCTACCGGTGTGGTTGTTGTGCGCCGCGAGGAAGAGATCCATGGCGTCGACCCCGCCGACCTTGATCGCTTCGGGCAGGCGCATCGTGACGAACACGTCCTGGCCGTCGCTCAGCGACCCGGCGGTCTCGAAGCCCGCGCCGGACTCATAGCTCACCGCGTCAAGGAAGTCGGTCATCTCCTCGTTCTGAAACGGATCCCACACCTTGCCGACCGTGCCGTTGACGAGCAGCTGCGGCTTACTGGTGACGGGATTGGTGCGCCACACGGCATAGGTGTCGGGGACGGTCAGCGTGACCGGGCCGTTGCCGAAGTTGTCGGTCGAGGTGATCGGCTGCTTGCGCACGTCCCACCCGGCGAGCTTCGCCGCGGTGAGCGTCTGCTCCGCGGTCATGGCGTCCTGGTCCTCGAAGATCGTTCCGAGCCGGTGCCAGGCCGGCTTGCGGGCCGCCGCGAATCCGGCGCTGCCGTCCTCGAAGATTTCCACTGCGTCGGGCATTTACTGTCTCCTCTTGCCTGTGGCCCGGGGCCGTTCCCCTGTGCCGATATGACTAAGTTATCGTGCCACATAAACCTAGTCAAGTCAGATACAGCAAAGAATCTAAAAACTTTGTCTTGCCTGATCAGTGGCTAGACAGATCGGGCCGTCCCTGGCCTCTGGGCCGTCCCTGGGCCGCCCCTTGGCCTCTGGGCCGTCCCTGGCCTCTGGGCCGTCCCTGGGCCGCCCCTTGGCCTCTGGGCCGTCCCTGGCCTCTGGGCCGTCCCTAGGCCGTCCCTGGCCTCTGGGCCGTCCCTGGGCCGCTGGGCCGCTGGGCCGTCCCAGCTGGCCAGCTGGGCACCGACCAGGCCGCCGCCAACTGCCCACCGCGCGCCGCCCGCGCACACGAAAATCGCCCCGGCAGGCAGCCCGCCGGGGCGATCCGAGAGGGGAAGCGATTCAGGTCAGGGCCTTCTGGCCGCTCGCGTCGACCGAAGTGCCGCCCATGGTGGCCCGCCGGCCAGCCGCAGCACCCGCACCGTAAGCGGAGTAGTCGAACCGCCGGGCGCGGCTCTTGACCCGGTTCGGGAACTCGGCGTCGAAAGCCTTGATCACGGCCAGCTCGCGGCTGGCCAGGACCAGGGAAGCCCCGCCGTCGCTGGTGCTGTCCGCATCGCCCTTGGCCGCGCGGCGGGCCTCCTCGCAGCGCACGGCCACCGCGTCGATGAAACCGAGCATCCAGCCCTTGCGCTTTTCGTGGTCGCCGTCGACCTTGATGACACCGGAGACCATCTGGAGTCCGAGCGAGACGTACAGCACCTCGGCGGCGGCAATGTCGGACGGGTAGCCGACCACGCTCAGCTCATGGTCGCCGTTGGTGCGGATGCACTGGCAGCCCATGCTCCGCATCAGCACAGACAGGAGACGCTGGTCGAGCGCGGGGAAGTCGGAGTCGATCCCGAACTCCTTGAGCACCATCTCGTCGGCGTGCCCGGCCGGCCTGTTCGCCGATGCCATGGCCATGTCGATCCCGTACTTGGCCGCGAGCCTGGCCGCCATCCGGTTTGCCTGCTCACGCTCGCCTTCGGTGGCACCCTCGTCCTGGGCCAGGAGGAGCGCCTTGCGGATCCTTTCGAGGTTCGGGTCCGCGGCCTGGTCGGCTTCGGTACGGACACTGGTCATTGGGTTCCCCTCTCGGATGTGGCCGGGGGCCGTGTTCCCCCGTGCCGATATGACTAAGTTACCGTGCCGCCAAAACTTAGTCAATATAAATAGGACAAAGAATCTCAGGAAACTTTGTCCTGCCTGATCAGAGGCACAAAAAAGCCTGCCCGGTGCCGTCTACCGGGCAGGCTGGGCCGTCCCTAGCTGTCTGTCAGCTGTGCCGTGGGAGTGCCGGCCGCAGTGCCCTCCGCAGGGCCGTAGTGACCGTCCTAGGCCGTTCCCGACCGTCTAGGGCCTCCGGTCCGGGCCGGCCGCTAGTGCCCTGTGCCAGCTGCACAGCCGTAGCCAGCCTTACCGCCCAATCTGCCGACACATGATTCAGGTGCAGCGTCGTCTCGCCGTCGTAGGCGACTTCGATCGCGCTGGCGAGCCCGAGCCCTCGCGGATGGATGCTCACGCTGTTCCACGTGTGGCCCGTTCCCGTCCACGAATCCGGGAATGCCGCCCGTATCGATTCCACTACCTCATCCCGGCGTGCCAGCTGAGCGATCTCGGAGGCGACTTCACTACGGGCGCGGTCAAGGAGCGGTTCGTACCGGGGCAGTAGCCGTCCTTTGATGTCCCCGGCGATCCCTCGCGCGGGCCGGTCCGGGCTGACCGTGATCTCGGGCCGGTGATCGCCGTACGGCAGGCCGCGCCACTCAGGCGGATAGACCCCGTGTATCAGCAGGCGCCCGCGCGTTCTGTGTGATTGCAGGATGAACACTCCACGGCCGTCCTTATGCCGGATGAACGCTGCCCGGCAATGCGCGCCCGGCGAGGCCTTCCAGCCGTCGCCCAGCTCCTTCGCGGTGGCCGCCGCGACCGCATGGACGTCGGTCATGCCGCCACCGCCGCGATGTGCTGGTCAAGGTCGGCGAGCAGGTTGTTCACGGCCTCGACCGCTTCGGCCAGGACCGCCAGGGCCGCGTCTGCACCCACCGTGCAGGGCTCGCCGATGTTGACGAAGGCCTTCGCGTAGGACACGAGTGACAGCCGTACGGAACTGGCGACCTCCGCGATGTACCGGTAGGCCAGTGTGCCAGCGCGGTCATGCTCGAAGATCATGCCGATGCCGTCGCCGTAGGCCCGGACGGGCAGCTCGATCACACCCGCATGGACGGCCTTGTGCACGAGCGCGGCGATGTCGCCGGGCTCCTGGTAGTCCGCGCGCCAATCCGCCTGGACGTCCGGGAGCTGCCGGAAGTCGTCGGCGTCGTCGTACCGGCCCTCGTTGTACTGCTGGATCCCGCGGTCAAGCCAGGCGCGGGCCTTGGCCTCGTCGAAGACGAACGTCGCGCCGGCCGTAACGGTGAGCATGCTGGTTCCTTCCAGGGGGAGTGGTTGCGGGACTACTGGGCGGTTCGCCAGAGCGCGCCAGGGGCACGCCGCTGGCCAGCTGCCAGGAGCCAGACGGAGATCAGGCGGCCGCCTGCTGGCGGGAGCGCCGCTGCCATTCGGTGTAGGTCCAGCGGCCGTGCGTGTCCCACCACTCGCACAGCTCCTCAGACGCGAGCTTCCGTGCGCGCTGGACAGGCCCGGACCACAGCGTGATTGGGTCGACGCCGGCCTCGTCGCCGGCCTTGGACAGCAGCTCCCCGCGGCAGTCCGCTTCGGCTTTCAGCCACGCGGCCTGGACGTACATGTCGTACTCCTCGCGCCGCTCGCGCTTGCGGGCTTCGGCGCGCTCCCGCCTGGCTTCCGCCTTCCGGCGTGCCTTCTCGGCGCGGTCGCGGCGCTCGAACTCGTCATAGATCAGTTCGTCGACGATGCGCCGGTGTCCCTTGCGGGCGTACAGCTCGGCGACGGCCAGGTCGTCGAGGCGGGCCAGCTGCTCCGGGTTCGGCACCCGCAGGACACGGAGCCAGACACGCTGCGCACAGCTGATGGGGCGGGGGGCGGCGGTGATGGTCATCGGACTACTCCTCTGTGAATAGGTCGGGCGTGCCGCACTTGTCGGGCGCGGCGGGCTGGCCGCTGTTGTCGGTGGCGTCGGGGCCGAAGAGAGTCAGGGGTTCCGCGGCGTCGAAGTCGCTGGGCCGCATGTCTGTCCAGTGCTGAGCCATTACCGGGCCAGCCGGGGCCGGGCGGCGGTCCTGCGGAGCTGGGCCGCCTGGTCGGATGTCATGCTGTGAACCTCCTGTAGAATCATTGCTGTATCGGCTATGACTAAGTTAGTGTGCCGCATAAACATAGTCAAGTCAGATATGAATAACAGAGGTCACAAAACAATTACATATGAAATAGGAGTAAGATAACCGTCATGCAGCCGGCAGACCCGATCGAAATCGAGGGAGTGCCCCCCAGCGCCCAGCTGCGCGAGGCCCTGGCCGGCCAGACAGTGATCCTGGCCTTCAGCAGGGGAAAGGACTCACTGGCCGCCTGGCTTGCCCTACGCGACGCCGGCGCCGCCGTGATCCCGTACCACCTGTACCTGATCCCCGGCCTCAGCTGGGTCGGCGAATCGCTCGCCTACTACGCGGACTGGTTCGGCACGGAAATCATCAACCTGCCTCACCCGTCGCTGTACCGGTGGCTGTCGACGCTGCTTTTCCAGCCCCCCGAACGCTGCCGGATCCTCGAAGCCACACGGATCGTTGTCCCGGACTACAAGACCGTCAGCGACACTGTCCGCGAGCACTACGGGCTGCCCGCCGACACCTGGGTCTGTGACGGAGTGCGGGCCGCGGACTCCCCGAACCGGCGGACCAGCCTCAAAATGCACGGCCCGGTCAACCTGTCCAACCGCACGCAGAAACCCATCTGGGACTGGCGCAAGCGGCACGTCATGGACGCCATCAGCGAAGCCGGTGTCGACCTGCCGCCGGACTACGCGCTGTTCAACCGATCGTTCGACGGCCTGGACGTGCGGTTCCTCCGCGAGATCAAACGCGCCTACCCGGCCGACTACGCGACGATCCTGCGATGGTTCCCGCTCGCTGACCTGGAGCTTGCCCGTGCCGCTCTCTGACGCCGCCCGGCGGCTCCTCGCCGGCCTTGGCAGCCAGCCGCCCGGCACCACCCCCGCGCCCGAGCCCGAACCTGATCCGGACGCTGACCGGACCGGATACCGCGCACGGGCCAAGGCCGAAGAGGAACGGTTCCTCCGCGCCGTCGATCCCGAATACTGGCTGGCGTTCTGCTTCCGCGGCCCCGGCGACCCGGCCGCGTTCGCCGCTGCCCTCGGCGTGACCATGGATGACCGCCGCTATGTGCCGGGCCCCGTACTCGAGGCGGCCACCGCCGCCGTCAGGACCGACACTTCCCCGGCCGCACGGGTCAGGCAGATGCTCACCGCCCGCTCCACACGCGACGCCGACATCACCGGCCAGCTGGCCGCCAAACCAGCCCCGGACCCGCTCGCCAGCCTGCGCGACACCCAGACAGGGATCGAAGCCGCATCCCTCGCCGAGTTCGCCGTGATCCTGGCCGCGCTCACCGCGGACCCCGAACCGGACCCCGCGAGCATCTACGACTCGCCGCACTGGCTGCTCGCCTACTGGGCCGACCGTGCCGGCAAAGACGCCTACCTCGCCCGCACCGGACTGGAGGTGCTGGGCGACAAATACCTGGACGGCCACCAGGCCGCCCGGATCCTCGGCATCAAGCTGAAAGGGGGATAAGCCATGCTGCGTCGTGTCCGCGCAATGATCAGCAACCGTGGCGCCGCTCGCGGTGCCCGCGCTGCGGTCGCTCGCCGCGCTGCCGCTCCGGCCGCTGGCCGGATGTCCGGCACCTGACCATGGGTGCCGAACACCGGCTCACGTCGTCCCGGAAGGGCGCCACCCGCAACGGTGGCGCCCTTCCGGGCGTACCGGCCCCCAAGCCACCCGACCCGCCCGCCTGGCTGTCCGGCGACGCACGGGCCATCTGGGATGCCCTCGCACCCCACGTCCCGGCAGGCAGGCTCACACCACTCAACGCGGACCTGTTCGCCATGTACGTGACCACCCTGGCGACCTACCGCGAAGCCGACTCCATCATCACCGCATCCGGTGTCCTCATCGCGGTCGGCCAGGACCTCGCACCAAACCCCGCACTGGGCATCCGCAACGGCGCAGACGCCACCGCCGCCAGATGGGCGAAAACGTTCGGGCTCACACCAGACTCCCAGCCACTAGCGCCGCCACAAGCCCACGAGGGACCACGGAGGCTGCCTCACCTGGTAGAGGGAGCATGACGTGCCCAAGGCCCTCGACCCCAGGAAACGGGCAGCGATCCTCGCCGACATCAAAGCCGGGAAACAGCGCAACGAGATAGCCCGAGCACACGACGTCTCAGGCAGCACCGTCACGAAAATCGCAGCCGACGAAGGACTCAAGTCCGCCTTCGACCGGTCGCAGACGGAGAAAGCCACGCGCGCAAGGATTTTCGACGCGAAGGCTGCCCGTGCGCAGCTGGTTGAGGATCTGCTGCGGGATGCTCAGCGGTTCCGGGCGCGTGCGTGGGATCCGTACACGCAGATCGTGTCCGGGCCGCTGGGTGCGGAGCTGGTGACGACGAAGATGCCGCCGTTGCGGGATCAGCAGTCGGGTTATACGAGCATCGGGATCTGTATCGACAAGGCCGCGAAGCTGTCGGACATCGACGCTGGTGATGGTTCGGCTGGTGCGCGGTCGCTGCTCGGCCGTCTCGGTGAGGCGCTGAGTGTGGCGGCTGACAGTTTCGGCCCGGACCCTGATCCTGTAACCGAACGTGACGAAAATGCCGGTGGCTCACCGGCCGGCAAACCTCCAGAGCGTGACATTGGAACGCCCGCCGTGTAATCGCCGCTGATCCTGGCGTCGCCGTGGCCTGGGTCCTGGTCACTGGACGTGATCGGGGGCCGGTGTTGGATCTGTCGGCCGTCACCGACGTCCTGTCCCGGAAACAGATCCAGTCCATCGTCGACGCCCAGGCGCGGATCAACCTGTGGGACGGCGCGATCCGGTCGGGGAAGACCATCGCGAGCTTGCTGCGGTGGCTCATGTACGTCGCTGACGCTCCAACGTCCGGTGAGCTGGTCGTCATCGCCAAGACCTCGATCACCGCGGCGCGGAACGTGTTCGGGCCGCTGATGGACTTCGAGCTGTTCGGCGAGCTGGCCGCCGAGACGACGTACACCACGGGGTCGCCGTTCGCGTCGATCCTCGGCCGCCGCGTGTGGGTGATCGGCGCGAACGACGTCCGCGCCGAAACCCGCCTGCGCGGCCTGACCTGCGCCGGATGCTACGTCGACGAAGCGTCCCTCGTCCCCGAGCAGTTCTTCACGCAGCTCCTCGGCCGTATGAGCGTCCCCGGCGCGAAAATGTTCGCGACCACCAACCCCGATAACCCGGCGCACTGGCTGCGGAAGAACTTCCTCACCAACGATGCGCTCAACCTGCGGAACTGGCATTTCGTCCTCCACGACAATCCCAGCCTGACCGCCGACTACATCGCGGCCATCTCAGCGGAGTTCACCGGCCTGTGGTACCGGCGGTTCATCCTCGGCGAATGGGTCGCCGCTGAAGGCGCCGTCTACGACATGTGGGACGAACGCCGCCACGTCGTCGACGTCGTACCCGCCATCCAGTCGTGGGTGTGCGCCGGCATCGACTACGGCACCACCAACCCGTTCCACGCCGTGCTCCTCGGCGCCGGAACGGACGGGGTGCTGTACGCGGTCGACGAGTACCGGTGGGACTCCCGCCGCGAGCGCAGGCAGCTCACCGACTCCCAGTACAGCGAGAACCTGCGGACCTGGCTCAAAGGCGTCCGCATCCCGACGACCCGCCTGCATGGCGTCATGCCCGCCTACATCGTCGTCGACCCGTCCGCGGCGTCGTTCCGGGTCCAGCTGTTTCAGGACGGTCTCAACGTCGTACCCGGCGACAACGCGGTCCTCGACGGCATCCGCCTGGTCGCCTCGCTCATGTCGACGGACCGGTTCAAAGTGTCCCGGAACTGCCCGGCGCTGATCGGGGAGATACCCGGCTACTCGTGGTCCGACGAGCATGCGATGCGCGGTGAGGACGTCCCGGTCAAGGTCGATGACCACGGCGTCGACGCCCTCCGGTACGGCATCAAAACGACTCAGGGGATGTGGGAGCCGCGGCTGCGCCGCGCCGCCTGACTGTCCGACCTGCCCGATACGGTCGACTCCGGACATGGCGATCCCCGCACGGCTGGCACCGTACGGGGACCTATCGCCGACCTGAACCCCTTCACAGGCAGGCCAGCTTGACCGATCGTACGTGCACGGTCGACGGCTGCGATAAGCCTCACCTCGCACGCGGCATGTGCCGCAAGCACTACAAGCGCGACGCCTACTGGCGCAACGTCGAGACCGAGCGCGAGAAGCTACGCCAGCGCAGCCCCGAGAAGCAGCGCGAGTACAACCAGCGCAACTACGAGCGCCACCAGGAGCAGCGCCGCGAGGCCCGACGCGACTACTACACCCGAAACGCCGCTGCCGCGCGCCAGGCCAGCCGTGATTGGGCAGCCAAGAACCCTGAACGTGTAGCGGCCAACAAACGGCACTACGCGGAGATGAACCGCGACAAGCTCGCGGCCTACTACCGCGAGTATCAGCGGACAAACGTTGAGCGCAGGCGGGCAAGCAACGCGAAGCGCCGTGCTGCCATCCGCTCCACCACCGTTGATCCGGTGGACTACGCCGCGATCTTGGTTGAGCACGGGATGACCTGCCATCTCTGCGGCGCCTCGATCGAATCGTTCGACGACCTGCACTTTGACCACGTGGTTCCGCTCTCTCGGGGCGGTACACACACGGCCGACAACATCCGACCGGCTCACGAGCTGTGCAACCTGCGCAAGGGCTCGAAGCTCATGGAGGAACTGAAAGCGGGGTGATTCGGCCCCGTGGCAATCGACGACCGCGCAATGAACATGTTGCCGGTAACCAATCAGCCTTGGCCGCCGCCACAGTACGACCCGATTAACTATCAGCTACGACTCTGGGACGCTTGGTATTCGGGCGATATTCAGAAGCTGAGCTGGGCCTACTACAACCTCGGCGCTAACTCTCCAGCCGGTCGCGCGTACTTCGCGACTACGGGTGAGCCTGGCATGCCGACTCCGCGGCCGGGCCAGTTCCGCGGCGGTCTCATCGGCTCGATCTCGCGGTTTTTCTGGGGCCAGCCGGTGCCGCCCGGTGAGAAGCGCACCAAGTATCACGTGCCGATCGCGGGTGACATCGCCCAGACGTCCAGTGACCTGCTGTTCAGCGAACCCCTCGTCGTCAAGTCAGAGCTGGCGGCCAATCAGGCGGTGCTCGACGACTACTTCGACGACGGCCTGCACTCCACGCTGCTGGAGGCCGGTGAGCTGGCGTCGGCGCTCGGGGGAGTGTTCCTGCGGACCGTGTGGAACACCGATATCGCGGAGTACCCGTGGATCGACATCGTTCCGTGTGACTCGGCGGTGCCGCAGTTCGCGTACGGGAAGCTCGTCGCGGTCACCTTCTGGCGGGTGCTATCGGACGACGGCAAAGAGGTCGTGCGTCACCTGGAGAAGCACATCCCCAGCCAGAACACGATCCTGCACGGCGTCTATGTCGGGAATCAGACGGACCTCGGCACGGTGTACCCGCTGACCGACTTCCCGGAGACACGCCAGTTCGTCGGGGACCTCACCGAAGGCAACGCGATCACGTTCCCTGATCAGCCGATGGACGCGAGCACGGTCGTCTACATCCCGAACATCCGCCCGAACCGGCTGTGGCGTGACCTCGGCCCGCAGGCCGCGCCGCTGGGCCGGTCCGACTACGCCGGTATCGAAACGCTGATGGACGGCCTCGACGAAACGTACTCGTCGTGGATGCGGGACGTGCAGCTCGCCAAAGCACGGCTGATCGTGCCGCAGCAGTACCTCGACAACATCGGTAAAGGCGAAGGTGCCGTGTTCGACACGGACCGGCAGGTTTACACGCCGATGCAGATGCTCGCCACCAGCGGCACCAGCGACATCGTGGCCAACCAGTTCGCGATCCGCTTCCAGGAACACGCCCAAACCGCGTCCGACCTGGTGGGCCGCATCATTCAGGGCGCCGGGTACAGCGGGCAGACGTTCGGTGAGTTCGACGCCGGTTCCGGTGCGATCACCGCCACCGAAGTTGAGCAGCGTGAGCGGCGGTCGCTGACCACCAGGGGCAAGAAGATCCTCTACTGCCGTCCCGGTATCCGCGACATCCTCTACGGCCTCCTCGCGGTCCGCCGCGAAATGTTCGGCGACACCACCGTCGAACCGGAACGGCCCGAGATCGATTTCCCTGCTGTCGTGCTCCCCGATCAGAACGAGCTCGCGTCGACCGCGAACCTGCTCGCCCAGGCCGAAGCCGCGTCCAAACAGACCCTCGTCGCGCTGGTCCACCCGGACTGGACCACGGACGAGGTGAACGAGGAAGTCTCCCGGATCTTCAGCGAAATCGGCCTGGACCTGGCGACCAGGGCCCGCGTCATGGTGTCCGAGCCGATGACGTCAACCGCGGACTTCACCGAGCAAGCCGAACAGCTCGCGCAGACGGTCAAGCCGCCGGACATCCCACCGGACGTGCCCGGCACCACCACCCAGGAGTGACCCAGATGGGCGCAGCGAAGAAAACGACCATCAAGCCGGCTAAGCGTGGCCAGCGGGCGATCAGTTTCCAGCCCGGCGGCCTCCATCAGTCCCTCGGCGTACCGGCGGGGAAGCCGATCCCGGCCGGCAAGAAGAACGCGGCTCTGCGCGGCGACTACGGGCCGAAAGCCCAGGCGCAAGCACGGTTCGCGAAGAACGTCCTCACCGGCCCCAAAAGCGGCGGCAAGCCTGCCGCACGTGGGGGCAAGACAGCTGGCCGGGCGGCCGGCAGAGGGAGGTGACCCATGGGTAAGGCGACCGCCTCACACGACCCGAACGCCACCATCCGCGACACCAGCGGCGCGATAGCGGGCCGGTGGAATCAGGGCGCGCATGCCACCACCCCGGCCGGCGGGAAGACCACACCGGTCCGGTTCGTGAACGCACCCAAGCCCCCGACGCCGGGCCCGAACGTGGACATGAAGGACGGTGACGGCGACGGCCCCGGCGGCGGGAAGCCGACCCGCACGATCGCGGGCGAGCCGATGCCGGGCGGCTGCTGATGGCCGCCACGCCACCAGCCGGGAAGCATGTCCCGTCCCGGGTGCCGAACAGCGGCCCGGTCGACGCCTCCGCGAAGGTCGCCGCGTTCCGTGGCACCAACGAGGGCCCGACCACGGTCGGCGTAAATCCGGCCCCGCCCGGGCAGCGTCTCGTGTCCGACAACGACGCGCTGACCTCCGGGACACCGGCCGCGTCGACGGAGGCGACGTCGTTCCCGCCGTACGGCGGGAACTACTGATGGCCTACTTGTGGCCCGGCGAGATCGCGTGGCCGTTCCTGGGCCAGCCCACTGAGCCACCCGCGCCGCCTGAGCAGCCTGCCCCGTTCTGCGGAAAGCGGCGCGGCGTCACCAAGTCCCCCTACCGGGCGAAGCGGCGGAACCGCCGCAAACGCTGACCAGCCCACCTGACCGAAAGGAACGACCAGCCCCCATGGGTTTCACCGAAGTCCTCACGCTCATCTTCATCTACCTCAAGCTGACCCACCAGGTCACGTGGTCATGGTGGCTGGTGCTCGCGCCCGAGGAAGCCGCCGCGGTCGCCTACGCGGCGTTCCTGCTGTTCTTCGGCGGTCTGGCGGTCGCGTTGACCCGCGACGACCGGAAGGCCGCCAGACGCGACCGCCGCGCCCAGCGGCGCCGGGACGACATGCGACGGGGCATTCGGTACTGACGATGGCGACCGAACCCGAAGCGGTCTGGCGGATCAGCGCCGCCGCGCCGCGCCGCCCTGGCCACGTGCCCGCGGCCACGGGCACAGCGTGCCCTGACACGGCGGGGGACACCCGGCCGTGACTGACATCTACTACGACACCGAGTTCATCGAGGCAGGCCCGCACGAGCCGCTACGGTTCCTGTCGATCGGCCTGGTCGCCGACGACGGCCGCGAATACTACGCGGTCACCGCCGACCCGGACGTAATCACCGCCGCTGTCGCCCACGACTGGCTCCGCGTCAACGTCGTCCCGTCCCTGCCCGTCACAGTCGAGCAGGTGCCGTGGGGGAAGGCGCACGGCTGGAGCCGCTGGCAATGGGAGTGGGACCGGGCGCACCCGGACTACCGGCACGTCAAGGACCGCGAGCAGATCGCCGTCGAGGTCCGCGACTTCATCCTTGCCGAACCCGATCCGCGGCTGTGGGCCTGGTATGCCGCCTACGATCACGTGGTCTTGTGCCAGCTGTACGGGCCGATGATCAGCCTGCCCGCCGGGATGCCGATGTGGACGAACGACCTCAAGCAGGAAGCCGTACGCCGCGGCGACCCGCACCTCCCGGCGATGCCTGGCGTCCGGTCGCATAACGCGCTCGACGACGCCCGTGAAGTCCAGTACCGGCGCCGTTTGCTTCATCCCGTCAGTCGTTCAGAGGAGGGGACGGACGAAACCGCTCGGGAAGCGTGGGGTTATCCAGCGCGCTAGGTGGCAGTTCGACGCCAGCCAGGTGCGCGCCGGTCAGATTCGTGCCGGTCAGGTTCGCGCGGGTCAGGTTCGCGACGGACAGGTCTGCGCTGGTCAGGTTCGCGCCAGTCAGGTCCGCGCTGGTCAGGTCCGCGCCGGCCAGGGTCACGCTGGTCAGGTCCGCGCTGGTCAGGTCCGCGCGGGTCAGGTTCACGAAGGCCAGGTTCGCGCGGGTCAGGTTCGCGCGGGTCAGGTTCGCGCGGGTCAGGTTCGCGCCGGACAGATACGCGCCGGCCAGGGTCGCGCCGGCCAGATACGCCCTGGTCAGGTTCGCGTTGGGGAGGGCCGTTCTGGCCAGGGTCGCGCCGGCCAGATACGCCCTGGTCAGGTTCGCGTCGGCGAGGACCGCGCCGATCAGGTTCACGCCGGCCAGGGTCGCGCCGGCCAGATACGCGCCGCTAAGAATCAGATCACCGCGTTCCTCACGTCCTCGCGGCCGTCGTCCGAGCACCGTTGCGGCAGCTCGAACGTCAGTCTCCGATGTAATGAGACCGGTTTCTTCTGCCGCCTCAAGCTCTGCCTGGCGAGTCCTTGAGAGGCGAGAGTGCTCCCCGATAAACGCCGCGAGCACTTCCACAATCGTTGGATGGTCGCGCGGCGAGTCGATCATGATGCGCTCCAGCGCGTAGATCGCGCCCAGCCGCACATCGAGCGCATCTGACCCGAGCTGTCCGATTGCCTTGGTGTACCTGTCGGTGACGTGGCTTTCGCGGGACAGATTGAAGTTCCGGGCCGTGTACACCAGTGCGGTAACTGCTGCCACGCCGGCGCCGAGCTGGAGCATCCGGCCACGGAGCGCGTCAATGGCGGTCTCCCGCTGGACCGGAGTGAGTGCTTTCAGCCGTGAAGCATCCAGCCACGGCGGGCCGAGCCAGACGAACACGGCGAACACGGCGAACACGGCGAACGCACCTGTGAATGCCAGGGGCCATCGGTAGCGCCGGCCCCATGCCCACACTCTTCTGACGATGACAGCTGCGCCCCGGGCTAAAGCCCTGCGGTGACGCCTGATCCATGTAGGCACGCCGTCATTTCAGCACATCGGACCGTGCGCCCCGAGTTGTAACGCCTGGCTCATAGGTCGGGATGTCGCGTTTACCCCATATCGATACAGGGTGACCCCTGTCACATTCTCATGGAGGAAACAGCCCGATGGCTGCCCACCCCGGCACGATCAACGTGCCGGTCAATGTCCACCCAGACACGGCCAACCTGGCCGGATTCATCTCCACTATCACCCGCGCCGACGACCTCATGCGGCAGCTCACCGCGACTGAAGCCAGCGGCCTGCCCGATAAGGCGATCAGGGCATGGGGTCTGCTGCAGCAGGCAGTCGGCGAGCTGCGCACCGGCCGCCCGGCCAGTAGCGGCCACCGGTTCACGGTCGGTCCCACGGTCGCCCGGATGGTCCACTACGTCTCCTACGGCACGCCCCGCGGTGAGTACGGTCACGCCTGCCGCGCCGCTGTCGTCGCCGACGTCGATCCGGGCCGGGTGGTCCTGTGCGTGCTCAACCCGTCCGGCGTGTTCTTCCACGCCGCCCGCCACGACGAGGGTGACGACCCCGGCGACGGCCTTGCGTCGCCGCTGTGCACGGGCCGCCGCCACGAGGGGGGCACGTGGCACTGGCCCGCCTGATCCGGCGCCGCTTCTCCTGGGCCGGTTACCCGCGCCGCTGGTGGTTCTCCCGTGCCCGGTTCCGTGCCGCGATCGACCTGCTCAACGCGGCCGACCGGATGCGGTCACGGTGGGCCGACGCGAGCCCCGACGTCCGAAACGAGATGTGGCGGGCTCTCCACACTGCCGCTGACCAGCTCGGCGAGGCCATCCAATGAGCCACCGCAAGCCGGGCCCGTTCGCGACCGGCGGCATCGTCTCCGATCACAGCCACGACGACGACCTTGTGCCTGCGCTGCTGTCCCACGGCGGTTGCTTCATCGAGGTCCAGGCCGCGAGTCCCGGCGACTACGAGTGCTACCACTGCCAGCGCGGCCAGTGCGCCCGCTGCAACGACCCCGACTGCACCTGCTGCTACGGAAACGAGGACTGATGACTGCCGTGCACATCGGCGACCAGCTCGACGCATGGGTCGCCAAGGCCATCAACGACGGGGCGATGGGGGAGGAGTTCTGGCACGACCACGCCGGCAGCACCGTCATGGGCCCAGTCGGGCCGTCGCTGCGATACACGGTGATCATCACCATGAAGAATCCGCTGCTCGGGCAGGGCCCGCTGATCATGCCGTTCACGGTGCCGATCGGTGCGATGCGGGAAGATGCGGTCCGGCTCGGTGTCCACAACGCCATGGGGCAGCTCCGCGAGCTCCACAAGCAGCTCCTCGACGCTAAGCCGCGGCTTGTGCCAGGCGGCCGGAACATCCACTCGTGAACTGGTGGTGGCGGCGGCTGACCCGCCGGACAGGTCCCGCCCCGGTCCAGGGCAGCGTGTCCACGGTGAGACCCCCGGTCAGCGGCGGTGACCCGGCGGCCAGGATCGCGGCTTGCCTGCGATGGTTCCGCGACCAGTACGGTACCGAACGGTCGTGCTGACCGAAGCCGGATCGACTGGTCTCGCGCTCGTGTCGCTGTGCTCGATGGCGCTGATCTCCCAGAAACGGCCGGCCGGGTGGCTGGTCGCGATCCTCGCCCAGTTCGCGTGGGTACCGTACGACGTCGTGACCGGCCAGTACGGGTTTCTTGCCCTGACCGCCGTGTCCGTGCCGGTGTACCTGCGGGGCTGGCGGGCGTTCCGCATCCGGAGGGGCGATGACGAGTCCTCTGCCCCGCACACCTGGCGACGACCGGGAAGACCACGCCCAGGCCGCCGGGGCCGCGATAGCGGCGATCTACGCACAGATCGAGCTGGCGATCGTCGCGGCGGTCGCCTACTGGACCCGGAAGGCAGCCGCAGGGGCGCTGCCTCCCGCCGTCGCGAACCGTCGCCTGTACCAGCAGACCGCCGCGATCTTCGCCGCGGCCCGCGACCGGATCCGGGTGACCCTCGACGAGGCGATCAGCGGCACCCTCGACGAGGTACGCGGCCGGGTACAAGCTGACGCCGGCCCAGCAGCCGCCCTGAACGTCTCCCTGCCTGACACGGCCCCGATCACGGCCCCGCTCGACGTCGCCACGCAGACCGCGATCGGATCAGCCAGCGACGCTTTCACCGACGCGGCCACAGCCGCGATGAACGCGCCGCCACCGCCTGTGCCGCCTGGTCTGCCGCCGGGCGGCAGGCTGGCGCTCCCGCCCGGCGGCGACCGGCTCAACCCGTACGACGAAGCCGTCCGGACCGGTATCTCGTCGATCCGCGGCGGCATGCCCGCCAACTCGCTGTCCCTGTCCCGGATCCAGGCCGCGCAGGTCGCGCTCGACCAGCTGGCCGACCGGGGCATCACCGGCTACGTCGACAAGGCCGGACGGCACTGGAATCTCGTCTCCTACGTGGAGATGGCCACCCGGACCGGTGTCGCGAACCTGTGGGACGACCTCCAGGCCAAGGCCATGATCCGCTCCGGATACGACCTCGTGAAGGTGTACACGCACTCCACGGAGGGGACCTGCCCGGCGTGCCTGCCGTGGCTCGGCCGGACACTGTCGCTCACCGGCCACACGGCCGGATACCCGACCCTCGACGAGGCGAAGGCGGCTGGTTTCCGGCACCCGAACTGCCGGTGCGCCTGGTTCCCGCTCGGCGCAGGCGTCGCCGAAGAGGTCACCGGCGCTGTCCCGATGGATCAGGCCGCCACGGTGTACCAGGCCAGCCAGCGGCAGCGGGCCTATGAGCGGCGCGTGCGGGCCGCTGGACGGCGCGCTCAGGCCGCTATGAGCCCGGAAGCCAGGCGGCGGGCTCGCCGCGAGCAGGCAGCGGCACGGTCAGCGTCAGCGGCTCACCGGGAAGCGACAGGCCTGCGAATGACTCAGGCCGGCTGGAAGCGCCGCGAGCATCCGTTCCGGGCACGCTGAAGACGAGACCGTCTATGCGGAAATGCCCGAGCGGCGACCATCCCTCGGCCGCTGGATCAATGCCGGGCGTTTCGGTGCCGGGCGGGGCGATGAAACCTGACGAGCAGCCGGGGTCACGGCAGGTGTCGCAGCGCATGTCTTCCTGAGTCGCGGCCGCGTTGCACACCTGGCTGTGGCGGTCGCAACGGCACCGGAGCCGATCATCCATGGCCAGCATCGTACGGGGACGCCCGGACCGGACGGAGGCCTCCGTGATCTGGAGTTACCTCACGCTCGTAGCCCCGATCCTCGCCTTGCCGACCATCGCCGCGGCGCTGTACGCCCGAGCACTCCGGCGGGCGGATCAGCCGCCTGGCCGCCGCGGAATGGGCTCGCGGCACACCCTCTGACCACCCGCCCACGTGGCGGGTTTTTTCATGCCCGGACCGGTCCGGGCATACCCCAACGGCTCCTGGAGGGCCCATTCATGAAGCGCACCGCCCTGTCGATGCCGCCTGGCGCGATCATCGGCTACCACAAAGACGGCCGCCCCATCCGGATCGTCGCCGGCGGGTCCGGCGAAGGTGACCCGGGCGACAGCGGCATCAGCACGACTGGCCAGGACCCCGGCGCCGGAAACGGCGGCGCGGGCACCGGTCAAGCAGACAGCCAGAACACCGGCCAGAGCGGCACTGGTGGCCGCACGGACGGCGGGACCGGCTCAGGCGACAGCACCGGCACGGGACCGAACCCCGGTCCTGGTACAGGCTCCGACGACCACACTGCCCGGACTATCGCCGCGATCCGCGACGACTTCAAGGCCGAACGGGCACGCCGCCAGACCGCCGAACAGGAACTCGCCGCGGTCAAGGAAGCCCAGGCCCAGCTACAGCAGGCGCTCGCAGCCGACAAGGCCGACCGGCAGAAGCAGCTCGACGCGCTCGCGAAGGCCATGGGTCTCAAGCCCGAAGACGAACCGCCCACCCCGGAGAAGCTCGCCGCCGAACTGGCCGACGCGCGCCGCGAAGCTGAATCCGCCGCACAGGCCCGGCAGGCAGCCGAAGCGAACGCCGCTGCGGCACTGGCCCAGGCCAGGCGGGAACGGGCTCTCCTGCACGCCGCGCCTGGTCTCGACGCGAACGGGCTCGCGCTGCTCGACTCGCGGTCCTTCATGGACCGGCTGGCCGGTCTCGACCCGGCCGCGGACGACTTCAGCGGCAAGCTCGCCGACGCGATCAAGGCCGCGGTCGAATCCAACACCGGCTACAAGGCGACGCCACCGAAGCGGACCGCGCCGCCTGCTACGTCGTCCGGCGGTGAGTTCAACGGCCAGCCGGGCGGCAACCGGCAGTGGACCGACGCGGACGTCGACAAGGCCACCCCGCGCGAGATCCAGGAAGCCGCCAAGGCGGGCCTGCTCCGCGATCTCGGTGTCGGCCAGCCGCGCGTGAAGCGCGGCTACCGCTAACCATCCCGCTTTCCCCCCGGCGGGACCCCCATCCCCACCCACCTGAGCCCCGCGTGACCTGCGCGGGGCTTTCGCGTACCCGCCAGGGAGTGAACGCATGGCCATCAACAACTTCAAGCCGGCCGTCTGGTCGTCGATGATCCTCGGCGCGCTGGAGAAGAACCTCGTCTTCGGCGGGCCGATGGTCGTCAACGACGACTACGAAGGCGAAATCGCAGGTCCGGGCAATGTCGTCAAGATCACCCAGTTTGGTGACCCGACGATTCAGAACTACACGCCGAACGCCTCGATCAACTACGCGAACCTGAACGACGCCGGGCTCGACCTGGTGATCGACCAGGCGAAGTATTTCGCGTTCAAGATCGACGACGTGGACCGGCGACAGGCGGCCGGTGACATGCAGGAATACCTCGAAACGAGGGCTTCCTACAAGCTGGCCGACACGACCGACCAGTACCTCGCGTCGATGTACACCGGGGTATCGGCCGCAAACGTGCTGCCGGGCACCACGGCGACGTCCTCGTCTCTGACGTCGGGGAACTACCTGACCCCGCAGCCGTACGGCGGCACCGGCTCCCACCCTGCCGACTTCTACACGCAGGTCATCCTGCCTCTCAAGGTCCGGCTGACCCAGAGCAACGTGCCGATGGCGGGCCGGTACTGCATCGTCCCGGCGTGGGCGGAAGCGCTGCTGGAGCAGACCCAGGCGTTCATCAGCGTCACCGACATGCAGGGCCAGCCGTCCGAGGTCTTCCAGGAGGGGTTCATCGGCCGTGTCGGCGGGTTCAACATCCTCGTCTCCAACAACGCGGTCGAGTACGACACGGTCCACGGCGCGTACGTCGTGCAGGCCGGTCACCCGATGGCGGTCACCTTCGGCGAGCAGATCGTCCAGACCGAAGCCCTGCGGCTCCAGACGTCATTCAGCGACGCGGTTCGCGGGCTCCACGTCTACGGCGGGAAGCTCGTCCGGCCCGACGCCATCGCCGTCGCCGGCGTGCAGCGCCCGACCGGTATCTGACCCAGGCCCCGCGGCCTGAGCAGGCCGGCAGGATCACCCACCCCACGGAAACGGAGACTCCCTCATGGGCGCTCGTACCCCGATCGCGGCCGGGCTTGTCACCCTGGCCCCGGACTCGTTCACCAGCCAGGGCGCCGGGCAGACCCCTGACGCGGTGAACGGCAACACGCTTGCCGACCCTGGCCCGAACCACCTGATGCTCGTCGTCTCCAACGGCGACACCAGCACGCACACGATCACTGTGCGGGCGTCGGGCAGCGGCCCGGACGTCAACGGCAACGCGCAGACGCCGCTGCCGCAGAACACCGTCTTCACCCAGTCGACCCTCGGCGACCTGGTGGTCACCATCCCGGCCGGTGGGACGTACGTGTCGCCGACGCTGACCACGGACCGGTTCACGCAGCCGGACGGGTCGCTGTCGCTGGACTGGGACGCCTCGACCAGCGTCAAGCTGTGGGCCTACCAGCTGCCGTCGAACGCTCTGGGCGGCCCGCTGCTGTGAGCCGCATCCACCTGCGCGGGGAGAGCGGAACGGTCGTCTACTTCGACCGTGACGCTCTCCCCGAGGGCATCGAGAAGCGCATCGAACGCGGTGACCTGACCGAATGCGCCCCGGACGGCACCGTCCCGGATCCCGCCGAGGACCTGGTGCCGGACGTGCCGCCGCCGGACGCGCCGCCGCTGCCGAAACGTGCCGCCTCGCGTGACACCTGGATCCAGTTCGCGATCTCCCAGGGCCTCCCACGGGACGAAGCGAACGCGATGACGAAGGCGAAGCTCATCGAACGGTTCACCGACATTCCGTCAGTCAGCTAAGGGGGCGGTCGCTGTGGGGTCGATCCTGCTCGATCAGATCAGCCAGGTCGTGCAGGGCGGCCAGCTGACGGTCCAGGTGATGTTTGAGACGTTCGTCGGGTCCGGGTTCGAGGCTGGTGCCGGGGACGTGACCGTCGAGATCAGCGCGGCGGCGGTCCCCACGGGTGGGGAAGGTACACCGGTCCCGGTGACCAGCGAGAACGTCACCACGGTCGACGGGTCCTTCTACTCGTACGTTTTCGACTGCCCGGCTGATCAGCCGCCCGGCGACTACCTGGTCACCTGGACGGGTGTGGTCGGCGGCGCACCGCAGACGTGGACGTCGACGATCAGCGTCGAAGCGATCCCGACCGGCGCACCTTCCCCGGGTGTGTACGCGACGGTGGCGCAGTACCGCGCCGAAACCGAAGACCAGATCACCCCCGAGATGCTGGTCCGGAAGTGGCTGCGGAAAGCGTCGAAGGTCATCGACCACGCCACCATCGGCGCGGTGTACGCGCACACCCCGAACGGGATGCCCACCGATGGCATCGTCATCCAGGCGTTCATGCAGGCCACGTGCGCGCAAGCCGAGTTCATGATCGCGGACAACGACCCGACTGGCGTCAAGCGCCAGTATCAGTCGACGTCGATGGGGGGCGTCAGCCTCACCCGCGCGCAGGGCACAACGGGGCTGGTGTTCCCGCCGCTCGCGCCCGAGGCCGCGATGATCCTCCACACCGCCGGCGTGCTCGGCGTCGCCGTGCTCATCGACTGGTAGCGGAGGCGAGCATGGCGCAGGTGTTCGGCTGCGAGGTCGGGGACATCGCCCCCGAGGACGGCACGCCCGTCGAGGTGCTGTGCATCGTCAAGGTCCTGAAACCCGAAGGTGACTCTTCCGGCGGCGGATTCCCGTACCGGCTTGTCATTCGGTCGACGCCAATCGCCACGTGGGAAGCGCACGGCATGGCGGCATTCGTGCAGGAGGTCGCATTCGCCGATGACCTGTACGAACGGGACGACGGGTGACCCGTCGTGATGGAGATCGCGAACACCATGCTCACCGTGATGCGGGGCCGGGAGGCCAACGCCTACGGCGACCTGACCGACGTCGGTAAGAAGCTCTACACCGGCATCCCCGCCGCGGCCGTCGAGTCAAGCAAACAGGTCTGGGATCCGGCCACGCAGACACCGCGAACAGTCCGGACGTCAAAATGTGTGGTGCCCGACTGGGCGGACATCCTGACCAGCGACACCCTCATGGACGAGCGGACCGGCAACTACTACATGATCATCGACATTCAGGTTCAGCCGACGCTCGGCACACCACCGGACAAGATCCTCACCCTACGGTGGCGCAGCGGCGTCACCCCCGGCAGCGACTAGCGGAGGTGGCCAGATGGCACGGATCGAGATGGACCCTGACGCCGGCGCACAGGTCATGGCCGCCTGGCACGAGTTCGCCGATAGCCGGCTCGGCCCGGACATTGCGGGAGACGCCCGCCGGTACGCGCCGAAACGGTCTGGGTCGCTGGCCGGGTCAGTGGAGCATCACATGGAAGGCGACGACCTGATCGTCTCGGCGACCGGCGGCGACGACGGCCGCACCTACGCGGCCTACGTCGAGCTAGGGCACAGGGTCTTCCACCCGTCCACGGGCGTCACCGGACCCGAGGTCGTGCAGCCTGAGCCGTTCCTCCGGCCTGCCCTCTATCAGGAACGCGGCGACTAACAGCCCCCCGCCCAGCCGCGAACACCAAGCCCCTCACCCGGCGGCAACCATCCAGACGACCACCGGGCGCGCACCGCTCAGCACCTGCACCGGCTGATCACCGACACCGTGTTACCGGACACGTTGGTCACGTAGGCCGTGTGGGTAACGGGGGCCACCGCCACCCCGTACGGAGATGTGCCCACGGGGACGGTGGCCGTTACTGTGCCGGTGGCCCCGTCGATGACCGACACCGTGCCAGCGTCTCTGTTGGCCACGTAGACAGTGCGGGCAGCGGGATCCACCGCCACCCCGGTCGGGTAGCGGCCCACCGGGATGGTGCGGGTCACGGTGCCGGTGGCCGCATCGATCACCGACACTGTGTTATCGCCGGAGTTGGCCACGTATACGGTGCCGGCCGCGGAATCCACCGCCACCCCGTACGGGAATGAGCCCACCGGGATGACACGGGTCACGGTGCCGGTGGCCGCATCGATCACCCACACCGTGCCAGCGAAATAGTCGGCCGCGTAGACGGCGCCGGCCGCGGGATCCACCGCCACCGCCACCGGGCCGCCGCCCACGCGGATGGTGCCGGTCACGGTGCCGGTGGCCGCATCGATCACCGACACCCCGCCTCCGAAGTTGGCCACATAGACAGTGCGGGTGACGGGATCCACCGCCACCCCCATCGGGTCGGAGCCCACGGGGATGGTGCCGGTCACGGTGCCGGTAGCCGCATCGATCACCGATACCGTGCCATCGCTTTCGTTGGCCACGTAGAGGGTACGGGCCGCGGGATCCACCGCCAGCGCATCCGAGCCATGGCCCACGGGGATCGTGCCGGTCACGGTGCCGGTGGCCGCATCGATCACCGACACCGTGCTATCGCTGGGATCGCTGTGGCCATCGCCTAGGTTGGCCACGTAGACGGTGCGGGCAGCGGAATCCACCGCCACCCCGGACGGTCCGTCACCCACGGGGATGGTGCGGGTCACCCGGTAACGAACCACCGCCGGAGCATGCGCCGCCGTCACCAGCGGCATCCCCCCCACCACCACCGCCACCACAACAGCGCACCCCCCACGCGCGCGCAACCACCCACCCAGCCCAGTGGCACCGCGAACGCCCCCCCGTGCACGCATAACCTCTCCCCCTGGTCCCCTTGGCCCTCGTCCCGGCGGAAACGGCCAGGCCCCGCCCGCACACCATCCTCCACTCAAGCAATCAGATATTACTTTACGTAATCAGACGACCCCCCCACCCCAGCCGCCGGACACCAAGCCCTTCCACCCGGGCGGCACCCATCCAGATGACCACCGGACCTCACCGCTGATCACATAGACGGGCTGATCACCGACACCGAGTTACTGAGCAAGTTGGTCACGTAGACCGTGTGGGTACAGGGATCCACCGCCACCCCGTCCGGCAATGAGCCCACCGGGATGGTCCCGGTCACGGTGCCGGTGGCCGCATCGATCACCGACACGGCGTGATCGCCGGCGACGGCCACGTAGACGGCGCGGGCGGCGGAATCCACCGCCACCGCCTCCGGGTCAGGGCCCACGAGGATGGTGCGGGTCACCGTGCCGGTAGCCGCATCGATCACCGACACCGTGCCATCGCTGGAGTTGGGCACGTAGACGGTGCGGGCCGCGGAATCCACTGCCACCGCGGCCGGGAAGTGGCCCACGAGGATGGTGCGGGTCACGGTGCCGGTAGCCGCATCGATCACCGACACCGTGCCATCGCTCAGGCCGGCGTCGTCGTGGGCCACGTAGATGGTGCGGGCCACGGGGTCCACTGCCACCGCGGCCGGGCTGCCGCCCACGGGGATGGTGCGGGTCACGGTGCCGGTAGCCGCATCGATCACCGACACCGTGCCGTCGGTGTTGGCCACGTAGACGGTGCGGGCCGCGGGATCCACCGCCACCGCCACTGGGTCGGAGCCCACGGGGATTGTGCGGGTCACGGTGCCGGTGGCCTCATCGATCACCGATACCGTGCCAGCCAAATAGTTGGCCACGTAGACGTTGCTGGCAACGGGATCCACCGCCACGCTCATCGAGTCGATGCCCACGCGGATGGTGCGGGTCACGGTGCCGGTAGCCGCATCGATCACCGACACCGTGCCATCGCTCCAGCTATCGCCGTCGTTGGCCACGTAGACGGCGCGGGCTGCGGGATCCACCGCCACCCCCCGCGGGTATGAGCCCACGGGGATGGTGCGGGTCACCCGGTAACGAACCGCCGCCGGAGCATGCGCCGCCGTCACCAGCGGCATCCCCACCACCACCGCCACCAGGCCGGCGCACCATCCGCGCGCGGACAACCACCCACCCAGCCCAGCAGCACCGCGAACGCCTCCCCGCACACGCATAACCTCTCCCCCCATGGGCCATGGCCCCTCGTCCCGGCGGAAATGGCCAGGCCCCGCCCACACACCATCCCACTCAAAGCAACCAGATATTACTTTACGTAATCGAAACGTGGGAACCGCATTCGCGCCCCCTTGAACCCCGGGGGTGAGCACCGGTGACACCTCCGCTACCCCTCGATAACGACGACGAGCTGGTGACTGCCGCGTGGATCGCCACCATCCCCGGTTTCACTGCGGAGATGACCGGCGCGCAGCTGCCGCCCGACACCGACGAGCACGGCAAACCAGCGGCGTGGCTCCGGACGGGGTTCGTGACCGTCGCCTCGGTGGGCGGCACGCCGGACGACATGCTGCCGGTCAACCGGCCTGTGATGGAAGTGAAGTGCTGGGCCGCGGTGCCCGGAAGCGACGACCCGCCCTGGCTGATGGCCCGCGCGCTCGCGTCCGCGATCCAGCGGGCCGTCTGGCAGCGGAAGGGCGTCAACCGGCTGCTGACCATCAACGTCAACGGCCGCGCTTATCCGCCTGCAGTCGTGCAGGGCGCCTACATGGCGCAGACGTTCCGCCGTATCTACGCCGACCCCGGCGACTATGCCTGCTACCAGGCCGACATGGGCCTGACCTGGATCACCGTGGGCGACCGCATCCCGTAGCACGAAGGAGGACAGGAATGCCGCAGGCAGAAGCCACACCTGGTGCCGCACCTGGCCGCGTGAAGGTCCGCGTCACCATGTTCCGCGACCCGATCGAGGTCGATCCCCGCGAAGTCTCCGCCTTGCGCCGACAGGGCCTCCTCGCCGGCGACGAGAACAACCCTGGCCACGCCCCGGCCACCGCGGCGGCCGCCGCGAAGCCGGGCGACAAGGGCGCGGGCGCGCCCGGAAAGGACACGCCATGAGCCTGCTCACCTTGCAGCCCACGATCCTCGCGCCGGGCGGCGCGAACCCGTCCAGCCTCACCGCGGCGCTCGCGGCCGGGGCCCTCGGTGCGAACACGGGAGTCCTGTTCGAGAACACCCTCCACGACCTCGTAGTCGTCCAGGTCGGGACGACCGCGACCGTGATCACGAGCCAGATCGGCACGGAAATCGAGGGCCAGTCCCCGCCTGGTGTCCCGTCCGGGACGCTCGCCGCGAACGGCCTGTACATCTTCGGCCTGTACCCGTCCGACTACGACAGGCAGGACGGCACCCTCGACGTCGAGCTGGACTTTTCCGTCTCGACCGGCGTGTCCGTCGCCGTCCTGCGACCCCACGGCGTCGCCTGACCTGCCGCTACCGCACCAGACCTCAGCCCGCCGCCGTGCGGGCTTTTTTCATGCCCGCACCCCGGCTCTGAAGGTGATCCAGCATGGCAGTTGACGCCACCAACCTTGTCCTCGGTCCCTGTGACATGTACCTCGCGCTGCTCGGCGCGACCGAACCGCCTGACAGCGCGGTCACCCCGGACGGCGACACCAACCCGCCCGGCGCACCGTGGGTCGACGTCGGCGGCACCGATGGCGGTGTGACGTTCGAGATCGACACCACGTACACCGATCTCACCGTGGACCAGGTGCTCATGGGTGTCGGCGCCCGCGCGACCGAAGTCAAGATGAGCGTGACCGCGAAACTCGCCGAGATCACGCTCCAGAACATCGCCTCGGCGCTGAACAACATCGCGCAGCCCGTCGCCGGAACCGGGTACTCGACCCTCGACATTCCGGTCGGGAAGGCCTCCACGCAGCCGAAGTACATGGCCATCCTCATCGATGGCTGGGCTCCCATGCTCGAGACGGGGGAACCGGCGCTCCGCCGGATCATCGTCCGGAAGGTCCTGTCGACCGCCAAGGTCGGGCTCGCCTACGACAAGAAGACCCAGCAGGCGATCGACACCACGTGGAACGTCTACTACGTCTCCGACACCATCAACCCCGTTCACATCGTCGACCAGGAGCAGTGATGGCGGCCAGGGCTGTAGCAGGTAAAACCACACCCCGTGGCCGTACCCCGGGCGGCCGGGCCAGTGCACCAGCGCGGATGGTCAGGCGGGACGAGCCGTCAGCGACCCCGGCGTCGATCCCGGTCCTTCGCCTGTCCAGCGACGATGTTGAGACGCCGGTCTGGGAGCCGCTGTTTTACATCGACGACGACGAGTATTGCGTGTGGGCGAACCCGCCGCAGAGCGTCGGTGTCGAAGCGCTGGCCATCCTCGCGGACGGCAAGCCGTACGCGGAGCACCGGGCGAACCGGTGGCTGCTGGACACCATGCTCGGTGAGGACGGCCACGCGGCGCTCCGTGCCTATCAGGGCCTCAAAACCGCCCAGTACAACCACGTGCTGAAGGTGTGCACGGACCTGGCGTTCGGGGCGATGGAGGACCCAAAAACCCCCTCTGGCCGCGGCTAGGGCAACTGCTGTGGGTCCTCGACCATCTCGATGACCTGGCGTCCGACTTCTCGGTGCTCCACCACATCCGGGACATCACGGTCATGCGGGGGCCGGTGTTCTTCCGGCTCGCCTGGCGGCTGCCCGCCTACCAGGGCGCGGTCCGGGCGGCGCTCATGGCGCAGCAGCAAGCCGAGGAGAACCCCGGGCAAGAGGGCCAGTGGCCACACGCGGCTGGGGGACTGGGGGACCGCACAGCGTCCCCGTCCGCGGCGCGGCGGGTGGTGCCCGCCACCCGTGGCGCGCTGTCCCTGGACGGCGCGTTCAAAGGGATCTTCACGTTCGGTAATGCCGGCAAACCCGAAGGCGGAAGCGGGTGAGCTGGCATGGCCGAAGGATTCCGGATTGCCACGGCGTATGTGCAGGTCAGCCCGGACACGGACGGCTTCAAAGAGGAGCTGGAGGAAAAGCTCGAAGAGGCCACTGCCGGGGTTGAGGCCAAGGTCAAGATCGGCGCCGACACCGACGATCTGGACGCCAAGGTCAGCGAGGCCAAGGGCAAGGTCGACGACCTCAGCGGGAAGACCGCCCGGCCTCGCGCGGACCTGGACGACGCGGACCTGACCGGGAAGGTCGACGACGCCAAGGCCAAGCTCGATGACCTCGATTCCAAGACCGCCCGCCCCCGCGCCGATCTCGATGACGGCGATCTCAGGACTAAGGCCGACGACGCTAACGCCAAGCTCGACGACCTTGATTCCAGGTCAGCGCGGCCTCGCCTGGACCTGGAAGACGCCGATTTCGACGCCAAGATGGACGCGGCAGAGGCCCGTCTCGCGGCGTTCAACAGCCAGTCGGCCAGCGCCAATCTAGGCGGATCCGGCGGCGGCTCTGGCGGTGGGGGCGGGGCCGGCGAAGGCGGCGGCGGTGAGGGCGGCAGTCTCCTCGGCCTGGCCGCGATCGGCGGCGGAATGCTCATGCCGGGCCTGGCCGGTGCAGCGACCGGTATGGGCCTCCTCGCCGGGGTCGGCGGTCTCGCGTTCGGCGGCATCGGGAAGGCCCTGTCCGCGGCGCACCAGGCCAGCGAGAACGTCGGCCTGACCGGCGCCCAGATGGCGTCCACGCAGTTCAGTAATTCGGTCGCGGTCCAGCAGGCGCAGCAGTCGATCGGTGTCGCGCACGAGCAGGCCGCCCAGGACGCGATCACGTCGGCGCAGTCGATCGAGCAGGCCGAGATGAATTTGGCCAGCGTCGAACGGAACGCGGCAGCATCGCAGGTCCAGGCGCTCCAGTCCGTCACCCAGGCTCAGCAGGGCGTCCAGCAGGCCAACTACGGGCTCAGCGAAGCCCAGTACAACCTGACTCAGGCGTGGGTCACGGCCCGGGAAACGATCGTCCAGCTGAACGACCAGCTCGCCGACTCCAACATCAGTGTCCAGGCCGCGCAGCTGGCGATACAGCAGGCGACCTACAACCAGATGCTCGTCGATCAGAACGCTTATTCGACGAGCATCAACCGGGCGCAGGCGGCGCTCGCGATCGTGCAGGCGCAGCAGCAGCTCAAGGACGCCCAGGATCAGGCAACCGACGCGCAGACCGCCGCGAACCTGGCCAACAAGCAAGGCGTCGCCGGCAGCCAGGAAGTCATCCAGGCCAAGCAGGCTGTGACCGCCGCGCAGTACGCCCAGACCGACTCCCAGATGCAGTACGCGGACGCGCAACGGAACCTGACCAACACCGAGCTGAACAACGCGGCGCAGGTCAAAGAAGCGCAAATGCAGGTGTCGGCGGCCCAGGAGCAGGCCGCCTACACGCAGATGCGGGACGCGCAGAACGTCTCGATCGCGCAGCTCAACCTGACGAACACGCTGAAGGAGCAGCAGCTTCAGTGGGCGGCCACCCTGTCGACCAGCAACCAGGCCGCTAACGAGTTCCAGAAGTACATGGGCCGGCTGACCCCGGCCGGCCGGGCGTTCGTTAACCAGATCCTCGGCATGAAGGGCGCGTTCCGGGCCCTCGAAGACGCCGCACAGACCGCGGTCCTGCCCGGGTTCACGGTCTGGCTAGACGGCATCGCCAAGCTGCTGCCCACCGTCGACCAGGGCGTATCCCGCATGGGTAACGCCATGAGCAGCGCCTTCGGGGCATTCGGCAAGCAAATGCAGACCCCCGCGTTCGCGCACGTCCTCGACGGGCTGATCAGCAACGGGATCCAGTTCGCCAACATCGTCCTGCCCGCGTTCGCACAGTTCATCCAAGAGCTAGCCCGGATCGGGTCGGCGCCGGGCGCGGTAACCGGGCTGGCTAACCTCCTGGCCGGGTTCGCACACGGGCTCACCGGTCTCGCGGCCGGGCTCGCCCCGTACACGAAGCAAATCAACCAGTTCCTCACCGCCGCCGGGCACGTCATCGCCGCAATCGGGCCGCCCCTGGGCCGCATGATCGGCCTGATAGCCCAGGTGCTCACGCCGCTGACCCACATCCTGAGCGCCCACCCGAACGGCGCGCTCGCCAAGGCCATCGGTGACGTTCTGGCCGGCCTGATCGCGATCAAGGGGCTCCAGAAGGTTCTCCCGGACTTCATCGCCAAGCCGCTAGCCGAGCTGGCCAAGACGGGGGCCGGGAAGCTGCTATCGCCCTTCACGGCCGCGGGGAAGGCCCTGCCGGGCGTGGTGAAGGAGACATTCGGGCCGGCCCTGTCCAGCGCCGGGCAGGCAATCTCCGGGTTCGCTTCCAGCGCGGCCGGGACCATCGCCGGTTTCGGTTCCAAATTCGGCTCGACCATGGCCAACGCCGGATCTTCAGTGGGCGCGTTCGTCGTCGACTATGCGTTCCGGATCCGGGACGCCATGATCGCGACCGGCGCATGGATCGCGGAGCATGCCGTAGCCACCGCCGCGTTCATCGCGCAGAACATCGCCGAGGCCGCATCGGCGACGGCCGCGTTCGTCGCGGAAAACCTGGCGACTCTCGGCATCGCCGCCGGCATCGCCCTGCTGGTGGCCGGGATCGTGCTCTTGGCGACCCACTGGAAGCAGGTCTTCACCGACGTCAAGAACTGGACCCTCGATGTCTGGCACAACGTGCTGGACCCGTTTTTCCAGACGGTAGGGACGCTGGCGCTCGATTTTTACCGCGAGCAGATTTACCCGATGTGGCAGGGGATCGACACCGCATTCCACGCTATCGCGACCGTTGTGACGTGGCTGTGGGACGACGTGCTCGCCCCGTGGATCTCAGACACCCGGGAAGGCTTTACACAGCTGGTCAGCGACCTGGGCCGTATCTGGGGCGGGATGGAATCCGTCTTCAAAACGCCGGTGAATTTTTTGATCTCGACCGTTTATGACGACGGGATCCTGAAGCTCTGGAATGACGTTGTTGGCGCGATCGGGCTCGGGTCGCTGAAACTGCCGAAGATTAGCCCGCTCGCGGCTGGTGGCGTCATCCCCGGCTATTCGCCGGGCCACGACACGGTACCGGCGATGCTGTCACCCGGTGAAAGTGTCCTGACCCCGCAGGCCACGAAGGCGATCGGGCCCGGCACGGTCCACGCCCTGAACAAGCAGTACCCGCCGAACAGCTCGACGGGCAGTCAGGGCAGTTCGCCGGGGAGCCAGGGCAGCAGCGGCGGTCATCTCGGGAAGATGGTCACCCGCGAGGTCCGCCGGCATGCGATGCGGCTGGGGGAGCACGCGGCCGGGTTTTCCGGCGGTGGTGTCCTCGGCGACATCGGCAGCGCGGTTACCGGCCTCGGGCACGCGATCATGTCCGGCGCCAAGTTCACGGCCGAGTTCGCCACCGACCCGGCCAAGGCGGTATCTGACCTGCTGTCCGGTGCGGTCGGGACGAACGCCACCGGGGATCTGGGCAAGGTCATGACCGGTATCCCAGCGGCCATGGTCAAGGACATCGGCCACGCCGTGATGAACGCGATCGGCGGCGGGACAGGGAAGTTGCCGGGAGGTGGCTCCAGCGCGGTTGGTGGTCTTCCGGAGAACTGGAAGACGATCGCGAGCTACCTCGCCGCGAACGGGTTCACGAAGTTCGCCGCGGCGGGCGTCGCGGGGAACATCGACGCCGAGTCGAGCGGCAACCCGGAACAGCTGGAGATCGGCGGTGGCGGCGGTGGCGGCCTGATCCAGTGGACGCCTTACCCGCCCGGCTACATCACGGGAGACGTGCAGGCGGACCTGATGACGCAGTTGCAGGCGATCCTGTCGTGGGGCGGCGGCCCGTCGCTGGTGAACCGGGCGACGTCCCCGTCGAATGCGGCGCTGCTGTACCAGGACTATTACGAGAAGCCGGCGAACCTGTCGGCGACGCTGCCTCAGCGCATGTCTTCCGCGAACGCGGTCTACCGGGCGATGGGCTGGGGGTCGTTCGACTCGGGCGGCTGGCTGATGCCAGGGATGGGGCCGGTCAACCAGCTCACCCAGCCCGAGGCGGTTCTGACACCGCAGCAGTCGCAAGCGCTGATCGAGCTTGCCAGCAGCGCACGCCGGGGAGGTGACGGCGCGACCGCGCAACCGCAGGTCGTGCAGAACTTCATCGGGACGCAGCTGCCGACCCCGGAGCAGCAGGCGCAGATGCGACGTGACCTGGCCATGTCGCTCAGCGGTGTGTGACCGGTCCCTCTCCCTCTTTCCGCGCATACGGGAGGTGGTGACCGGTGACAACTGTCGCTGCCGGTAACCCGGTGACGCTGTACCTCGATTTCTTCAACGAAGAGAACGGGGTCCTGACCGATCCGGATGCGGTGCAGCTGGACATCACCTACGGCCAGCAGGTCGGGCTAGCCCCGGACATCGCGGGCCCGATCCTCTACCAAGGCGCGGCCACAGCGACCCCGGGGCAGGTGTGGCGGATCGCCGAAGGCCAGTACGCATTCATCTGGCCGGTGCCGTACGACGCATCCCAGGGCGTCTATGTGGCCAACTGGAGTGTCGTGTTCGACGGCGACACGTTCCTGGCGGTCGAGAACTTCACCGTCCAGGGCGGTTACACACCGCAGGTGCCTGCCGGGGACGTCGGCTACTGGACTGGCAGCCTCGCCTACACGCCTTCGGCGGGCACCCCGGCCCAGCCGGTCACCATCGATTTCGGGGCTGTCGACGGCAACGGCATCTGCTGGCTGTGGCAGAAGCTGGAGGGCTGGGACGGGCCGGACGTGCAAGGCGCTGGGGTGCTCGCGAAATCCGGTGACCACGGCGGCTGGCCGAGCCCGCAGTATTACGCGGCGCGCACTTTGACGTGGACGATTACTGCGTCGGCGCCGACCCAGGCGCTCCGGGACCTGGCCCGCGCCATTTTGCAGGCCGCGGTGCCGGTCAGTGACCTGGCGGTGCTCACCTACAACGAGCCGGTCCCGAAACAGATCCAGGTCAGGCGGTCCGGGAAGGTCACCGAAAGCTGCCCGACCCTCGCGGACGTGACCTTCACTGTTGGCCTGGTCGCCCCGGACCCCCGGAAATACAGCGTCCAGCAGCAGACATTGCCGGTCACCGCGCCCAGCGTCACACCAGTCGGTATCACCGTGCCGTTCACCGTGCCGTTCACCCTGCCGGCGCAGCAGGTCGGCGGCAGCGCCGTGGCCACCAACGGCGGCAGCTTCGAGACCAGGCCGGTTATCACGATCACCGGGCCGGTCACGTCCCCGTCGCTGACGAACGTCACCACCGGCCAGACCGTCTCGTGGACAGGCCTGGTGGTCCCCGTCGGCGGGATCCTGGTCGCCGACTTCAGCGTCCAGCAAGCCCAGTTGTCGCTGACCGGCACGAACCCGTCGTACCGGCCAGCGGACCCGTTCTCGTCCTGGTGGACGCTCCCGCCCGGCCCTTCAACGATCCAGCTCGGCGGCAACGCCGACCCGGGCGCTTCCGCTCAAATCGCCTGGCAGGACGCCTGGATATGACCCGTGCGGTCGCCGACCGCACGGCGCGCTGCCTCACGCAATCCCGATTGAATGGAGGTGGCGCGGGTGACCATGCCCAGCATCAACCTCGGTTTCTGCTTGTGGCTGGACGGTGAAACGTTCAACGCCCTGCTCGGCCGCACGTTCGGCATCGGCCCAACCTGGCTCAACAGCGGCCCACCCAACCAGGTCCACCAAGGCGTCATCCCTGGATCGGGTGAGCTGGCCGTCACACCTGGCGCCGGGATGACCGTGAACGTGGCGGCCGGGAACTGCCTGATCGCCAACAGTTCCGGATCCACGCAAGGCGGCTATCTCGTCGCGATGATGACCAGCGGCACACTGCCGGTCGCTGCGGCGGACCCGTCCAACCCGCGGATCGACCTGGTGTGCGCGACCGTCGTCGACAACGGCAACAACACTTCGTTCGCGGAAGTCCAGATCCTCACCGGCACGGCCGCACCCAACCCGTCCGCGCCTGGGCTGCCCGCGAACTCGCTGTCCCTGTACGAGGTCACGGTCCCGGCTGGTTCGGCGACGATCACGGCCGGGAACATCGCGTCGCTGGTGAACTTGACGGTCACCGCAGGCGGCATCCTGCCGACCTACGGGCTTACCGGCGGGGGTGTCCCGGCCGGTTACCCCGGCGCCTACATCCATGACCGGCAATCCGGCCGCCTGGCGCACAACACCCCGTCCGGTGTGCAGCAGCCGCATCTGCTTCCGTTCGCGCCGGTCACCGCCGCGAAAACCAGCGGCCAGAACATCCTGATCAGCGGTGAGGCCACAGTCCTGTCCGAGACCGTGACGACGGACGGCCAAACGGACCTGGAGATCACGATCACCTGGTCCGGGATCGACAGCGCGGACGGTGAAGGTGTCGAGTCGCGGATCCAGATGCAGATTTACATCGACTCGACGCTGGCCTACCAGGCGTGGATCGACTGCCCGAACGGGGACGGCAACACCCGCTCGGGCGGGTCGATCTTCTACTGCACGGGCGGCCCGCTCGGCAACACACCCAGTGCGGGCGAGCACACGATCGCATGGAAAGCCCTGGCGTCCGCGTTCAACGGCAACATTTTCGCGTCGTCGATCTCGCCGATGATCCTGCGGATCAGGCCCGTCTGCCAATGAGCACCGCCTACAAGTACCTTTCGACGGATCTGATCACCGGGGAAGTGCTTTCCGATGCGATCCCGCTGACCGTCCAATCGTGTTCGATGCAGCTCAACGGGTCCGGGAGCCTGTCCGGCACCCTGAACCTGCAAGAGCTGTACCCGCTGAACGGGCCGTTCGTCGCGGCGCTGGAATGCCGCCGCGCGGTCCTGTGGGTACTCGCGGACGACTACCCCGTCTGGAATGGGGTGGTGTGGGATTGGCCGGACATGACCCGCGCCCAGGGGAACCTTTCGATCTCCGCGCAAACCATCGACTCGGTGTTCTCCCACCGGCTGATCACCGACACTCTCGAATACGCCCAAATCGACCTGTTCACCGTGTTCCTCGACCTCGTGAACTACGGGCAAACCAAGCAGTCCAGCTACATCGAGACCGGTGTGTCGCCGCCAGCGACCCGGCCGGCCGCCTACCTCGCATACGTGGCGTCCAACGGCGGCATCGCGGGCCTGGTCTCGCCGCAGAACGTGACGGCCGGGGTGCCGTGGACCGCCTCCTACACCTACAGCGATTTGACGCAGGTCACGGATGCCTGGTCGGACATGTGCTCGTCGGGGAACTTCGAGTACGTCTTCCAGCCGGGCTTGGATGAGAACGGGAACCTGGCGACATTCGTGCGGCTCGGCTATCAGCAGTTGGGCCGGACACTTGGCGAGGCTGGGTTCTCGCTGGTCTATCCCGGCAATGCGATCGACTACGGGTATCAGCGCACCGGCAGCCAGGGCGCCAACTACATCTGGGCGACCGCGCCGCCGAACGGCGCGGAACTCCAATGGCAGTCCCAATGGCCGCACGGCGCTGACGTCGCTGACCTGGACGCCGGGTATCCGCTGATGGAATCGACGATCAGCTGGGACGGCTCCTATGTGACCAGCCAGGCGCAGGTGGATTCGTTCGCGGACGGCGAGCTGGCGATCTACACCGAAGGGATGACGATCCCGACGATCAACGTCGGCGGCGGCAACTACCCATCGGTCAAGGACATCGTGCTCGGGGACGCCTGCGATTTCGTGGCCACCTCCCCGTTGCATCCCCCCAAAACCAGCGGCGGCACCGTCCTGCCGGGCTTGCAGGTGCCGGTGCGGATCACCGGGTGGACGCTGTACCCGCCCGGCCCGCAGCAGTCCGAATACATCCAGTTGCAGACCTCCAGCGTCGACGTCAGCAGCTAGGGGGTGCCGGGGTGACGCAGCATGCGCCCACGCTCCAGCAACGTTTCGCGGCCTCGATGGCCAGCCTGCAACGGGATGTCCGCAAACTCCAGACCCGCACCGCGGGCATCGATTCAGGGTTCCCGCTGGCCGCGCTGCCCGCCCAGGTCGACCCGGCCTACACCGGCACCGGTGACCCGAACGTGCTGATCAACGGTTCGGCCGCGCTGTCCGGCCCATGCCAGCACCTCGCCTCCTACACGCCGGCGGCCGGGGACCAGGTGCTTGTCATCCCGGTCGGGGTCAGCAAGACGTACGTGATCCTCGGGAAGCTGACGTGACCCGCGTGGCCGGGGGGAGGGGGCCGGTTTGAGCGCGAGCGGGTACGGCGCGGTCAACAAGGTGAACAAGACCGGCGACACCATGACCGGGCCGCTCGACGGCACCTCAATCGTCACCGCGGTCGTCACCCTGGTCTACGCGGCAACGCTGGCCATCGACGTGTCACTAGGTGGCCATTTCCGGGTCGAACTCACCGGCAACACGGCTGTAGCCGCCCCGGCCAGCCCCAGCGACGGGCAGAAGATCACCTTCGAGCTGGTGCAGGATTCGGCCGGCGGCCGGACGGTCACATGGGCTGCGGTGTTCGACTTCGGGAGCACCAGCGGCGTCAGCAACACACCGCCCGTGCTCACCACGTCGCCGAACAGGCGGGACCTCATCGGGTTCGTTTACTCCGCCGATCTCGGCAAATGGATGTACGCCGGCATGACGTCCGGCTTCTGACCCGCCTCCCTTTCATCCCCTAGTTCAGCCGCCGCGCGCCGCGCGGGCGGCTGTTTCGCCATGCCCGGAATCAGCCCCGATGGGAGCCCTTTCGATGCCCGACGACCCCCAGCCGGCCCCCGGCGAAACGCCCGGCGAGGACACCGCCGCCGCGCCCCCCGTGATCACCGCATCCGGCGGGCTCCGCCTGCCGCTGCCTCCCCGAAAGGACGGCAAGTAGATGTCTTCGCTCTGGTACGACGCCACCACCGAGGCGGCTGTCAACGCGGTCACGGCGCTGCTGAACGGCAGCTCGCCCTTCGGCCGGATCGAGATTTATTCGGGTACGCAGCCGGCGCTGAACGGCTCGCTGACCGGCAGCGGTCAGGTACTGCTGGCGACGCTGGCGTTCTCGGCGACCGCGTTCGCCGCCGCCACCGCCGCTAGCGGGACGGTGACCGCGACCGCGACCACGATCACGTCGGGGACCGCCGCAGCGACCGGCACCGCCGGGTGGTTCGCGCTGGTCACCTCGGGGGGGACGACGGTCGCGACCGGGACCGTGGGCACGTCCGGCGCGGACCTCAACCTGTCGTCCCTGTCGATCACCTCCGGCGCGACCGTGTCCTGCTCGGCGTTCGCAATCACCATGTCCGAGACCGGCAGCTGACCGGCGGCACAGAGAGGCAGAGGCCATGTCGCTGACGGTCACCGCCGCCCAATCCGGTACGGGTGCTTTCGATGGGATGGCCCTTACCGTCCGAGTGGTCACGGGGCAGGCGGCCAGCCCGATCGGTGCGACCGCCTCATCCGGCACGGTCACCGCACCGGAACTGCCGATCACCCCCGCCGCCACCGGCAGCTACGTCTACGGCGCGGTTTACAACGCGAACGTGTCCACCGCGTTCACCGCGGCGACCGGCACGACGTTCTCCCAGAACACGAGCGACACCGGCGACGGGGTGGCCTACGGGACGTTCCGCCTCACCGCCACGACCACGTCCGGCGCACCGGTCTCGGTCGGCGCTACCGCGCCGGCCGAGACGGCTGGCCTCCTGAGTATCGCCCTGCTGGAGATCAAGGCCGGGACCGGACTCGCTGAGGACTCCTCCAGTCCGGCCGCGGTCGATACCACCACGGCTGAGACGCTCACCACGGCCAGCTTCAGCCCGCCCGCGGGGAGCATCCTGGTCGCGCAGGTGGTCGCGAACTGCACGGGGGACGGCACGAACTCGATGGCCGTCACGGTCAGCGACTCATCGGGCCTGACGTGGACCAAGCAGGCCTCCGATACCCAGACCGTTGGCTCAGCGACCTACGAGGTCGTGTCCATATGGACGGCTGTGGTGCCATCTACCGAGCTGACGCCCCCGGTTTTCGTTGCCGCCTACTCGCCCAGCCCGGATTGGGTGTCGGCCGCGAGCCCGAAGACGCAGACGGTCCCGCTCCCCGCCGGGGACGTGCTGGTGGTGCTCGGCGGCACCCAGAGCTCCACGACGACGCTGGGTATCCCGGCGGGCGGCCCGGCGGGGCTCGGCCTGGACAAGTCGTCGGCGGTGTCCGGGTTCTGCGCGGGGTACGTGTGGTCGGCGGTGGCCAGCGCGCTGCAAGTGACCACGGCGAGCCTTCCGGCCGCGACGGCGGGCACCGCGTACTCCTCGACGCTTACGGCCACGGGCGGCTCGGATACCGGCTTCACCTGGACGGTATCGGCTGGCGCGCTGCCGGTCTGGGCAGCGCTGAACAGCTCCACGGGAGTTATCTCAGGCACGCCAACAAGCGGCGAGACCGGCAGCAGCAGCTTCACGGCCGAAGTCACCGACTCTGCCGGTAACACCGCCACCGCGTCCCTGTCTCTCACCGTGGACGCCGCCGCCGGCACGCAGCCGAACGGCCCCTCGGGCTCCTGGACCCTCGCGTGGAACGATGAGTTCAACGACGCCACCGGCATGTCGGGTAACACGAACGGGCTGAGCGCGCAGAAGTGGAACGTCGGGTGGTTCTACGGCCCGTCCTCTCCCGGTGGCACCGGCTACACCGGCACGTCGTTCACCGACTCCAGCGGCGCGGGCGCGATCGAGTTCTACGGCAAGGGCGCGCTGGCGTTCCCTGCTGGCGGCGGCATGACGATGAGCTGCTACGCATCCGGCGACGGCCCGGATGGTGCGAGCTACAACTCAGGTGGCCACACGTCCACGTCAGAGTCCGGCGGCGTCAACACCGCTGGCATCATGAACATCACCCCGAACACCAGCTACAGCGTGCCGTCGGACATCGCGAGCACGGTCATCCAGGCCGCGAGCATCGTGGTCGAGATGAAGGCCCGGATGCCCGGCCCGAGCGCGGCGGCCGCTGGCTACTGGGCGTTCGTGGGCTTCTACAACGCCGGTAACAGCGACGTCCCCGACTACCCCGACAGTGGCTACTACGAAGAGATCGACGCCTGGGAGCAGCTTGGCAACGACTGTACCGGTGCGTCGTACGAGTTCCACCTGCACGAAGCGTCGACCTACAACGGATCGTCGTCCGCGCCGACGTCTCTCCAGACCACCGACCTGAGCCTGGCGTACCACACGTACACGATCGAATTCACCTATTCGACGATGACGATGTGGATCGATGGCGTCGAGGTCACCGACAACTCCCCGACCGCCGCTGAATGCGAAGCCCAGTGGGCCACTCCGCAGTACCTCAACATTCTGTTCCAGATTCTCGCGGGATACGAGCCTACCGGCAGCGGCGGCGCGACCCCGTGGATGATCGACTACGTCCGCGTCTGGACACAGGCATGACCGGCTACGCGCTGTCGGAGTCCAGCAGCGGCACTGGCCTATGGGGTGACATCGCCCTGGCGTTCTCCGGGTCGCCCGGGACCGGGGCTTCGGCGTCGGCTACCGGATCTGGCGCGCCGTCGCTGACCATCACCACCACCCAGAACCATTCAGCGATTGCCGTCCTGGTCCTGGACGCCGACGCCAATAACGGCAGCTCGCGGGCCTGGCTGACGGTCAACGGGGTCACGCCCAGCGCCGGCAATGGGTACGAGCAGGTGTACTCCTACAGCGCGTCGGAATACGCCGCCTACGTCGCCTATTACCCCGACGCTGGGGCGGCCGGGGCGCAGACGGTCGGCTTGTCCGCCCCGTCGATGCAGTACACGATCCTCGCCGTCGAGGTCCTCGGCGGCACCGAAGCCGCGGGCGCGGTCACTTCCACCGGCTCGGCGGCCCTGGCCGCGCTGAGCGCGTCCGGTGCGGGCGGCCCCGTCGTCCCGGTCACTTCCACCGGCTCGGCGGCCCTGGCCGCACTGGCCGCGTCCGGTGGCGTGATCCCGCCGCAGATGGAAGTGTTCGCGGACATCCCGGCCGGGGTGGTGACCTCCGGCGGGACCGATGCGCCGCCCGCGGGCACTGTGGAAACGTGGACGGTGTTCGTGTCGGTGCCGTTCGCTGCCGCATCGCCCAGCGGCACCCCGCAGACGTTCTTCTACGCTGCGGATCCGGTCGCCCCGTCCGAGATATTCCTCATCACCGCCTGCCCAGGCGGGACCGGTTCCCAGACGTGGACGGTGACCCGCGGCGCGGACGGCGCGGCACCGGTCGCTCACGGGGCCGGATTCACCGTCGTACAGGTGGTCTCACGGGCGTCGCTGAAGGCGTTGCAGGCGGTCCGGGGGACCACGGTCTTGTCCGGGGGGACAGCGACCGTCACCTGCTCCACGATCACCGCCAACTCGCTGATCTACCTGACCAGCCAGGCAGACGGCGGCACCCCCGGATGGCTGCGGGTCTCGGCCCGTGTCCCAGGCGTGTCGTTCACCATCACCTCAAGCAATGGCGCCGACGCGAGCACGGTCGCCTACGCGATCGGCTGACCGGCACCGGGGGAGTGGGCCTGGCCCCGGGAAAGGAGCGGCAGCCAGCCCCGGCAGAGAGGTGATCACGCATGGCCATGACGGTCACCGCCACGCAGGGCGGCTCCGGCGATATGAACGGCATCGCCCTCGATGTCCGGGTCGTGACCGGGGCGGCGGCCACCCAGAACGGCAAGACAGGCAGCTCAGTCACCATCACCACACCGCAGTTGAGCATCACACCCAACGCCACCGGGTCATGGGTCTACGCCTCGATCTCGGCGTACGGCAGCAGCAGCACGTTCACCGCCAACGGTGCGACGACCTTGCGCGAGAACGTCAACCAGGCCGGTAACCCCACCACGTACGGCACCGGCCGCACGTCGGCGACGACGACTGGCGGCACTGCGGTCACCGTAGGCGCGAGCGCACCTACTGGTTTCAGCGCCGACGCGATCCAGTTGGTACTAGCCGAGATCCTGGTCGCGGCCGGGTCATCGCTGGCTGAGGACTCGTCGACTCCGGCCGTGGCTTACACCACCACAGCGGAAACGGTCACCACGGCGTCGTTCACGCCGCCGTCCGGCGCCCTCCTGGTCGCGATCGTCGCGCCGAACTCGTCCGGCGCGTCGGGCACCCAGACCATCACCGTCTCCGATTCCACAAGCCTGACCTGGACGAAACTGATCGCCATCAGTTCGTCCGGGGACTCGGCGAACGGCATCTGGATCGCCCGGGTGCCCACGACGTTCACCAGCACCGGCAGCGCGGGCCTCGCGGCGCTGGGCGTGTCCGGGACCGTCGCTGTCCCGTTCACCAGCAGCGGGACAGCCGGGCTGTCTACGGCCAGCCTGAATGGCACCGGCACGGTCACGAACACGGTCACCAGCTCGGGCAGCGCCGAGCTGGCCACGCCTGGCGCGGCCGGAACGGGCAACGTCCCGTTCACCAGCACCGGCACCACCGGCCCGCCCGCGGCGGTCATGTCCGCGACAGGGACGGTCGCGAACCCGGTCACCAGTTCAGGATCGGCGGCCCTGGCCGCGCCTGGCATGGCCGGGACAGCCAGCGAATCGGGGACGACCGGCGCCAGCGGCTCGGCCGCCCTGCCCAGCCTGGCCGCGTCCGGGACCGTCGCTGTCCCGTTCACCACCACCGGCACCATGGGCCTCGCAGCACCCGGCGTGGCCGGGACCGGAACGACTGGGCCCTACACCGCCACCGGCAGCGTCCAAGCCGGGACGCTCGGCATGGCCGGGACCGCCAGCATGCCGACCGGGCCGATCACCACGTCCGGCAGCGCCGGGCTGGCCACGCCCGGGATGGCCGGGACGGAAAACCCGCCAGTAGCCCCGGCATCGGTGTCGTTCACCGCCGTACCGGGCCTGGCGCAACCAGGCGCGTTCACGCCCGGACAGCCAGGCGGCACCAACATCACCGGTACCGGGTCGATCGGCCTGGCCGCACTCCAGTTGCGGAAGCCAACGGCGCAAGGAAGCGGCCCGCTTCTGGCGTTCCCGTTCTGATCCACGCCTCTACTTGACCTGCTGTTTTGTTCGCATCCCGGCCTGTGGGGGCGAAGCTCCCGCAGGAACCGCAGCTACCAGTGACCTACCAAGAGGGGAGGCCGAGGTTGGAAGACGACAACCACGACCGCCGCCACCTGGGCGACGAGCCGGTGATCGCCTATTCCGTGAAGGACATCCTCACGGAGATGCGGGCCGACATCACCAACAAGCTCGACCGTTTGTTCGACCTGCTCGCGCTGAAAGCCGACAAGGGCGACCTTGCGGCGTTGCAGCAGAAGGTCGACGCCCACGACTTGCACCTGGCCCAGATCCAGGGCGAACTTGACCGCGCGCATAACCACGTCGCCTGGCGCAGTGAATGGCGGCGGTGGCTGATCCCGACCATCCTGTCGGTGGCCATGATCGCGATCATGATCGCGAGCATGTTCCTGACCGGCGGGAACACGCCCGCCGGCTGACCGCCCGCACAATCCCCCGCCCGTAGCCGCTGCCCGCGGCCCATCCGCCACTCCACCAGAAAGGAGGGGTGGCGATGAGCCGTACCGGCATGCCACCTTCCACGCACACCGAGCAGGAAGACCATCCGTGGGAGATCGAGATCCCCGATCACCCGCCCCGCACCGACTCCCCGGAGTACAAGCAGTCCCGCGCGACGATGAACCGCATCGCCCGGGAAGTCCACGGCTTCTACTACGGGCCCCCGCCATACCAGGACCATCACGGCGGCGGCCTGTGGCTCCTCGACGACGACGGGTGGTTCCTGGCCCGCAACCTGGCGGGTATCGAGTGGGCTAGCCAGTTTTGCGCCGACCCCGCCCGGGTCGACGAGCTCCGGGTCAACGCCCGCCGGATCTACGCCGGCTTTCCGGACGCTGTCCGCGAGCTGGGCATCCGTGAACTGCTCGACACGCCCATCGTGGACGCGGCCGGTATCGCCCGGTGGACCGACTCGATCTGCAACGCCAGCGTGCCGCTCACAGCGGAACTCCATACGGGCGTCTTGCCGCACGGCGGCGGTGTCCACCACTACCCGGCCCCGATCACCGAAATCCAGACCTTTACTCGAGGCGACTTTCAGCTGTGGGTCACCGACCGGGACGGGCACGCTCACGCGGTCGTACCGGTCGCTCCACGCGGGTCAGGGGACCGGCGGGTGCATGTCCTGTGGTCGGCGCCCGGTTCGGCGCTGCACGCCGAGCACCGGATGGCGCTGGCGGCCGGGCGGCGGCTGGTGCTGCCCGAAGACGACGACCTGGCCCGGCAGGCGTTCGCCCGGCAGGACGCGGAGGACGGCCAGTGAAGCTCCGGGCGCTGATCAAGGGCCCGGCTGCGCGCCGCGCCGTGTTCGGCGGCAGCGACGGCATGATGTCGCTGCTCGGCGTCGTTGGCTACCTGCTGGTCACGCATCCGAAGCTGATCTTTCCGACCGCGCTGTCCGGGGCGATCTCCTCCGGGGTGAGCATGGCGGCCGGGGACTTCATGTCGGCCGACACCGACACCCGCCTGCCCGGCGCGGCAGTCATGTTCGGGGCCACCGTCATCGGCGGGGCCGCCCCTGCTGTTCCGTGGGCGTTCACCTCCGGCGCCGCGGCGCTGGCATGCGCCGCCGGCGTGTGCGTCGTCATCGCCGGGCTGGTCGCATTCCTCCGGGAAGCAGGCCCGGGTCAGCGGTGGGTGATCGTCGGGCAGACGTTCGCGATCCTCGCCGTCGTCCTGATCGTCACCATCGCGTGTGACCTGTGGATCGGGAGCACGGCGTAAGCCGCTGGCAGCCGCCTCAAGCAGGTCGCAGGGGTGCTGCTGAGGACGAACGGGCAAGCCGGCGTCGTACCGCCGAGCACCTATCACCGCATGCTGAGTACCGCTTGACGAGCGTCACCGGCACTAGGAAACGCTGAGCGCAGATCACGCACGTCAGCTCGGCAAGGGGAGTGCCTGGCGGTACGGACGGAGGAACGCGCTGGGGTAGTTCGGCCGGCTCACCCGAGCGGGGCACACCGGCACCGTACTTGGCCTCGCTCTCGCTCATCCGGAACGCGCGAAGCGCAGCGCGATGAGCCGCAGTGCGCTCGTAGCGTCCATGGCGCGGTGACTGCCGTCCTTTGCCGTACATGTCATAGAGGTTGTCGGACTGCGAGCCATCGAATAGGTGGGTTATGTCGCCGCACGGTGGATTGTCGCAGTGGTGCAGGATCTCGGCCCCTGGCGGGATCGGGCCGTGCTCGAAGGTCCACACCAGGCGGTGTGTGCGCCAGAGCTTGCCCTGATAGGTGAAGGCTCCATACCCCTTCTCGAATCGCCCTCGCGTCCATTCGAGGCATCCGTTGGCGGCCCGTTTGAAGCCTGCATGCAGATCATCGGCTGTATTCGCCTTCACGTTCTAATTCTAGCAAGAGAGGGGGTAGGGGTGACTGCTGTTCATCGCCACCCCGTCAATCAGGCGCTCTACGACAATCCCTCGCGCGTGGACCGAGCGGTTGATCGCTTCGTGACGTTCTTTGGGTCGCTACGGTTCATCGCCTGGATGACGGCCTTTATCGTCGCGTGGCTCGCCCTGAACACGCTCGCACTCACAGACGCGATCCACTTCGACAGGTATCCGTACATCCTCCTGAATCTGATCTTCTCCACGCAGGCCTCCTACGCCGCGCCGCTGATCCTGCTGTCGCAGAACCGCGCCGCTGAACGGGACCGGCTGAAAGCCGAACACGACTACGAGGTCAACGAGGCCGCTCTCACCGAGATCCGCGCCGACCGCGCGCTGACCATGCGGGTCTGCCAGCTGCTCGGCGTGCCCATCGACGCCCCGGACGGTGACCCCGCCGGGACCGCACCCATCAAGGAGCAACCATGACCGCCAGCGCGGAAGGCCGCGACTACAGCGCCTATCAGGCCCCGCTCACCGCCGCGGACCTGAGCGGCCTTAGCTTCGCGTTCACCAAGGTCACGAACGGCCTGACGGAAATCGACCCGCACCTGGCCCGCAACTGGGCGGTCCTCGGGTCGTGGGGGAAACCTCGCGGCGGCTACCACGAACTCGTCGGATCGGCGTCCGCAACCGCGCAGGGCACCTATTACGTGGATGCGATCAAGGCCAACGGCGGGCTAAGGCCGGGTGACATCCTCGCGGTCGTCGCGTCCGACTATCCCGGTGTCACCGACGCGGACGTGAAGGCGTGGTGCGACAAGGTCCGGTCCCTCGCCGGCCCGCAGCACCCCATCGTCGCCTACACGGACTTGGACGTCGCCAAGACCCTCGTGGCCACCTCCGGGCACTATGACCTGTGGGTGGCATGGCCTTCCTCTTCTGCGCCCGGCCCGTCCCAGTGGGCCCCGGCGAAGTGGAAGACCTGGCGTTTCTGGCAGTGGGGGACCGAAGGCGGCGTCGACGCGGACGCTTTCAACGGCACCACGGCGGACCTCGATTCGTGGATCGCGGGCTACACCGGCTGGACGTTCCCGGAACCTGCCGGCCTGCACGTCGTGAAGCAGACCCGCGACGGTTACACGCTGGTCTGGGAGCCGGTGACCGGCCCGTCCGGCCAGAAGCCCACCGGGTACAGCGTCTTCACCTATGACGCGGCCGGCGAGCTGGCCAGCCACCAGACGGTCACCGGCACCGGGGCGTCCGAATACGGGCCCACCGGCAAGGGCCTGCCCGCTGGCCGGTACGAAACGCACCTGTGGGCCAACGGTGCCCCAGCCGGGCCGCCGCACGCCACCATCACCGTCACGCTGACCCGATAAAGACCCGCCCACGCCCCGGCCCGTGCCGGGGCTTTCGCATGCCTGGGGGATAGGCCATGTCGCTGACCTACGTCACCATCACCGGCACCTGGGAAGACGGCTCGGGAGAGCCGCTGAACGGGACCGCGACGTTCACGCCGTCCGCGAGCGTCTACGCCTCCGGTGTGCCCGTGCTCCAGGCAGACACCCCCGTCCTCGCGGCGATCACCGGGGGGCAGCTCCTCAGCTCCTCCGGTGGCCCGCTACGGCTCCTGCCGACCGACAGCCCCGTCACCGTCGAGGGCCTGACGGGCTTCTGGTTCTGGACCGTGCAGATCACCGTGGCCGGCGTCGACCAGGACCCGTGGTCGTTCTTCCTGCCGTCGACACCGGCCACGGTCGACCTCGGGGCGCTCGTCGGCACTCCCGCCGGCTGACACGGCCCCGCTCATCCCGCGTTTCCCGTGACCTGACTCATTCCCGTACCCGGCCTCCTGGCGACCGCCAGGGGGCTTTTCTCATGCCCCGGAGGCATCGTGTACGAAGGCGCTACCCCCACGAAGTTCGGTCAGTTCGCAGTCGCGGAGCCGCCGCACTTCGACCGGATGCAGCTGCACCGCGGCGAGCCGCTGCGGGAGGTGTCCTGGCCGATGGCGTTCGGGCCGCTCGATCAGGAGGACCTGATCGAGCAGGGCATCTTTACCGACAAGATCGTCATGGGCGCCGCGCGGGTCGACGCGCTCGGCTCGTGTACCGCGCAGTCGACCACCGCCCACTACGGGGAGCGGCTGCACGTCGCCGGGAAGGACCTCACCGCCGCTGGCCTGTCCGCGACAGACCTGACCGGCAACGAGGTGTGGGCGATCCGCTTCTACCACTCGTGCACGTCGCAGACCGGCGACCCGGCGCAGGAGTGGCCGCCGACTGACTGCGGGTCGACGGGCCTGTACTGCTGCAAGGAGATGCTGGCCCAGAAGCGCATCGCTGACTACAAGACCGCGACCGGCGCGGCCAACCTGCTGTCCATGCTGCAGGCCGGGAGCGCCATCATGGGCGGCCCGTGGTTCAACTCGTGGATGGCTGTCGACTCGGACGGGTTCGTCGACGGTGACGGCAGCCTGGATGCCCTGTATGAGGCGGTCGCGTCCGGTGTCGCTGGCGGCCACGAAACCACCCCGCACACGATCGTCCAGCTGGCCCAGACCAGCAACGGCATCGAGCTGGACAAGACCATCATCGAGGTGCGCAACTCGTGGTCGACCTCCTTTGGCCTGTCCGGTGATTACCGGGTTCACGCCAGCACTCTTCAGTTCCTCGCGAGCTATTTTGACTACAAGCAATTTGTGGTCTGACGCAGTAAAATAGGATGCGTGGCGACTCCTGAGCGGCTCGAATACCAGCGCCAATGGAAAGAACGGAAGCGCCGCGAAGAGGGCATACCCAAACGGGGAGAAAAACCATTCTGTGACAATGGTCACCCACGTACGCCCGAAAACCTATCGGGTAAGAGCGGTGACTGCAAAGCCTGCGCGAGGGAGCGCATGGCTGCGAAGAGGCGAGAGCAGGGGATCCAGCCTCGCCACCCAGGAGTTACCTGGACTTGTAGCCACGACCCTGGGACGAACATGAGGTACGTCAAGGGCAAGCCAAAGGGCTGCAAGGCCTGCCATCGAGAGAAGCAACGGACCCGCCCATGCGACGCAGAGCAAAAGCGCGCCTACGCCCAATCGCACCGGGACGAGATAAACACCCGGAGGCGCGCATGGCGCGCGGTTAACCGTCCAGACGCCGTTGAGTTCATAAACGGCGACGATTTGGCGGTCGAATACGCCAGAATCATCGACGGTGATCCGTGCGTCTATTGCGGACGGCCAGGCATCGAGAAAGACCACATCATCGCGGTAGCAAGCGGCGGGACAGGCGAATGGATCAACCTCGCGCCTATCTGCCGCCGCTGCAACGCGAGCAAGCAGGACCGGGACGTCCTCCGGTTCATGCTGCGACGTCTCGTCCTGGCCGCCTGATAAGGCTTAACCGGACGCGCCACCCCCTGAACGTTCCTGCCCCAGTTGAACGGAGACGACATGCTGGCATCAATCAAGGCGGCGCTGGAAAGCGCCAGGGCCGAGCTGGAGAAGCTGGCCGCCGAGGCAACCGGCGAGGCCCGCAAGCAGATCGAGGCCGCGCTGCAGCGCGTCACCGAGGCCGAGACGCAGATCAAGGGCCTGGTGACCAAGTACGAGCAGGACATCGAGGCCACCGTCGAGGCCGACCTGCCGACCGCGAAGACGGAGCTGGAGTCGCTGGGCAAGAAGCTCGTCGCCGACGTGCTCGCGATCCTCGCCTCGTCCGGGGTATGACCGACCCTGTACCCGAGGACGAACAGTCGCACGATCTGGATCCTGGGTTTCTCGGTGCCTGGCTGATCGGCATGGCCGCGGTCGCCGCCTACGTGGTGACGTGGCCGGTCCGGAAGGTCATGAGGCTCGTCCGAGGCCGCCGGTAAACCGCCCGGACACACGAAAGCGCCCGGCCGCCGGTCCCCATCACGGGACTGGTGGCCGGGCGTCTTTTTTTTGCTGCCCTACCGCCGCGGTGGCGCTGGCCGCACGGGCGCGCGTGCGGCTGCCTTCCGCTGGTTCCACTGGGCCATTCCCAGGACAAGCAGGACCCCGGCCAGGCTCCACAAGGCCCACGTCAGGGCGTAGATATTTATGCCAGCTCCGGCCAGGAGCAGGATGCCGAACAGCAGCAGCCGGACCGCACCCCAGGGCCGCCGGCGCCCGTACTCGTGGTGGCGGTGGCTCCATTCATCCGTGCTGACCCACAGGGGGCCGACGTCGATGCCTGCTCTCATTGCCTGTCCTCTGTATACGTAATGCGTCGTTTACACGACACATCGAACGAGGACTCTGCGGGCATGGCACAAGGCTAGACGGCGTCCCGGCGCGGGGTCACGCAGACGCACCCGGGGCCCAGCTTGCTGCTCCGAGTTCGCGTCCGGCGCATCGTCCGCTATCCT
>Ga0182014_10000571_pt1 | contig 49225 bp, 49 predicted proteins | sample 612S2DmetaG_FD_120489 | JGI IMG/M metagenome (GOLD analysis project Ga0182014, IMG submission 120489) | Permafrost microbial communities from Stordalen Mire, Sweden - 612S2D metaG | ecosystem: Environmental > Terrestrial > Soil > Wetlands > Permafrost | place: Sweden: Stordalen | collected... | reverse complement strand
GCTGCCTGTGGCCGGCAACCTTGTCGATCGCGATTGCCAGATCCCGAGGAATCGGCACGAGAGTTCGAGGTTTACGCATAGTCACACTTCAGTAAACCACATTACCAACCTCCAGCGCAACCATGAGTGCAACCACAGTGGAAGCCACATGTCCGGCTGCCCAGCCCTTGTATAGCCGGCTTGTTTCTACTGATTTACCCCGCTGGCCAGGAATCCGCCGTCCACCACGATGCATTGGCCGGTAATGAAGCTGGCGGCGTCGGAAGCCAGCAGGACGACAGCGCCGATCAGTTCCTCGGACTTGCCGAAGCGGCCCATGGGCGTGCGCAGCTTGAGCTCCTTGCCGCGCTCGGTGCCGTCCAGCAGCGCGGCGTTCAGGTCCGTGCGGAATACCCCGGGAACCACGGCGTTGACGTTGATGCCGTCCTTGGCCCATTCCACCGCCAGGCTGCGGGTCAATGACAGCACCGCCGCCTTGGACGCGGCGTATGCCGTCACCTGCACCAGCGACACGAACGAATTCAGGGACGCAATACTGACGATCCGCCCGCGGCCGGACGCCTTGAGGGCCGGGTAAAACGACTGGCAGGCGCGCAGGGTGCCCGTCAGGTTCACATCCATCAGCCCGTTCCACTCCGCTTCGGTAATCTCCTCGGTAGGCTTGCGGAAGATATGGCCGGCGGCATTCAGCAGCACGTCCACGCGCCCGAACTCCTTCAATACCCCGTCCCGAAAAGCGTCTACCGACGGGCGGGAGGTGACGTCGCAGACAAGCCGCAGGGTCTTGGCCCCGGCCTGCTCCACTTCAGCGCAGGCTTCATCCACGTTTTTCGCCCGCCGCCCCGTGGGGATGACGTCGGCGCCGGCCGCGGCCAGCCCCGATGCCAGCACCCGTCCCAGTCCGGACGTCCCGCCCATCACCGCGACCACGCGGCCTGTGAGATCGAGTGGGCTCTTTGCCACGATTTACCTCTGGATGCGGGCCGATCCGCCTCTTGCAAACGACCGTACCTGGTCGAGCGTGGCCATGGTGGTATCGCCGGGGAACGTGGTGAGCAGCGCGCCGTGCGCCCAACCCAGCTTCACCGCTTCCAGCGGCTCTTCGCCCGTCAGCAGCCCGTAGAAGAAACCGGCCGCGAAGCCATCGCCGCCGCCTACGCGGTCATAGACGTCCAGCTCCGCTACCGGCGCGTTGTAGGTCTCGCCGTTGATCCACGCCACCGCGCTCCAACTGTGCCGGCTGGTGGAGTGCACCTCGCGCAGCGTAGTAGCCACCACCTGGATCCGCGGATGCTTCTTTACCGCTACGTGAATCATTTCGTAGAACGCGCTGGGATCGAGCTTGGACTTCGCCACCACGTCCTGCCCGGCAATGCCGAGGCCCTTCTGCAGGTCCTCTTCGTTGCCCACCAGCACGTCCACGTTTTCCACGATGCGGCCCAATACTTCCACCGCCCGCGTTGCGCCGCCGGAGATGTTCCACAGCTTTTCGCGATAATTCAGGTCGAAGGACGTCACCGCTCCCGCCTTCTTCGCGGCCCTCATCGCCTCCACCGCGAGCTCGGCCGTGTTTTCGCCCAGAGCTGCAAAAATGCCGCCGGAATGGAACCACTTTACGCCGCCCGAAAAGATTTCGTCCCAGTTGAAGTCGCCCGGCTTCAACTGCGCGGCCGCTTCATTGGCGCGATTATAGAACACCACCGGAGCGCGCACGCCCCAGCCCCGGTCGCTATATACCGTGGCCATGTTGGGACCGTTCACCCCGTTGTGCTTAAAGCTCTTGTAGAACGGCTTCACGCCCATGGCGCGCACCCGTTCGGCGATCAGGTCGCCAATCGGATAATCCACCATCGCCGAGGCAATGCCGGTCCGCAGCCGGAAACAGTCGGCCAGGTTGGCGGCTACGTTGAACTCGCCGCCGCTGACGTGAATCTTGCATTCGGTGGCTTTGCGGAAGGGAATGATCCCGGGATCCAGGCGATGCACCAGAGCGCCGAGCGAAACAAGGTCGAGCGCTGCTTCCGGTCGAATCTTCAAAGGTTGACTCATATATGAGATATTTTGGTGGCGTAGGCAATTGGCCTGCCCTTGACCCATTTACAGGCCCTACTGCCTTCGGTGTCAAGCGAATCGCCGCTTAACGCCAAGTTTAGCGAATCTCAACGGTGGTCGGTCGTCCGTTAAACGCGCCCGCCCCTCACTTGTTCGGACAAACCACTCCTGACAGCCTGTGGTCGAAGTGGCCCCTAGGGCCGGTCGTAGGCGAAAACGCCTGCTCCGCGCAGCCCTTGTACGAAGTAGGCCTTTGGCTTGCCGCTACTTCTGCCGTGCGCTGCTAAGCGAACGCGCAGCGCCAACCGGCCTCGGCGCGTTCCAATTGATGCCCGGATTCGGTTACTTCTTTACGCCGGCCTGGATGCCTTGCTGTACCTGATTGATGGCCTGGCTGACCAACTGGATGGCCTTCTCGCGGTGGCCGGCTTTGTCGTCCGCGGCCGCCTGCAGTTGGGTCGCGGCGTTGTTGAGCGCTCTCAGCGCCGCTTGCATGTGCGGTTGTTGGCCTTCCGCCAGGGTTGCGACTGCCAGACCGGCAGCGCCCGCGGCGATGAGATTCTTCGCCGCCATCCGCCGGGAAATGAGTTGAGATGTCATATTTTCGTCCTGATCTTCCTCTCTTGGGTGACTAGAAAACGTCCCTAAGCATACAACCAGGCATGGGAATGGCGCAATGCTTTTTTGCGGGTAGCGGTACTGGAGACCTGTCCCGCGCATTGCCGTAGTCCCTGTTCCGGATCGGCCTGACTCCTTCCGCTTCCCAGCCCCACAAAAACCGGGACAATGTACTCATGGACATCAACCGGTTCACCGAGAAGCTCCAGGAAGCCATCCGTTCCGCCCAAAACAAAGCGATTCGTAACGGAAACCAGCAGGTGGATGTCGAACACCTCCTGGCGGCCCTGCTCGAACAATCCGGCGGTCTTGCCCCCGCTGTCCTCACCAAGGCCGGCGTCGCCGTCGAGGGCATCCAGCCGCGTCTGGAATCGGAGCTCGACCGTCTGCCCAAAGTTTCCGGCGCTTCCGGCCCTGCCGATCAGATCTACGTCACCGCGCGCCTCAACCGGCTGCTGGCCGACGCCGAAACCGAAGCCGCCAACCTCAAGGACGAGTACATTTCCGTCGAGCATGTCCTGCTCGCCGCCACCGCCGATCGCGGTCCCGCCGGCAAGCTGCTCCAGGAATTCGGCCTCACCCGCGAGCGCCTTATGCAGGCCCTGCGCGACGTGCGCGGCAGCCAGCGCGTCACTTCGCAAAACCCCGAGGCCACCTACGAAGCCCTGGAACGCTACGGCCGCGACCTCACCAAGGCCGCTTCCCAGGGCAAGCTCGACCCCGTCATCGGCCGCGACGAAGAGATTCGCCGCGTCATCCAGGTTCTCTCCCGCCGCACCAAGAACAATCCCGTCCTCATCGGCGAGCCCGGCGTCGGCAAGACCGCCATCGTCGAAGGTCTCGCCCTCCGCATCGTCCGCGGCGACGTCCCCGAAGGCCTGAAAAATCGCCGCATCGTCTCCCTCGATATGGGCGCCCTCATCGCCGGCGCTAAATACCGCGGCGAATTCGAGGAACGCCTCAAGGCCGTCCTCAAGGAAGTTCTGGATGCCGCCGGCGAGGTCATCCTATTTATAGACGAACTCCACACCGTCGTCGGCGCCGGCAAAACCGAAGGCTCCATGGACGCCGGCAACCTGCTCAAGCCCATGCTGGCCCGCGGCGAGCTGCATTGCATCGGCGCCACCACCCTCGACGAATACCGCAAGTACATCGAAAAGGATGCCGCCCTGGAGCGCCGCTTCCAGCCCGTCGTCGTCGATCAGCCTTCCGTCGAAGACACCATCTCCATCCTCCGCGGCCTCAAGGAGCGCTACGAAACACACCATGGCGTCCGCATCAAAGACGCCGCCCTGGTCGCCGCCGCCGTCCTCGGCAACCGCTACATCGCCGATCGCTTCCTGCCCGATAAGGCCATCGACCTGGTGGACGAGTCCGCCGCCCGCCTCCGCACCGAAATCGATTCCATGCCGGCCGAGCTCGATGAAACCCGCCGCCGCGTCATGCAACTCGAAATCGAACGCGAAGCCCTCAAGAAAGAGAACGACGCCGCTTCCCGCGAGCGCCTCGCCAAACTGGAAAAAGAGCTCGCCGATCTCAAGGCCGATTCCGACGCCCTCACTGCCCGCTGGCAGGCGGAAAAAACCGCCGTCGCGAAGCTGCGCCAGTTGCGCGAGCAGGTCGAACAAACCAAGAAGGACATCGAACAGGCCGAACGCCAGTACGATTTGAATCGCGCCGCCGAGCTCAAATACGGCACCCTCGTCGCCCTGGAGCGCCAGCTCGCCGAAGCCTCCGCTAAATTCGATCGGCAGCAGAAGTCGCAGCCCAAACTGATAAAAGAGGAAGTCGGCGAAGAGGACATCGCCGCCGTGGTCAGCCGCTGGACCGGCGTGCCGGTTACCCGCCTGCTTGAAGGCGAAGTCGAAAAGCTTCTTCACCTGGAAGACGAGCTGCACAAGCGCGTCATCGGCCAGAATGAAGCCGTCACCGCCGTGGCTGAAGCCGTCGTCCGCGCCCGTTCCGGCCTCAACGATCCCAACCGCCCCATCGGCAGCTTCATCTTCCTCGGCCCCACCGGCGTGGGCAAAACCGAGCTGGCCCGCGCCCTCGCCGAATTCCTCTTCGACGACGAGCGCGCCATGATCCGCATCGACATGACCGAGTACCAGGAGAAACATACCGTCGCCCGCCTCCTCGGCGCCCCTCCCGGATACGTCGGCTACGAAGAAGGCGGCCAGTTGACCGAGGCCGTCCGCCGCCGCCCCTACGCCGTCATCCTGTTCGACGAAATCGAAAAAGCCCACGCCGACGTCCTCAACATCATGCTGCAGATCCTCGACGATGGCCGCCTCACCGACGGTCAGGGCCGCACCGTCGATTTCAAGAACACCATCGTCATCATGACCTCGAACCTTCCCACCGAGCGCCTGCGCGATCACTTCCGCCCCGAGTTCCTCAACCGCATCGACGAAATCATCATCTTCCATCGCCTCGATGAAGCGCACCTCAAGCAGATTGTCGAGATCCAGCTCGGCCGCCTCCGCGCCCGCCTGGCCGATCGCCACATCACCCTGGAGCTCACCGACGCCGCCCGCACGTTGCTGGTGCGCTCCGGCTACGACCCCGCCTACGGCGCCCGCCCGCTCAAGCGCGCTATCCAGAAGAAGATCGAAACCCCGCTCGGCCGGTTGCTAATCGCCGGCAAAATCCGCGACGGGCAAACGGTCCACGTGGACGTCTCGGGCGGCGAACTGACGTTCACAGGTGGGACAGACGGTCGCCTTTCGTCGTCCGCCACGGGTGGCTAAGCGCGGGTCGCGGCTTTTCGTGGCGGTCCATATGGGCCGACAGGCAGTGAGGGCGACGTGGCGCACGCACTCTTGCGTTGGGGTTGTCTGCCCGCGGCATGTCTTGGTGCACCGATTGCTCCACCGAAGGCCGTCGAATTTCAGCGACAGTTATGAGATCAGCTCGGTTATTACAAGCGTGCCGCGCCGCTGCATCGAATCGCCTCACCCGAGTGGCCATTGGCCACACTGTCCTGGTCGCGCTCGCCGCCTTCCAACTAAACGCCCAAAGTGCGGGCAGCATCGCCTCCCATCGCATTCCCGAGATGGGAGTCGCCGTAATCGACTCCCAACAGAACGTCTACATCGCCGGTGGGGGCGGATGCGCGGGCGGAATTTCGCCTGGCGGCCCCGTCAAGTGTCCTCCAATGGTCATCGTGAAAGCCGCCGCTGCGGGCAGCACGGTATTCAGCTACTCGGATAATATCAATGGCACGTCGCCCAGCAGCCTGGCCGTCGATTCCGCAGGCGAGGTCTTCGTGATCGGTACTCGCCTGACCGTTGGCGCGTTCGCCGCGAAACTGAGCGCCGACGGCAGCCGATTCCTCTACTTCACCCAGCTTCCCTCCTCGCTGCTGTCGCCGCAGGCCGTCCAGATCGACTCCCAAGGCAACGCGTACATTGTTGGGATGACCTCTGACTTTCATCCATTCGTCACCAAACTTTCCGCCGATGGAACGACGTTCGCATATACGACGAGGTTCACCGGATCGGCAGCCACCGCCGCGAACCCCGATCTGGCCCTCGCACTCGCCGTGGACGCCTCAGGCGACGTTCTCGTCACCGGATCGACCAATTCCCCCGATTTCCCGGTAACTCCTGGAGCCCTGCAGCCGACATTCGCCGGTCCGACCGACGCTTTTATCGCAAAGCTGGACGCATCCGGCAACATCGTCTCTTCGACCTTCCTGGGTGGATCGGGAGGGGCCTACGGCCAAGCCATCCAACTCGATTCCGCCGGCAATATCTATGCCGCCGGTGTCGCTGGAACCGGCTTCCCCACCACGCCCGGCACTTACCAGCCCACCCCAATCATGCCGCTCTGGAGTTCGGGCACCACCGGCTTCATCGCCAAACTTACCCCCAGTGCCGCCGCTATCGATTGGGCAACCTACACCGTGTCGAACGGTATTACACCCACTGCCGTTTACCCGGTATTCGACCCGATCGAGTTGCTGGTGAGCGCCACGGGCGATGTGTATCTGTCCACCGGCACACGTGCCGGGTTCGTGCCCACGGCATCCGCCCCGCAGCCGTGCTTCAGCGGCGGCAACGCCGACACGGCCGTGGTGCATCTCACCGCAAAGGGCGCGTTGGCGGATTCGACGTATCTTGGGGCCCAATCGGCTCCCTTCGGCATGTCCGTGCCCGGCGACGGTTCGGTTCTGGTTGCGACGGCTGCCATAGACCCAACGTCTCTGAACTACGTACCGGCGGTGGACCAAATTACATTCGGACAACCGGGATGGACCGCACCTGCCTGCCTGTCTCCCGCCGTCCTCAACGCCGCCAATTTCACTGCCGGCATGTCATCTGGCGAGTTTGTCAGCCTTACGGGATTCGGTATCGGTCCGGAGACCGGGGCCGTCTACCAGCCCGGCCCGCAAGGACGGGCTCCGACGTCGCTCGGCGGAGTCACCCTTGCTTTCAACGGCATCCGCGCGCCACTGACTTATGTTCAGTCGCGGCAGGTAAACGCCCAAGTCCCATTCGAAGTCAGCGGTCCGGCTGTCTCGATGACGCTCACATACGGCGACTCCACCTTCGGTCCCATCGTGGAACAACTCTGGCCATTGGCCGAGATACAAGGCCTTTTCCGGCTCAAGCCCGGAGCCTCCACACAAGCCGCGGCTACGAACGAGGACGGCACCGTGAACGGCCCCTCGAGTCCAGCAGCCCCCGGTTCCATCGTGTCGCTCTACGGCACGGGTTACGGTCCGCTTGTGCCCTCTTGCGCGACCGGTGGTCTCAATCCTCCCGGACCGGTCCCCCTCTACTACACCGGAGCCCCAGCAAGTTCCCCGGCCGTCACCCTGGCCGTGCAGTATGAGGGCGGCGCGCCAACGCTGCTCTGCGGAATAGACCAGTTCAACATTGTGGTGCCAATAAATGCCCCATCCGGAGCGCTCCTCCTGACCGTCAACGCGGGCGGGCAGTACAACGGCTCGACCATTTTCGTGAAATAAGGGAGTGGTTGCGGGCACGCTACCGGAGTTTGTTTTCATCGAGGGCGCGCTCCACACGCTTGATAAACACACACTCGCGCGGCCTACCGGCCCGCTCAGTTCAGACCAACAGCCGCGAGCTCAGACTTACCGTCCTTTGAGTAGGCGCGGCCGTCCCGTGCGGCTCACGCTTGCACGGCCTCCCAGCGGCGCGCGAGCTCCCGGAACGCGTGCTCCTGGGAGGGCCAATCGTGCAAAGTTGCGGGATCGAAATCCGCTCCGTTAGGCCAAACGAGTGTTTCCACCTCAGGATCAATCCGCACTTGATTAAACAACTCGAGATCGCGTAAGCGGCCGTACATTTCGCCGGCCAGAGCGGGTTGAAAATCGATGGTCTGTTCCGTGTTGTCGTCGAAACAAACACGGAGTGTGTACGGACCAACGATGTGGAAGGACTGGATTCGATAAATGGGATGACTCATAAACCAGCTATTTCAACGGCTCAATGGAGATAGGACTCCGTCCTTCCTGCAGACGCTGCCAATCGGCCGTTAACTCGGTTTCGTGCAGTTCCGCCCACGCTTCCACCAGGCGCCGCTGCTTCCTCGGCAGGGAACCGCCGATCAATTCCACGGGGCCAAAACTGAAGATGCCGACTTCGCCCTGGTAGTATGCATGAAAGTGAGCCGCGTGGTGTGGCGATCCCGGTTCGGCAAACATACGGATAACGATCCCGAAGAACCGGCTGAGCTCCGGCACAGCTCTATTTTACATCGTGATGCCCGTCGCCGCTGTTCTGTTCACGCCTTGTCGGGGATGCGGATTGTGGCACTGTTGACGCCGGGGCAGTCCCAACCACTGTCGGCGCCGAGCCCAACGTTTTCGTGCCCATGCCTTTCAAGCCGCATCTCAGGGAAGGCTGGGACGGCAATGAGAGGCCCGAGCCTGCCGCGAGTGGGTCATACTGGGTGTTTTGCCCCAATTGAGGCCATTAAGGTGCTGAGTTGTAGAATATTGCTACGCACTTCTGAGACTTACATATGGAATCGAAAATGCTCGTGAGTTTGTCCTGAGGGGGGAACTCATGAATTTCGATCAGGCGCCGATGCTGGTGATCTGGGAAGTGACGCAGGCTTGCGATCTGGCTTGCGTGCATTGCCGCGCTTCGGCTCAGTCGGAACGGCACCCGCAGGAGCTCTCGACCGAGCAGGGATACCGGCTGCTCGATGAGATCAAAAGCTTCGCCGACCCTGGCGCCGCCGCCGCGGCCAAGCCGGCTCATGCCGGCGGCCATCCGTTCCATCCCGGCGAAGCGCCCCTGATGGTCTTCACCGGCGGCGATCCGCTCAAGCGCCCGGATTTGTTTGAGCTGCTGCGCTACTCGGCCAAAATCGGTCTGCGCACCAACGTCACCCCCAGCGCTACGCCGCTGCTCACGGCCAAGGCCATCGACGGGTTCCAGGAAGCCGGCGTATCGCGCATGGCGATCAGTCTGGATGGGCCGGATGCCGCCACGCACGACGAGTTTCGCGGTATCCCGGGCACCTTCGAGCGGGCCCTTTTCGCGTTACGCTATGCCCGCGACATCGGTCTCGATACGCAATTCCAGACCACCGTAACCCAGCGCAATATGGCGCGCCTTCCCGAAATGGGGGAGATCGCCAAGGAAGTCCGCACCAAAATGTGGAGCCTGTTCTTCCTGATCGTGACCGGCCGCGCGCTAGAAAACGACGACCTGACCGCCGAAGAGTACGAAAAAGTCTTCGAGTTCATGTACGAGCTTTCGAAGACCGCTCCCTTCGGCATCAAAACTACGGAAGCCATGCACTATCGCCGCTACGTAGCGCAACGAGCCAAGGCCGAGCATGGTCTTACCGAAAACGAGAGCGCCAAGGGTGTGGCCTGGCGCACCGCCGGCGTGAGCGATGGCAAAGGATTCGTGTTCGTCTCCCACACCGGCGAAGTCTTCCCTTCCGGCTTCCTTCCGCTGAGCGGCGGCAACGTCTTGCGCGATCGCCTGACCGACGTGTATCGCAACTCGGAGCTGTTCCGTGGCCTGCGCGATACCGATCAGCGCGGCGGCAAGTGCGGCCTGTGCGAATACCGCAAGATCTGCGGCGGTTCGCGCTCGCGCGCCTACGCTTTCACCGGCGATTACCAGGCCGAAGATCCGCGCTGCACCTATCAGCCGCACCTGGCCGAAGCGCTGGCGGGGTGAGGGCCGTCTGGCCGATCGGCTGGCCCGGAGCCGCTTCTGGCGGGCTCAGCGATGCTTGAAGACCTTGCCGCCCTTCATGACGAAGATCACCTTGCGGACGGCGGCGATGTCCTCCAGCGGGCTGCCGTCGGTGGCTACCAGGTCGGCTTGATATCCCGGAGCGATGACGCCGATTTCGCTGCCCAGGCCCAGCGATTCGGAGGCCACCGAAGTGGCGCTTGCGAGAGCATCTTCGGGCCGCTCGTTCCCGTCCTGGACGCGGTAAACGAACTCTTCGGCATTGCGCCCATGGGCGCCGGAGACGGCGTCGGTGCCGAACACGATTTTCACGTGGCGGGCGCGGGCGCGGCGCAGCACGTCGGCCGTGGGCCCGAGGCCGGCTTTCAGCGTGGCGGCTACCTGTCCGGTGAAATTGAAGCTGGCCAGGTCCTCCAGGTAGTTGTGCAGCACCAGCAGATTGGGGTCGAAATAGGTGCCGCGCGCGGCCATCAGGTCGAGCGTCTCGTCGGTTAGGAAAGTGCCGTGCTCAATCGACGTGCATCCCGCCAGCACGGCGGCGCGCGCGCCGGCATCGCCGATGGCGTGCACCACGGAGCGCAAGCCCACGGCTTTGGCCTCGGCGCAGACCGCCTGAATCTGCGCGTCCGACATGCTTTGGTTGCCGCCCGCGCCCAGGCCAGTGGTGGCGAACAGCTTGATGACGTCGGCGCCATCCTGCTTCGTCTGGCGGACCAGCGCGCGCAACGCGTCCGGGTCGCCGCTGGTGGCCTGAATCTGGCGAAACGAAGTCAGAATGCGCGGCCCCGGGATTTCGCCCCGGTTGACGCGGTCGCGGACCGCCGCATCCACCGCCGCGCCTACGCTCTGGACGGTGGTAAAGCCGCCCGCGAGCGTCACCCGCGCGTTTTCGGCCGTGGCCCGCTCCTCCACCGCCGGATCATCCTCGCGTCCGCTCACGTTCTTGTGGCTTTCGTTGAAGTGCCAGTTCAGATGCACGTGGGTGTCGATCCAGCCGGGCATCACGGTCAGGCCGCGCAAGTCGTAAGTGAACCGGCCGTGAGGCGGCCCGATGGAGCGGATCCGCCCGTCCTCGATCACGATCTCGAGGTTCTTCAGGATGGCGCCGCGGCCGTCCAGAATGGTGCTGGCCCGGATTACAATACGGCCGGCGGACGGCTGCGCCAGCGCGGCGCATGCCAACGCGAGAAGCACAAGAACGCAACGCATCATGACTCCCGATTGTATCGCCGGACCGTGAGGGGCTACCCCGCCTTCAGCAGCCGTTCCGCGTTCAGCGCGCCATCCGGGGTATCTTCGTGCTTGAACATCAGGTACAGGTCCCGTCCGGTGGCCAGCAATTGACGCGTCCGGACGGCGATGGAGTCGAGGTCTTCGGGGCTGTATTCGGGCTTGCGCAGGCGATAGTAAACGAAATCGGCGGTGATCGCTTCCGGGATTTCCAGCTTCTCCGATTCCGCCAGGCAGAGTGCGGCGTTGTGGCGGCGCAACAGCTCGTAGACCGGCTCGGCCAGCCAGGAGGCGTGGCGGAACTCGAAAGCGTGGCGAATATCGGTGGGAAGCAGGGCCAGGTAGTCGGCCAGCAGCGGAACGTCGCATTTCAGATTCGGCGGCAATTGAAACAGAACCGGGCCCAGGCGGCGCGCGCTGCGCAGCGGATCGATGGCGCGGAAGAAAACCTCCGTGGCCTCGCCGGCGTTCTTCAGGCGCAAAATGTGGGTGATGCGCTGATTGGCCTTTACCGCAAAGACGAATCCCGCCGGCGTGGCTTCCACCCAGGAGGCGAGAGTCGCCCGAGCCGGCAGTCGCCGAAACGTGTAGTTGATTTCCACCGAATTCAGCCGCTCCGCGTAGTGCTTCAGAAAGCCCTTAGCCGGGAGCTTGGCCGGGTAAAAGCCGGGCTTCCAGGTGGAATAGGCAAAACCGGAAGTTCCGGCAAATAAAGTCGCCATGGCATATCATTATCTCTGGCGGAGAAGATCTTTGGTGGAAGGTTGGAGAATCGCGGCAAAGTGGCGGAGCAAGTCGACATGAACCGGGAAACTGGCCAGTGATGGCGCCGGAAACCGCGGCGGAGGTAGCCGAGTTGTTGCGCCGGCCGGCGCTCCACAACCGCACCATCGCCCTCGAAGGCAACGGGTCCAAGCGCCTGATGGCGGGGCCGAACCAGCCGTCGGACGAATCCTTTTCCACCGTGAATCTAAAGCGAGTGCGCGAGTATGAACCACGCGACTTGACTATCGGGGTGGAAGCCGGTCTTCGCTGGAGCGAGCTGACGCGCCTGGTGGGCGAGCATCGGCAGATGGTGCCGCTCGATCCTCCGTTCGCGGACCGCGCCACCGTGGGAGGAGTGGTGGCGGCTAACACCAGCGGGCCGCGGCGGCGCCTCTACGGCACGGCGCGCGATGCCATTATCGGGATGGAGTTCGCCACGCTCGAAGGCAAGCTGGTGCGCTCCGGCGGCATGGTGGTGAAGAACGTGGCCGGCCTGGACATGGCCAAGCTCATGATCGGCTCCTTCGGCACTCTGGCCGCCATCACCGCGGTCAACTTCAAGCTGACGCCCATGCCGGAACTGGAGCGCAGTTTCTTGGTGACTTTCGATACCTTGGCTTCCGCCATCGAGGCGCGCGACCGCCTGCTGCGGAGCCATCTGCAACCCGCCGCCATCGATCTGCTGAATCCGGCGGCCGGAACCGGGCTCGGCCAAGCCTCCTGGCTTGTGGCGGTCCGCGCCGGCGGCAACTCCGCCGCCATCGATCGTTATGAGCGCGAAATCTCCCAACTGGGCGACGGCGTGGCATTCGACGATTCCCGCCAGGAAACGCTTTGGAAGCGGATGGAGGAATTCACTCCCGCGTTTTTGGCGGCCCATCCGGATGGCGCGGTGGCGCGCGCTTCGTGTACGCTGAAGGGATTGGAGGCGGTTATGGCTTCGCTTCCCGGCGCGGCCGTCGCCCGCGCCGGCTCGGGAATTTGTTACGGCTACTTCGAGCGCGCCGCGGATGCCGCGGCCTGGGTGGCGGGCGCGGCGGAGCTGGGCGCCAAAGCCGTGGTGGAATTCGCTCCCGAGGAATCGAAGAGCGGCCTCGATCTCTGGCCCGCTCCGGGAGCCGATTGGGAAATCATGCGGCGCGTCAAACATCTTTTCGATCCCGACAACCTTTTGAACCGTGGCAGACTCTATCGACGCCTCTGACAATCCCGCCATCGCCGTGGAAAAGACCGCGGCCGGACCGTTCCGGTTCGATCTGGATCGCTGCGTGCATTGCGGCTTGTGTCTCAACTCCTGCCCCACATACCGCATACTCGGAGTGGAAATGGATTCGCCGCGCGGCCGGGTCTACCAGATGGTGCAGGTAGCCAACGGGGCGCCCATGAGCGCGTCTTATTTCGAGCACATCGGCTTGTGCCTGGCTTGCCGGGGCTGCGAATCGGCCTGCCCCTCCGGAGTTCAATACGGCCGCATGGTGGAAGAAGCGCGCGCCGAGATCGAGACCCACACCCGGCGGGGGCCGATCGCCCGCCGGCTGCGGCGCTGGGCTTTCGGCACGCTGCTCGAATCGCGCGTGGCCATGACCGCGGCGGGAGCGGCGCTGTACCTCTACGAAGCTTCCGGCGCCCGCGCCCTGGTCCACTCGCTCGGCCTGGCGCGCCTGGTTGGCTTGCACGACCTGCATCAACTCACTCCATCGGCCGATCCGCCGTTTTTCTTTAGCCGCATCGGCCTGACCTACCCGGCCGAGGGCGAGCGGCGCTACCGGGTGGCGTTCCTGGCCGGCTGTCTGGCCAACGTTTTTCTTGCGCGCCTGAACGAGGCCACCGTGCGCGTGCTGCAGAAGAACGGCTGCGAAGTGGTGGTGCCCGCCGGCCAGGGCTGCTGCGGGGCGCTGCAACTGCATTCCGGATTGCCAGATGTGGCGCGCGCCGCCGCCCGCCGTAATATCGACGCCCTGCGCGAGGGCGGTTTCGACGCCATTATCACCAACGCTGCTGGCTGCGGGTCCACCCTCAAAGAGTACGGCGAGCTGCTGGCGGGCGACGCCGAATACGGCTCCGCCGCCGCCGAGTTTGCCCGCCAGGTGCGCGACATCACCGAATTTCTCGCCGGGATCGATCTTCGTCCCGTGGAGAGTCCGGTCTACGCCACCGTCACCTACCAGGATTCCTGCCACCTGGCTCACGGCCAACGCATCCGTTCCGCGCCCCGAAAGCTGCTGGCCGCCATCCCCGGCGTGACCTTGCGCGAAATGCCGGGCGCGGACCTCTGCTGCGGCAGCGCCGGCGTCTACAACATCGTGCAAAACGAAATGGCGATGCGTATCCTGGCCGCCAAAATGGACGCCGTGCACGCCACCGGAGCCGACATCATCGCCACCGCCAATCCCGGCTGCATGCTGCAGCTCCAGGCCGGCGTGAGGTCGCGCAAGGGAACCCAGCAGGTGGTCCACGTCGTCGAGTTGCTCGACCGCGCCTATCGCCCACCAGCCGGGTAAAAGGCTCCCATGCGCGTCGCGGCAATTTACGATATTCACGCGAATCTTCCCGCCCTGGAGGCTGTCCTCCAGGAGATTCGCCAAGCCGAAGTTGACCAGGTCATCGTCGGCGGCGACGTGGTTCCGGGGCCACTGCCCAAAGAAACTCTACGGTGTTTGTTGGATCTCCCCGTTCCCACGCAGTTTATCTACGGTAACGGCGAGGTCGCCGTGCTCGAACAAATGGCGGGCAGAGATCCATCGGCCGTCCCGGAACAGCACCGCCCCATCATTCGCTGGACCGCCCGGCAGCTTCCTGAATACGAGCCGCTGTTCGCCGCCTGGCCCAAAACCATTCGCATCGAGATTCCACCCTTAGGCGGCGTGCTGTTTTGCCATGGGACACCGCGAGACGAAAACGAAATTTTCACTGGCCTGACGGCTGAGGACCGTCTCTTGCCGATCTTCGAAGCACTCAACGCGCCAGTGATCGTCTGCGGCCATAGCCACATGCAGTTTGACCGCATGGTCGGAAACACCCGCGTCGTGAATGCGGGCAGTGTCGGGATGCCGTTCGGTGAACCCGGTGCCGATTGGCTCCTGTTAGGACCCGGCGTTCAGCTCAGGCATACGTCCTACGATCTCACAACAGCGGCCGAGCGCATTCGGGAGAGCGATTATCCCGAGGCTGACGATTTCGTCGCGCGTTACTTACTCCAGCCGCCGGCGGAGGACGCCATGCTCAAAGCCTTTGCCCACGCCGAATGGAGATCCGCGAGATGAGCGAATCTTCGTGGCGCGGCCTCTGGCCTGCAGCGTCGGCTTTCCAGCCGGCGTTCCGTGCCGAGACTTCCGAAAAACTCGCGGGCTATTCTTTCGTAGCGGCGGCGATCTTGTCGCCGGTTCTTTTGGTTGCGGCCATGCTGCGTTGCCCAACGACCGCCGCCCGCGTCGCGCTACACTGGCGATGGAACCGTAGACGCCATGACCAAAGACCAGATCCGCGGCCGGATCGAGGAGGTCGGCCTGATCCCCTCCTTGCGCGTGTCGAGTGCGGAGGAGGCTTCTTTTGTGGCCGAGACTGTGGCCGCCTGCGGCATTCCCATTGTCGAAATCACCATGACGGTGCCCGGAGCGATCGACGTCATCGCGGCCTTGGCGCGCGATCATCCGGACCTGATCGTGGGCGCCGGCACGCTGATGGATACCGACATCGCGCACCGCTGCATCCAAAGCGGCGCCCGTTTCCTCACTACCACCGGTTTGGACCTGGAAATCATCGCGGTGGCCAAGCGGGAGAATGTGCTATCGATTCCGGGAGTGCTGACGCCCGGCGAACTGATGGCCGCATGGAGAGCCGGCGGCGATTTGATCAAGGTGTTCCCCTGCGCGCAAGTCGGCGGCGCGGCTTACATCCGCGCCCTCAAGGCGCCATTTCCGCAAATTCCGCTGATCGCCTCGGGCGGCGTCAATCAACAGACGGCCGTCGAATTCATTCTGGCCGGGGCGGTGGCCCTGGGTGTGGGCGGGGCGCTGGTGCCGCGTGAGGCGATCGAAAGCCGTCGCCCCGATCGCATTCGCGAACTGGCGCGCCGTTTCATCGGCATGGTCCGCAGCGCCCGCGAGCAAAAGGCGAATCACTGGTGAGCCTGCCCCGGCGCATCGCCTGGCCCGCGTCACTGCTGCCCGCGCTTCTGGCCTCCGGATGCGGATACATCGCCGGACCGGTTCCGCCGCTCGCCAACATCCCCGCCCGCGTGCACGACCTGGCAGCCATTCAACGCGGGGCTAAGATCGTCGCTCACTTTTCGGTTCCGCAACTGACCACGGAGGGTCTTGCCATCCAGTCCCCCGTGACCTTCGATTTCCGCGTGGGCGAGGGAAGAAATCCCTTCGACATGGCGGTTTGGGCGTCCCATGCGCGCCAGATCGGCCCGCCGGTACAACAGAATGGCCTGGCCAGCTACGAAATCCCCTGCGCGGATTGGAGCGGTAAGGAAGTCATCCTGGGAGTGCGCGTGATTGGCGCCAATGGAAAAGACGTGGGGTGGTCCAACCTGGAGACGGTCGAGGTGGTGGCGCCGCCGGATAAACCGGCCAGCCTGAAAGCCGAAACCGCCGATGGCGGGGTTCGTCTCACCTGGCAGGCCCGCGGCGGCCATTTCCGGGTGCTGCGCTCCAGCGCAAACCCTCCCGCCTACGAAACCGTGGCTGCCGTCACCGCGCCCGAGTGGCTGGATCCGCACGTGGAATTCGGCACGCCTTACATTTACCTGGTGCAGACGTTCGAGCCGGTGGGGAACGGCAAGGAAGCCCAAAGCGAGCTTTCGGAACCGGTCCGCATTACTCCCGAAGCGCCCCCACCACCGGCCCCGCAAGGCTTGCGAGCGGTTCCCACCCCGCAGTCGATCGAGCTTTCCTGGGATGCGAATCCGGACGCCGATATCGCCGCCTACCGCGTCGATCGCGCCGAGGGCGACGGGCGGTTCGCCAAAGCCGGCGAGGTGGAGGGCGTTCCATCGTACTCGGATCACGCCGTCCGGCGCGGGGTAGCTTACCGCTACCAGGTAGTCGCCGTGGGCGCCAACGGCAAGCTCAGCCAGCCCTCGCAGGCAGCCTCGGCAACGGTCCAATAACACCGCCTCCTGGTGGTGAATACAAGTAAATGAATTAAATAGCCTTAACTTGTGTTCTGGTGATCTGGATGTGTATACTGTATCCATGATTATTTCCATGCGCCTCCATGCTACGAAAGAGGAGATCGACCACGTTTGCGAGCGCATCGCCGAGTTCGGCTATAAGGTCCATTCCATCGTCGGCGAGGAGCGCGTCGTGATCGGAGTGGTGGGCATGGGGGATGTGACCGCCTGCCTGGAATCGGTCGAAGCCGCGCCCGGAGTGGAGAGCGCAGTGCGGATTTCGGCTCCCTACAAGTTCGTGAGCAAGGAGTTCCGCCAGGAGCGCTCGGCCATCCGCTTGAACGGGGTGGAGATTGGCGGCGACGAGTTTGTCGTCATGGCCGGCCCCTGTTCGGTGGAGAGCGAAAAGCAGATCATGGCGACGGCTGAAGCCGTAGCCGCCGCCGGCGCGAGGGTGCTGCGGGGCGGGGCTTTCAAGCCGCGCACCTCGCCCTACGATTTTCAGGGCCTCGAAGCCGAAGGGCTCAAGCTTCTTCGCAAAGCCAAGCAAGCTACCGGCCTCGCGATCGTGACTGAAGTCATGAGTGATCGAGACGTGGACCTGGTGGCGGAATATGCCGATTGCATGCAGGTGGGGGCGCGCAACATGCAGAATTTCTCTCTGCTCAAGGGGCTGGGTTCCTGCCGCCGGCCGGTGCTGCTGAAGCGCGGCATGAGCTCGACCATCAAGGAACTGCTGATGTCGGCCGAGTACATCGTGGCTCACGGCAACCCCAACGTGATTCTGTGCGAGCGGGGCATCCGCACCTTCGAAACCGCGACCCGCAACACCTGCGACATCTCGGCCGTGCCGGTGCTCAATGAGTTGACGCATCTTCCCGTGATCCTCGATCCCAGCCATGCCGCGGGCAAGCGTAGTCTGATCCCCGCACTGGCGCGGGCGGGCGTGGCCATCGGGGCCGACGGATTGATCGTGGAGGTCCACCCCTGGCCGGAAAAGGCGATCAGCGATGGCGCGCAATCGCTGACGCTGGCGGGATTCCAGGCTATGATGCGCCAGCTCGATCCTTATCTTCGGCTGTGGAAGACGGCGCGCGCCGAACAAACCGCGCTCGCTCGCGAAGCCGTGGCTGTGTGATACTCGATTCGTGAATCCGAATACCAGGGCTTGGCTCCTGTTGTTAGCCGTAGCGGCGGGTTGCGGGGGCGTGATCGGCGGCGTGCTGTGGTACCACGACCGCAACCTCACCAATTCCACCCTGCTGCGGCGGCTTCCGGTGGCGGATTCGCTGGTGGTGGGGATCGATTTCGCGGCGCTGCGCAAGTCCGGGATTTTGCAGGCGCTGGAGGATTCGAAAGTTGCCGAAGAACCCGAATACCAGGCGTTTGTCCATGAGACCGATTTCAATTGGCGGCAGGATCTGGATGGCGCCATTCTGGCTTTCGCCCCCACCGGCAAATATTTCCTGGTGCGCGGCCGATTCGATTGGAAGAGCCTGCAATCCTACGTCGCCCACCAGGGCGGAGACTGCTACAACGCCTTTTGCAGCATGAAAGGCAGCGCAGACGATCGCCAGATCTCATTTTTCCCGCTCCAGCGCAATGTCATGGGGATGGCGGTCAGCCCGGACAGCACCGCCGCTTTGCGTTTGCAAAATGTTTCCACCGGCAAGGGACCTGAGGCGCCGGATGCCCCGCTCTGGCTTTCCGTGCCGGTCGGCGTCCTTAAGTCCAGCCAAAACCTGCCCGAAGGAACGCGCATGTTCGCCAGCGGCCTGGGACAGGCGCAAGGCCTCACCCTGACGCTGGCGCCGGACGGAAACCGCTTCGCCGCCCGCATGACGGTAACCTGCCGCAATGAAACGGATGCGGCGGACGTGGCGCTGGAGCTCACCCGTGTCACCCAACTGCTGCGCGACATGATCGCCCGGGAGCATCAGAAGCCCAACCCTTCCGACCTCAGCGGCGTGCTGACCTCCGGCTCCTTCCGCCCCGAGGGAAAGCGCGTCGACGGCTACTGGCCCATCGAACGATCCTTCATCCAAAACACGCTGGGGAAGTAAGAGATCGATCGAAAATGCACAAAACTCGTGGGGCAGACCGCCGGTCTGCGCCGACCTCCCAGGCCCGGTCTCGCCTCGAAGAAACCCAGTTGCAGCCCGATGACGCGGGCCTTCCCCATGCACAAAAATGCACAAAACGCCGTGTGCCGCTTTTCCACGTGTGTCTGCTTTGACACGGTCATCGAATCAATCAAGGTAAATTAAATCAGCGAGTTACGGTTTGGTCGAGGCACTGCATAGGGGAGAGATCGTACGGAGGACTCAGACGATGCTCTCGCAGGTTACCGAACGGCAAATCAAAAGACTGGCTGCCCTTACCGGCACGTTGCTGCTTGCCACGGCGGAGGCCTTGGCGCAGGAGAAGCAAACCGCGGGTTCGCGGCGGATCGTGGTCAGCATTCCGGATTGCAAACTGGCAATTCTGGAATCGGGCAAAGTGGTCAGGATTTATCCCACAGCGGTAGGAGCGGCGGGCTCGCCCAGTCCGGCGGGCAAGTACACCATCGCAACGCGGCTGGCGGCGCCCACCTGGTACGGCAAGGGGAAGATCGTGGCTCCGGGAAAGAACAATCCGCTGGGAACGCGCTGGCTGGGCCTGAGCGTCCTGGGCTACGGCATTCACGGCACCAACAACCCGGCCTCGATCGGGCATAACGCTTCGCACGGCTGCATTCGCATGCGCAATCGGGACGTGGAGGAGTTGTTCGAGATGGTTTCGGTGGGCGACGAGGTCGAATTATACGGCCGGCGCACGGCGGAGCTGAACGAAATCTTCGGGTTAGAGACCGCGGCGGCGGGAACGTGGTGATTCTGACTCCCGTCTTCCGACTTCTCAAAAGGACGACCTATGTCGAACGAACTCGAAAGCACGCTTGGGCTCATCCTGATGGCGGCGATTTCGTTGCCGCTTTCGTTCTACCTGGCGCGGGGATGCCTGCACGGGGTGCTGCGTCTGCTCAACGGGAGTCAACGTCGCGATGTGCTATGATCGCAGCCGTGAAAGGCTGGCACGCGGTGCTCGCCGCGGTGTGGATCCTGGTTCCGGCGAGGGCTTGGGCGGCCGACGATGTGGCCGGGGCCGCGCGCGAGCTGGCGGCGAAGACAGCCCTCTTCACGGGCGCGGGCGCCACGATCTCGGCTTCGTATCGCAATCTCTCTTCGCTGGGCCCGGTGCAACTGGAGCAGGCGCGAGCCGGCTACGAAGCCGCGCTGCGGCAGATGGGCATGCGGCTGGGCGATGGCGGCACGGTAGAGGCCCAGATCTCGCTCTCCGAAAACGGGTCGCAATACCTTCTGATCGCGGACCTGCGCAAGGGCGACGACCGGCAGGTGGCGATGGTGGAGATCGCCCGGTGGAAGGGCGGCCCTGGCGCCAAACCCACCGATTCGGCCGCCTGGATCGAGCGCAAAGTGGTTTGGGAGCAGGAAGAGCAGGTTCTGGACGCCGCCTTTCCGGGGGATGCCATGGTTTTGCTGGCGCCATCCGGGGTTGGCATTTACGCCAAACACGGCGAGCAGTGGGAATTGCGCCAGGTGCTGAGCATTTCCTCCTCGCGGCCCTGGCCGCGCGACCTGCGCGGGCATCTGAGTTTCCAGGGAGCGACGTTCCGCGCGTTCCTGCCGGGGGTAACCTGCGGCGGCGCGACCGAACCCGAGCCCCGCATGGAATGCCACGCGGGTGAGTACCCCTGGAGCGTGGAATCGGCCGGCGGCGCGGGCATGTCCGCGTATTTCGCGCCGGGGCGCAATTACTTCGACGGCCGCCTTTCGATTGAGAACCCGGCCATCCACAACGGGCCGCCGTTCTACTCCGCGGCGGCTACGGGCGATCCGCGCCAGCCGGTCTGGCTGCTGGCACTCGTCAACGGGAAGGCGCAAGTCGTGGATGGCGGATTCAACGTGCTGGCGGAGATTCCCGGGTGGGGCAGCGATGTCGCGTCGATCGAGACCCGCTGCGGGAAGGGCAACCAGGTGCTGGCCACTCAACCTTCGGACGCTGGTGACACCGACGCCGTTCAGTCCTATATCTGGAAAGACCGTTCGATGGCGGCGGCGACCCCAGCGGCGATCTTTCCCGGTCCGGTGACCGCGCTGTGGGCGCGGGGCGGTAGCGCGGTGGCAGTGGCGCGCGACTTGGAAACGGGGAAATACGTGGTCTATGTGCTCACGGTGGCTTGCGGTTTATAGCCTGCTGGCGCTGGCCGGGTTGCCTCTGGCTCAGGCGGCTACGCGGCCGCGCTACGGAGGCGTGCTGCGGGTGGAGATACGGGAGAACATCGAATCGGTGGACCCTCCCGATAGCGGCACGGGATTAGCCGATTTGATGGGCGCGTTCTCCATCACCCGCTGGGAAGCCGGGCTCCGGGCAACGTATGCGGCGGACAATAACGCCCCGGGCGGACGGCCGTTCGTGGACGCGGTGGAAGTTCGGATGGGGCGGCCGCTGCGCGATCAATCGATCGACCTGGAAGTGGGGAAGGCGGACGTCATCGAGCTCGGCGCCGGCGAATCGCGGCGCGGCGCGGCCGGACGGAAAATATGGATGTCGGCGCCGGTACGGATCGTGGCGCTGGTGTTCGGCCCGCGGGTGGAGGACGCGCGGATTCGCGAGGGGCTGGCGCTGGCGGTGGATCGCACCGCGATTCTGAACGTGCTGCTGCAAAGACAAGGCGAAATTTCGGGAGCGCTGCTGCCGCAATGGATTTCCGGCTATGCTTTCCTATTCCAGCCGGCGGCGGACCTGGGGAGGGCGCGGACGCTGATTGCGGCGGCGCCGCCCGGCGCCCGCAACCTGTCGCTGGGAGTGGAAGACGGCGGCCTGCGCGCCATGGCGGATCGGGTGGCGCTCAACGCGCGCGATGCCGGCCTGACGGTGACCACGGCCCCGCAAGGCAACGCCGGTGACGTTCGCCTGGTGGACGCGCAGGTCGCCTCGAGCGACCCGGCGCGGGCGCTGGCGGGCATTGCGGCCGCTCTGGGACTGATCGTACCGGCGCGGATGGAGAACGCCGAAGCGGTGTACAACGCCGAACGGGCCGTGCTGGAGGGGTTTCGCGTGGTCCCGCTGTTTCATCTGCCGGACGTGTACGGCGCCGGGCCGCGGGTGAGGGGCGCCGCGGGCATTTCGCCGCTGGGGCAGTGGAAGTTCGGGAACGTATGGCTGGAGGGCGACCGGCCATGACGTTTCGCACGCGCCTGCTGCTGATTTTCACTCTCGCGGTGGTGGCGTCGGTAGGGGTGGTGGAGTTGCTGGTGCAGAAAGCCACCCGGCGCGAGTTCGAGCGCATGGACGCGGCACGTTCCGACGCCCTGGTAACGCAATTCCGCAAGGAATTCGACCGGCGCAGCCAGGAGGTGGTGCGCGCGGTGGGAGGCATCGGGCGATCCGACAGCGCGCTGAACATTGCGATCTCGCCCGACCCTACCTCGTTCTATGGCGAAGCGGGGGAGCTGGCGGCGGCCCATAGTCTGGACCTGCTGGAGCTGGTGGCCGGGGATGGCGCCATCGTCTCGTCGGCCGAGTGGCCGGCGCGTTTCGGCTATCGCGAAGACTGGCTGGTGGAGCACGGCGACTGGAGGGAGGGTCAGGCTTTCCTGCGGCGCGCCGAATTGCCGGATGGCGTCACCCTGGCGCTGGCCGCGGTTTCCACGGTTACCGCGGGCGACCGGAAACTGTTCGTGGTGGGCGGCCAGCAGCTCGACCAAGCATTTCTTTCCTCGCTGGTGCTGCCGGACGGAATGCGGGCGCTGCTGTATCGAAGCCTGCAGCCGAAGTTCGCGGCGGAGCAGATGCTGGGGCCGGGCCCCCGCTCGGCGGAACTCCGGGCGCTGGTGGAAGACACGCTGGCGCGCAAGCGGGAGCGGTATCGCATCGTCGGCAGGGGCGCCGATGCGGAATCGTTTCACGCCCTGCCGCTGGCGGGCTATGACGGCGCGGCGCTGGGCGCGCTGCTGATCGGCAGTTCGCGGCGCGGCCTGGCGGAGCTGGAATCGAAGCAGTTGCGCTACGGCATCGAAGTAGCGGCGTTCGGCATTCTGATGAGCGTGGCGCTGGGCGCTTGGGCCACGGCGCGGGTCACCCGGCCGGTGGAACGGCTGGCGCGCAGCGCGACGGCGGTGGCCGCGGGCAACTGGGACACCACCGTGGAAGTAACCTCGGGCGACGAGATCGGGCGGCTGGCGCTGGCTTTTAATCGCATGACCGAGGAGCTGATGGCGCAACGCGAGCGGCTGGTGCAGGCCGAGCGGGTAGCGGCCTGGCGCGAACTGGCGCGGCGGCTGGCGCACGAGTTGAAGAATCCCCTGTTCCCGCTGCAGATCACGGTGGAGAACATGCAGCGCGCCCGCTCCCAATACCCGGAGCAGTTCGACGAAGTATTTCGCGAAGGCAGCCAGACGCTACTGGCGGAGCTGGGCAATCTGAAACAGATCGTGGCACGCTTCAGCGATTTCGCCAAGATGCCGGCGCCGGAAATGCAGCCGCTGGATTTCAACCGGCTCATTGGCGAGACCATGAAACTGTTCGAGGCGCAACTGGCGCGGGCGGGAATTGCGGCGCGGGAGGAACTGGACCCCGCGGCGCCCACCGTGATGGCCGACCCGGAACAGATGACCCGCGCGCTGCGGAACCTGATTCTCAACGCCATCGACGCCATGCCGCAGGGGGGCACGCTTACGGTGCGCACGCGGCGGCTGGGGCCGGGGCTGCGCCTCGAAGTCGCCGATACCGGGCAGGGCCTGACGCCGGAAGAATGCGGGCGCTTGTTCACGCCATACTACACCACCAAGACGCACGGCACGGGCCTGGGCCTCGCCATCGTGCAATCGGTGGTGAGCGATCACCACGGCCGCATTTCGGTAGCCGGCGCGCCGGGGAAAGGCGCGACATTTCAGATCGATCTGGGGGACCGGACGGGATAGACATCCATGGCGAATCTGCTGATTGTGGACGACGACCAAAACACGCTGGCCTCGCTGGCGCGGGCCTTCCGCATGGCCGGCCATGAGGCCACCGTTTGCGACAACGCGGGGCGGGCGCTGGAATTGCTGCAGACCAGGCGGTTCGACATGATGATGTCCGACGTGGTGATGCCGGGCAAGGACGGGCTGGCGCTGCTCGAAGAACTGCGCGGGCTGGGGATCTCGCTGCCGGTGGTGATGATTTCCGGGCAAGCCAACATCGAAATGGCGGTGCGCGCCACGCGGCTGGGCGCGGCCGATTTTCTGGAGAAGCCGCTTTCCACCGACAAGTTGCTGTTGACGGTGGACAACACGCTGAAGCTGAAACGCCTGGAGGAAGAAAACCGCGACCTGCGGCAGCGGGTGGGCAAGCACGAGATCGTGTATGCGGGCGAGCGAATGCGGCGGGTGATGGCGCAGGTGGAGCGGGTGGCGGCCAGCGAAGCGCGCATCTGCATCCTGGGCGAGACGGGAACGGGAAAGGAGCTGATCGCGCGGGCGCTGCACGAGAACAGCTCGCGGCGCGGGGGCCCGTTCGTCACGTTGAACTGCGCGGCGGTACCGGGCGAACTGATCGAAAGCGAGTTGTTTGGCCACGAAAAGGGTTCTTTCACGGGCGCGGTATCGCGGCATATCGGCCGCTTCGAGCAGGCCAATCACGGCACCCTGTTTCTGGACGAAGTGGGCGATATGCCGGTGCTCATGCAATCGAAGCTGCTGCGGGTGCTGGAAGAGGGACAGGTGGAGCGCATCGGCGGGGACCGCAGCATCGCGGTGGACGTGCGCGTGGTGGTGGCCACCCACCGCAACCTGGAAGAACTGGTGCAAAAGGGCGTATTCCGCCAGGATCTGTATCACCGGATTTTCGTCTTCCCCCTGCCGCTGCCGCCACTGCGCGAGCGCACCGACGACATTGCCGCCCTGGTAGCGCACTTCGCGGCGCAGGTCGCCGGGATCAACGGATGGAAGCCAAAACCGTTTCAACCGGACGCCATCGCGGAGCTACAGAGATACGGCTGGCCCGGCAACATCCGCGAATTGCGCAACGTGGTGGAGCGGCTGCTGTTGCTGGCCGACGGTCCGGTGGACGCGGCGGCGGTGAGGCTGGCGCTGCCGGCGAGGGCCGGTGAAGGGCCAACGGAGGCGGCCACGGGCACGCTTTCCGAGCGCATGGATAGCTTTGAGCGCGGCCAGATTCTGGAAGAGCTGAAGCGCCATAACCAGCGCATGACCGATACAGCGCGGGCGCTGGGACTGGAGCGCAGCCACCTATATAAGAAGTGCCAGGCGCTGGGGATCGATTTGCGCGCGCTGCGGGGAGGGAAATAGGGGGAATTGATTTGGGCCGCCGATGAACACCGATAATTCTATTGATTTCTAAGCCCGTGATCATCCGCGCTACGGATCCGCGTACGGGACTGAAAGGATCCCCAGCACGTAGTTTTGCGGAAGTGATGCCTGGGCAATCGCCCCGACAAGTGGGTTAAGTCCTATCGCTGACCCACCGTTTGAGTGCCTCACCGGTATCGATGATATTGTCGACGCCCTCGAGAATTTGGCGGTAACAGTCCGGATGAATCTGGTTCTTGGAATATCCAGTGGGCCATCCCCGCCGGGAGCCTTGGGCGGCAACGATCCACGAATCCTCGAAGCTTTTCGGGCGCCCGCTCATGAGACCACGCGGCAGAACGCCGACGAGCTCTGCAACCGCGCCATAGGTTGCGCGTTGTTTATGTTCGTCCAGGCGCGCAACAATGCCCTGAAGACTCAGGCCGGACGCCCCAGAGAACGTTGCTTCCTCGATTCGCCGGTTCCTCGCGATTCGATCAGCAATACGCTCCGCGGAGGTCATTTCATGATACGCTCGATATCTCTGCCAGACGCCCAATCACTTCCGTGAATAACTCGGCTGGCCAGCCGTGCAGGATGGCTTCATCCACCACGCGGGCCGGCACTATAAGACGAGGAGGCACCTTCTCGGACCCGGTTTGTGAAAGGTCATGGATGATTTGAGCCACCTCGTCCACTTGGTCCGGGCGCAGCTTCTTGAGCTCGGTAATTACATCTTCAACTGACGCCATACTTCTACCCTATGCCACGCGACACAATGAATCCACCTTATCGGCGTCCATCGGTGGCTGTCCTGTAGGTTTCTTGGGCAAGCTAAAGCATGCCCCACCAAACGCGTCGATCCGTGCCGTGGTGGGGCATGCTTTAGCTTGCCCCGAATCCGCCGTAATCCCAGCCCTGACCGCCAGACGCGTATACGCTGGCCCACATGTCACACTACACTAAGAGGGGACATACATGTCGGTAAAGTAGCGAACGGAACTGGAGAAGCTGCGGGCGATCGGAAAGATCGTGCGGGCGGCGCTGGATGCGATGGCTAGCGCGGTGCGTCCTGGTATCAGCACTGCGGAGATCGACCGGGTGGGCGCGGTGACACTGGCGCAATACGGGGCGGAGTCGTCGCCGCCGAAAGTGTACGGCTTTCCGGGGACGGCGTGCATCAGCGTCAACGACGAGGCGATCCACGGGATTCCGGGCAGGCGCATCGTCGAGGCGGGCGACCTGGTGAAGCTGGACGTCACAGCGGAAAAGGACGGCTTCGTGGCCGACGCGGCGATCACGGTTCGGGTGGGCCAGGTTTCGGACGAAGCGGAGGCACTGGCTCGCTGCGCCGAGACAGCATTTCGCGAAGCGTTGAAGGTGGCGCGGGCGGGAAATCGCGTCAACGAGATCGGGCGCGCGGTGGAAAAGGAAGTGCGCCGCTGCGGGTTCAGCGTCATCCGCGAACTTTGCGGGCACGGTGTGGGCCGGACCATCCACGAGGAGCCTTCGGTGCCGAACTATCACAATCCGCGATATGGCGCGCGGCTCACCGATGGCTTCGTCATTACTATCGAGCCCATTATCGCGGCCGGCAGCGGGCGGTCGCGGTTGCAAGCGGATAAGTGGACCATCTCGACCACCGACGGCAGCCTGTCGGCGCATTACGAACACACGCTCATGATCACCAAGAGAGAGCCGGTGCTGCTGACGGCAGCCTGACGGGCTAGCGCGCCTTTTCACAGGCTTCGAGGCGATTGCGTGGCGCGCGCACTCGTGCCGACGCCTATCTTGACGCTGTGTCACGACTTCCAAAACGTGTCGGTAGACCGCAGTCAGGGCCATGTCCATCACGGCTTGCTTACCCTGCAGGTAATGGCCGGCTGCGTCTTCCAGCACGGTTACGAAAGTCAGCTCCTGCAGGCTTCTGCCGTTCTTGGCGGAGAAGGGCAAGCGTTTGGCGTCCAGGGTGATGTTCACCTGAATCGTGTAGCGGCCATCTTTGCGATCCACGGCACCGACTTTGACGGTGGCCGGGACCTGGTCGAGTAACTGGCCGGAGCCGACCACGCGATTGATGCGCTGCTGGGCGGTTTCGGCCTGCTGCGACGGGAGGCTGGCGAAATAGCCGGGGCGGGCACTCACCTGATAGCCGCCCGGTCTGGCGATGGTCACTTTGAGCTTGTGATATTTGCCATCGGGCTTGGCGGACGGAGAGAAGCCGAGCAGATACGAAACCTCCGGAACGGCGGCGAGGGTCCGCAAACCGCCTGTCAGGCCGTTGCTGTTGCGGATGAACTGACCACCGGTGGCGGCGGCCGCGTCGGCAAGAAACGCCGTGACGGCCTGCGTCCTCTGCGCCAGCGTGCGTTCGGCCCAATTCGCCCTCAGGCCGTCTTGCGCGCCGAGCGATTCGGGCGACTCCCGGCCGCCCGAGAGCAGGCCCTCATCGTCCAGCGCATTGACCACGATGTGAGCGCGCAGGCAGGTGTCGGTCAGGCCGCCGAGCTGCCGTTCCATGCCGTCGGTGACGAAGCCGGGCGATACGATGAGCAGAATGCGGGTTCCCGGCGCGGCGGCCAAATGGCGGACGATGGGCGCGAGCACGTCAAGCACGTTGGAGGATTGATGCCGGAGTTGGTCCCAGGCGGTCGCGGCGGCGTCCTACGCCTGTGTTTCGGCGATCTCAATGGGGATTGACGGCTCGCAGGCTCTGACGCCGGCGACGGCAACCGCTTTCGCCATGGAATCCAGGTGGTTGGCGATCACGTAGGCCTGGTAGGCCGTCAGGGTGGGGCAGACGCCGAATCCGCGGCTGGAACCGTCGCCCGGATGCCGGCGCATGCCCGCCAGGGTAGCCAGCAGGGTTTTGGTGTCCGCGGTGAAATCGAGCGTGACGGCGCCGGAACCGGTAAAGATGCCGATGCGGTCACCGGGGCGGAGACCATCCGCGATCAGCTTCTCAGCGGCGTGTTTGGAGCGGTCGAAACCGGCGAGGCCGGCGTGGGTATCGTCAAAAAAAAGGGCGATGTAGCGAGGCGGAGCGGCGGCGGTGGCGGCGGGCGGCGCGACTGAGGGCGGCGCGCTAGAGGGAGCCACTGCACCGGGATTGGCGAGAGGAGCGGCGCGCTGTTCGGAGAAGGATATGATGGTTTGCGGCTTGAGGTTATCGAAGACCTGGAAATCGGACGCCTGGAATCCGCCACTGGGCGTGCCCTTGCGATCCCGCACGGTAAGCCCTAGCTCCACCATGGTGGCTTCGACGGAGATGGTGGCCGAGGGAAGGTGATAGGGCGCGTAGCGGATGCGCACTTCGCCGAGCTCAGCGGCGCTGGCAGGGTGGTTGAGGGCGCAGACCAACAGTACTGCCGAGAAACTCACCACCAAGCGCATATCCTAAGAGTTTACGACTTTTGCCCGCGGGATCGTCTGCACGAACCGGCACGGGAATGCGTCACAATAATAGAAGCCATGCGTTTGGCCGCCCTAGTGCTATTGTTGTCAAGCTGTTCCCTCTGGGGCGGCGAGTTCGCCGTGTTCGCGAGCGGAGCCCGGATGCACGTGGACCGGCACGAAGCGGTGGCGGGGAAGGTGAAGCTCTACATAGGCGAAGGCTTCAGTGAGCTGGACGCCAGCATGGTGACGGCGTTCGAGCCGGACGGTCTGCCAGCGGCGGCATCCACTGCGATCGCGGAAGGCCTGGCGGCTGGCGCAAAGCCGAACCTCTCGCCCAGGGAACTGGCCGACGCCGCGGCCGATAAATACGGTCTGCCGCGCCAGTTGGTGCGCAGCGTGATGGCGGCGGAGAGCGGTTTTCAAGCGCAAGCCAAGTCGGCCAAAGGCGCGATCGGGCTGATGCAGTTGATGCCCGAAACGGCGCAGGCTTTGGGGGTGGACCCTTACGATCCGGCGCAGAACGTGGATGCCGGCGCGCGCTATCTGCGGGACCTGCTGAATCAATACAACTACGGCCTATGGCACGCGCTAGCAGCGTATAATGCCGGTCCCGGGGCGGTAGACAAATACCAGGGAATTCCGCCCTACGCGGAGACCATTCGGTACGTGGAGCGCATCGACCGCGAGTATCGGCAAAACCAGTAAGCTCGTGGGGCAGACCGGGACAGACCATCGTTTCTTGTGGTCTGCCACGTGGACTCTTCTTAATGCTCGTCTATCGCGGGCGATTGCCGCACTGGTCGAGTGCCCGGTGTAGGGCAGACCAAAAAAAACAATGGTCTGCCCCACGGTGTGCTACGGAACTGGCGATACCGGAACCGGGGCGGCGGCTTCGGCGGCCATGACGCCGGACAGGGCGGAGACCACCGAGGCAAGGCGCACGGCGGCGATGATGGATTCCTCGGTCATGCCACGCTCGCGTAGCACCTTTTCGTGGGAATCGACGCAGATAGCGCAACCGTTGACCGCCGATGCTACCAGGCACCAGAGCTCAAAGTCGGTCGGGTCCGCGCCGTGCGTCCGCATGACCTGCATGCGCAGCCGGGCGGGAGTCTCGGCGTACTTGGGATTGGAGGAAAAGTGGCGGAACCGGTAGAAGATGTTGTTCATCCCCATTACTGCCGCCGCCGCTTTGGCCGCGAAGAGCGCCTGCTCACTGAGGTGGGAGCCGGCATCCTCCAGCACGGCTCGGATGACCTGGGCGTTGCGGCCGGCCATGGCCGCAGCCACGGCCGAGCCCCAGGTCTGCTGCTCGGTGAGGTCCGGCTGGCGGAGCAGCGTGCCAAGGTTCAGCTTCAGGTCTTTAGCGTAGTCCGGACACGATTCCAATAGGGTTTCGATGGACATGGATTCCGTTTCCCCGGTGTCGGCCGCGGTTAGACTGCGACCTGCAGCACTTCCTCGCCCTTGTGCCAGTTGCAGGGGCAGAGCTCATCGGTCTGGAGAGCGTCGAGGACACGCAGGACTTCCTGGGGATTGCGGCCCACGGAAAGGTCGTTGACGGAAACGAAACGAATCACGTTCTCCGGGTCCACCACATAAGTCGCGCGCTGGGCCACGCCTTCGGCGGGATCGAGAACGCCCAGGGCGGTGGTCAACTCCCGTTTCACGTCGGCCAGCATGGGAAACGGCAGATCCTTCAGGTCGGCGTGATGGGTCCGCCAGGCGTGGTGTACGAATTCCGAATCCGTGCTGCCGCCCAGGATTTGGGCATCGCGATCCTGGAACTCCCGATTCAGCTTTCCGAAAGCCGCAATCTCGGTCGGGCAAACGAAGGTAAAGTCCTTCGGCCAGAAAAAATAGACTTTCCACTTACCATGGTAGTCCTCATCGGTGATGGTCTTAAACGCTTTCCCTTTCTCCAGGCTTACAGTCGCCTGCAGGGAAAATGCGGGAAATTTCTGTCCTACTCCTAACATACGTTTCTGTCTCCTAAGTTGATATTAATGTGCTAATAATCACTCGCCGGCACTGATAGCCCGCGTCCTCACCCTATAAGGGCAACCGGTCCAGCTTAGCCGCCAATATAAAATCGCTTTCCGTCAAGCCATCGATCTTGTGGGTCCAGATACGAACATCGACGTGGCCCCAGCCCAAGCCCAGTTCGGGATGGTGACCCTGCTCTTCGGCCACGGCCCCGGCGCGGTTGACAAAAGCCAGCGCCGTAAGAAAGTCGGGAAACTTATAGGTCTTTTCCAAATGATGGCCATTGGATACGGTCCAGCCGCTCACCTGGCTGGCCAGGGTTTCCAATTCTTTGGCGGCCAACGGAGGCACGCCGCCGCGGCAGGGTACACACTGTTTCTCAGCCAAGCTCATCGCGAATCTCCTGAAACCTCATCTTTGCGCCGGCAAGCGCCGCACAGGCCGCGGAAGACAATGTCGAAGTGCCGCACGCGGCGGGCGCCTAAAGCTCCGCAAGCCGCGGCGGGAAGATCGAACCATTCGATATCCTCAACCGCGCCGCACCCTTCACACAGGAAGTGATGATGGCGGTGGAAGTTCACATCGAAGCGCGCCGCCTTGCCTTCCGACACCACTTCCCGCACCAGGCCCGCGCCCTCCAAGGCTCTCAGGTTGTTGTAGACCGTGGCGCGGGATGCCCGCGGGTCGGTACGGTTTACGGCGACAAAAATCTCTTCGGCCGTGGCGTGGACCGGTTGATCCGAGAGGTACCGCAACATGGCGCGGCGCTGCGGCGTCGACCTAAGGCCAGCGGTTCGAAAGGCGGATGGTAGGTCGATCGGTTCCAGCACGTCCGGTTACAGTATTTAGACTAAATCTAAATTAGGAAATTGTCAAATGCGGAAGCTTTCAGGCGTCAGAAGCTGTTTTTTCGACCCCCACCGGGCTTAGTCAGCCCGCGCCGAGCTTGATCAATTGGGCGGCGTGTTTGAGGGCTTCCGGGGTGAGGGTTTGGCCGGAGAGCATACGGCCGATCTCGCGGGTGCGGGCTTCCTTGTCGAGTTCTTCGACGGTGGCGATGGTGCGGCCGCGCGATTCCAGTTTCTCGACGCGATAGTGGTGGTCGGCGAAACCGGCGATCTGGGGCAGGTGGGTGACGCACAGGACCTGGTTGGTTTGGGAGAGCTTTTTCAAGCGGCGTCCCACGCCTTCGGCGGCGCTGCCGCCGATGCCGGCATCGACCTCGTCGAAGACCAGGGTGCGTTGGTAGGCGGACTTGGGCGGGACAAGACAGGTTTTCAGCGCCAGCGCAATGCGGGAGATTTCGCCGCCGGAGGCGACTTTTTCCAGCGCGCGTGGCTCTTCGCCGCGGTTGGGCGAAACCAGGAATTCCACCGCGTCGGCGCCATCGGGCGACCAGGCGGCCGGCTCGATGGAGACGCGAAATACGGTGCGGTCCATGGCGAGCACGGCCAGTTCGGCTTCGACGCGCTTCTCCAGGCGGCGCGCGGCGGCGGCGCGCGACCGGGTCAGCTCGGCGGAGAGCTTCTCATAGTCGGCAGCCAGGCGCTTGCGGGTTTTGCGCAGTTCTTCCATGCGCACGCCCGCAGTCTCCACCTGGGCGATCTGGGCGCGGGTCTGGTCGAGGAAGGCCAGGATGTCGGGGATGGAGGCGCCGTACTTGCGCTTGAGCCGGTCGATGGAAGCCAGGCGCGCTTCGATCTCTTCCAGGCGCGCGGGGTCGGCATCCAGGTGGGACAGGTAATCGCGCAAGCCGTAAGCGGCTTCCTGGAGGCTGAGTTCGGCCGAGCGAAGGTGCTCGCGCAAAGGCGCAAGCGACTGGTCGATGCGGCAGAGCTCGTCGAGCTTGCGGGCGGCCATGCGGCTCTGGGCCAGGGCCGATTCGGGGCGGTCGTAAACGGCGGCGTAGGCGATCTGGGCGGCCTCTTCGAGCCGCTGCACGTTTTGCAGCACGCGGCGCCGGTTTTCGAGCGCGGCATCCTCATCCGGCGCCAGCGCGGCGGCTTCGATTTCCTTGCGCTGAAAGGTCCACAGATCGAGCAGACGCAGCTTTTCCTGCTCGGAGCGCTCGAGCTCGTCCAGCTCTTCGGCGGCGGTGCGCCACTGGCGGCAGGTGGTTTCGGCTTGGGCCAACAGATCGCCGTGGGCAGCGAAAGCGTCCAGCATGGCGCGCTGCGTGTCGGGTGAAAACAGGAGCTGCTGGTCGTGCTGCCCGTGGATATCGGCCAGGTGCGGGGCGAGTTCCTTCAGCAGCGAAGCGGCCACGGGACGGCTGCCCACGAAGGCCCGCGATTTGCCGCCAGAGAGGATTTCGCGCTCGACCAGCAGCTCACCCTCCTCGGCCTCGAGACCGGCGGGCTCGAGCACGCGGCGGATGGCGGTATGGTTTCGCACATCGAAGATGCCGGCTACGCGCGCGCGGGGCTCGCCGGTGCGAATTGTCTCGGAAGAGGCGCGCGCGCCGAGCAAAAGGCCCAAAGCATCCACGACGATCGACTTGCCGCTGCCGGTTTCGCCTGTCAACAGATTTAAGCCGCTGTGGAAATTGACCCGCAGGCGCTCGACCACGGCGTAGTTTTCCACCACGAGCTCCATCAGCATGACTGAGCCGATTATAACCATGTTTTAATCTCGCCTTTCGCCGGAGCGTACCCGTCTATGTGTTAGATTGAAGACAGGAGACGAATTGAGTTTCGCTACTCCCATCGCCTTCTTACTCCAACTAGATATTCTCGAACTGGTCCAACGCAACGGCCCCGCCGAGGACTTTGTGCTGGGGATACTGGCCTGTTTTTCGGTCTTTTCCTGGACCGTGATCCTCTCCAAGTGGAGCTCGTTGCGGGGCGCCGCGCGTTCCAATTCACGCTTCCTTCGGGCATTTCGCAAGGCGAACGGCCTGGAGGCGGTGATGGTGGCGAGCGAGCAATACCGGCCCTCGCCGATGGTTTCGGTGTTCGATTTCGGCTATGAAGAAGTCGAGCGGCAGGTCAAGAAGAAGGGCAGCGTGACCAATCGCACGGCGCTAGAGCGCTCGCTGCAAATGGGCGTGAGCGAGGAAATGGGCCGGCTGGACCGCAACATGCAGTGGCTGGCCATTACCGCGTCGGTGACGCCCTTTATCGGGTTGCTGGGCACGGTGCTGGGCATCATCAACTCGTTCGAGGCTCTGGGGCAGCAGGGCAGCACCAGCTTGCGCACGATCGGGCCGGGGATTTCGCTGGCGCTCGTGGCCACCGCGGTAGGGCTGGCGGCGGCCATCCCGGCGGCTATATTTTACAACCTGTATGGCACCCGGATTCGCGAAATCGGCTCGCGGATGGAAGATTTCGCCCTAGAGTTCCTGAACCTGGCGGAACGCAGCTTCGGAGAGTAGCGGATGGCTTTTTCCGGCAACGGCGGCGGACTGGGATCGCGCAAGCGATACGGCGGGGCGCTGGCGGAGATCAACATCACGCCGTTCGTGGACGTGGTGCTGGTGCTGCTCATCATCTTCATGTTGACCGCCCATGTAATGGAATTCGGAATCGAAGTCGATGTACCCAAGACGAAGTACGTCAAGGATACGGCGCAGGAGATGCCGGTAGTGACGATCACCAAGGACGCCACCATCACGTTGAACGGCAAGCCGGTGAACATCAACGATCTGGCGGCGACGATCCATGAGCGCTACGGCAAGGCCAAGGGCGTGTATGTTCGCGCCGACAAGCAAACCATCTGGGACCCGATCGCGAACGTAACGGCTGCGCTGGGAGCGTCCGACTTTCAGGTCAACATGGTGACCCAGCCGGAGGATAGCGCAGCCAAAGGGCGGCAGTAATGTCCGCGCATGCCGACATCTTCGACCAGAGGGACCCGCTCAGGCGCTGGTTCGCCGGGTCGGTGGCGTTGCACGCGCTGATTGCGGCCGCGATTCTGAGCGCCGGCCTGTCCCACGGCAAGACCGAACAGTGGGGCGATCCGCACGGCGGCGGCATGGGCTCGGTCGCGGTGAACCCGGTAAAGAGCATCCCGCTTCCGCCGCGCAGCGGGCCGGTCAATCCGGTGGCCAACGACACCGAATCGGCGGTGCCGACACCGCCCGCGAAGGCCAAACCGCAGCCGAAGGCGATCGACACCGATGCGGACGCGATTGCGCTCAAAGGCCGGACCCGCAAGGAGCGCAAGCACCAGGAAGCAGCGGCCGCGCCCAACAAATGGCGGGCCGAGCAGCGCGACCTCCCCAACCAGCTTTACAGCGACGTGGGCCAGGCGCTTTCGTCGCCCATGTTCGAGCGCCACGGCGGCGGTGGCATCGGGGTGGGCAACGATTCGCCATTCGGGACTCAGTTCGGGTGGTATGCCAAACGTTTGTGCGACCTCGTGGGGCAGAACTGGCGCACCAACGGGCTCGATCCGCGCCTCAGCAACATGGCCGTGGTGACATTCGTCATCCGGCGCGACGGATCGATTGCAGGCCCGCCGCGCCTCCTCGAGCGGAGCGGCAACGACGCTCTCGACATTTCCGGGCAACGGGCGATTCTGGACGCGGCTCCGTTTCCCGCTCTGCCGCCGCAGTTCAATAAGGACGAAGTAGAAGTGCGAATGCGGTTCAGTCTGAAGTGAGGCTTCGATGAGGAAGATTTTTTTGGTTCCGTGTGTACTTGGGATTCTGGGAAGCGGGGCGCTGCTGGCGCAGGGCATCGACGTCACCGTCCAAAAGGGCGCCGGCCGTTCCCGCATCGCCCTGCCCGAGCTGCGCGGCGCGGGCGGCGCGCAGACCTATATGGGCGCTTTCAACCAGACGCTGCAAGAGGACATCCGTACATCCGGTTTCCTGGACGTGGTGAACGCCACCGTGTATCCGAAGTCGGTTCCGCAGCAGGTTTCGGATTGGCGCACGCCGCAGGCGCCGGTGCAGGCGCCACGCACGCGCCGCGGGGAGATGGTGGCGGCGCCGGATGGCGGCGGATTATGGATGAGCGATTGGTCGAAGCCGCCGGTGAGCGCCAACTACATGGCCTTCGGGTATACGGCGCTGCAGAACGGCGTGCTGGTGGTGTACGGGAACCTGTTCGACGTGACAAGGGACAATCCCACCAACGCCCAGATGATCGGCAAGCGGTACCTGGCTTCGAGCGACGATGAAAAGGGAGCGCGCGATCTGGCGCACCAGTTCGCGGCCGATATTCTGGCGTTGTTCGGCGGCCAATCGCTGGCCGGCACGCACATTTACTACGTGCACCAGGCGTCCCGGATGACGCCCAAGGAAATCTGGGTGATGGATTTCGACGGCAGGAACCAGCGGCAGCTCACGCACTTCAACTCGCTCACGGTTCAGCCGGCGGTGTCGGCGGATGGCTCCAAGATAGCGTTTACCAGTTACACCAAGGGCCCGCCGCGGATTTTCGTGTTCTCGGTCGATCCGATGCGGGACCTGCGATTCTACAACCAGACGGCTTCGACGAATGGATCGCCTTCGTTCACGCCCGACGGCAAGCAGATCGTTTATTTCTCGTCGGCGGGAGTGTGCTGCCGCATCTTTATCGCCAACCTGGACGGCGCCGGGTTCCAGGCCATCACTTCGTCCGGTTCCATCGATGCGGAGCCGAAGGTGAATCCGAAAACCGGCCAGACGATCGTGTTTTCCTCCGGCCGCTCCGGGCCGGAGCAGATCTACCTGATGAGCCTGAACGGAACCGATATCGAGCGGCTGAGCGACGGGACGGGCGAGGCGTCGAATCCGGCCTGGAATCCGGACGGGCAGCATGTGGCGTTTGCCTGGACGCGGGGCTACGCGCAGGGCAAGTTCAACGTGTTTATTATGGACGTGGGCAGCCGCCAATATGTGCAGCTCACGCATGACGAAGGGCGCAACGAAAACCCGACTTTCGCGCCCGGGGGGACGCACGTGGCGTTCATGTCGACGCGCAGCGGCCGCGAACAGATTTACAGCATGCTGGCGGATGGAAGCGGCGTGCGGGCGCTGACGTCGCAGGGTTACAATTACAGCCCGGTATGGGGCAAATAGTTCGACGCCGCCCAGGCGCGGCGCCTTTGACGGAAGATCTTGTGAAATGAGGAGGCAAAGTTCATGTTGAGCAGCAGACAGAAGATCGTGATCGCAGGTGTGGGATTGGGTCTGGCCGTATTCGTGGCAGGCTGTAAGAAGAAGGCGCCGGTCGCGCCACCGCCGCCTCCGGCCGCGGCGCCGGCCGCACCCGCCGCGCCGGCGAAGCCGCCGGCCCCAGCGGTAACGCAGTTTACCGCCGAGCCGACTACCATTCAGCGGGGGCAGTCCTCCACGCTGCGGTGGGAACTGAGTGGCGATATCGCCAGCGTTTCCATCGACCAAAGCGTCGGCACCGTACAAAACACCGGCAGCCGGCGGGTCTTCCCGCAGGATTCCACCACGTACACGCTCACGGCCACGGGCGGGGGTGGAACGTCGACGGCCAGCGTGACGGTGACGGTATCGGCGCCTCCGCCACCTCCGCCGCCACCGGCGCCGGCGGAAAGCCCGAAGACCGTGGTGGACCGGATTGGCAGTGAATTGCAGGATGCGTTCTTCGACTACGATTCCACCAGCCTGCGCAGCGACGCACAGAACACTCTGACGCAGGATGCCACGGCGTTGAAGAGCATATTGACCGATTTCCCCACCGCCGCCATCTTGATCGAAGGCCATTGCGATGAGCGCGGTTCGGCGGAATATAACCTGGGGCTGGGGGACCGCCGCGCCAGCTCGGCCCGTGATTTCCTGGTTCAGCTCGGCGTGCCGGCGAACAAGATCCACACCATCAGCTACGGCAAGGAGCGGCCGCAGTGCACCGAGGAGAGCGAATCCTGCTGGCAGAAGAATCGCCGCGTGCACTTCGCTCCCGGCCAGTAGAACGTGGCGCGGGCCTCTGGCCCGCAGCGTCAGCTTTCGAGCCGACGTTGTGCCGGGGTTCCCATAGACTCCGCGTAACGGGATGCCTACCGAGCCGCGACCACCGGGAGCGGTCTTTCACATCTGGGCGGCCGCGCGGCGCACGGTAGTACGATAGTGTTCGAGGGTACTTGCGGGGCGAACTGGCGACGGTTCGCCCTTTGTTGAATTGAGGAAAAATATTATGTTCCGACGTCTTTGCGCGTTGATTCTGGTAGGCTCGCCGGCGCTCATGTGGGGAGCGAGCAAGGAAATCATGGAACTGCAGCGCGACGTAGCCCTGTTGCAGGATCAGGTCAAGCAGCTTCAGCAATCGCAGGACCGGCAATTGTCCGCGATGACCGAGTTGGTGCGCCAGGCCCTGGACGCCGCCAACCGCGCCAACACGGGCATCGCTGTCATGCAGAACGGTTTCCAGCAGTCCGTCAAGGACCAGAAGAACGACGTTGTGGGGCCTGTGGTTGGCCTGAGCACGCGCATGGACTCCCTGTCGAACGACTTTCGCACGGTGCAACAGGCCGTCGGCGATTTGGCCGGCGCGGTGCAAAAGCTGCAGGCGCAGTTGACGGATGTGGGCAACGCGGTGAAGGTGCTGCAAGCGCCGGCGCCGGCGCCGCCGGGATCGGGGTCGGCTGCCACCGGCGGCGCACCCGATACGCCGCCTCTTCCTGCAACCGATCTTTACAACAACGCGCGGCGCGATCACACCGGCGGCAAGCTCGATCTCGCGGTGCAGGAATACAGCGATTATTTGAAGTATTACGGCAATACCGATCTGGCTCCCAACGCCCAGTTCTTCATCGGCACCATCCACTTCTCGCAGGCCAGCTACGACCAGGCGCTGAACGACTTCGACACGGTCACCGAAAAGTACCCGGACAACGGCAAGACCGCCGAAGCGTTGTACGAGAAGGGGTTGACCTTGCTGAAGATGTCGCGGCGCACCGACGCCTACGCCGAGTTCAAGGAAACCATCCAGCGCTTTCCCCAGAGCAACGTGGCTCCGCAAGCCTGTACCAAGATCAAGGACTTGGGCTATCATTGTCCCACTGCTGGGTCATCCACCGGCAGGAAGAAAAAGTAAGAGTAGCCGGGTGCCCGCCACTTTCGAAGAATTCGCGGAGCTGATCGCACTGCCACTGCTTGCCCCGGAATGGAGCGCAGCCGAGGTTTGGGCCGGGCTGGACCTGGCCAAGGCCAATCGGCTCGGGGCGGTGGTGGTTCGTCCCTGCGATCTCGAAGTAGCGCTGCGCGGGTTGGCGGGCGCAGCCACGCGAGTGGTCGCGGTTGCCGGTTTTCCGCATGGAACTCAGAACACGGCAACGAAACTCTACGAGGTCCGCGACCTGCTTCGGCGGGGAGCCAAGGAAATCGCCCTGGTGGTGGGAACTGCGCAATTGCGCTCGCGCGAGTTTCAGCAGGTGCAAACGGAGCTGTTGCAGGCCGTGGAGGCTTGTCACAAAGAGGGCGCCAGATTGACAGCGATTCTGGAGTGCGCGCATCTCACCGAAGAGCTGAAAGTGATAGCCGCGCGTGCCGCCGAACGGGCGGAAGCCGGTGCCGTGGCCACCGGGACCGGATTCGGGCCGCCGGCCGTTGGGCTGGATGCGGTGCTACAGGATGTCGCGCTGCTGCGGCGGAATCTGCCGGAAGAGGTGGGCGTCGACGCCGTAGCCACCCTGACCGGCATGGATCAACTGGGCAGCCTGCGGGCAGCCGGGGCAACTCGCGTTCAAAGTGCCGTCACCGCGATTTTGGAAGAGTGGAAAGCGCGCCAGACCGCCGCGGTAGGACAGGCCTCCCGGCCAGGCGAATTGGGTTCGCTACTCTGATGTCACGTGGAACACTGCCCTTGCCCTCGCGTACATGCAGCACCATCTTTTGGCTGTCGATGTCGCGCACCTTCAGATGGCGCAGTTCGTTGCAGCGCATCCCGGTGGCATAGAACGTAGCGAGAATCGTCCAATGTTTCTTAGCGGGGAACCGATGACGAAGGCGGCACAAGTGGCACTGAGCATCCGCCCGGGCAACCCGCGGGCAGCACCGCTTTCCAACACCACAAAAAAGGAGTTCTCCGGATGGAAATCTCTGCCGCCCAATCTAAGAACCGGCAGGCTCTGTTCGGATAGAGGGGTGCGTAGGAGGGGCGGCGGAGTGATCCTTCCCCCTATCCCGATCCAAAGGCCCGCGCCACGAAAATCAGATCACAAGGTTACGATGGTCTGTCCAACTATCTTCTGCGTTCGGCGACGATGGTAACGCGGATATCGCGGGATTGGCGGACTACGCGCTGGACGGTGGTTTCGCGGAAGCGCTGCCACCAGGGGAGGGGGCGGGAGCGGCCCACGAAGATCTGGGTGATGCGGTTGGCGCGGGCGAAGGTGGTGATGGCGCCGGCCGCATCGTCGCTCTGGATCACGTGGGTGGCGATGCGAAGGTTGCGGGCGAAGGTGAGATGACGTTCGGCGGGCTCGCTGCTATTGGCGGCGTTGGCGACATGGATGGCGAGGCAATCGGCCTGGAGGTAGTCGGCCACGCGTTTGCCGCGGCGGATGAGCACGGCGGAGGAGGGACGGCCGGTGAGGCAGATGAGGATGCGCTCGCGGGCCGGCCCCTTTTCGGGAGCCGGCATTTCGCCCGGAAGCGGCTCGATGGCGGCGGCCGGCGGCGGCGTCAGCTTTTCTTCCAGTTCATGGGCGGCGTGTCGCATGGCCAGCTCGCGCAGCGCGTTGAGGTTGGCCTCGCTGAAGAAATTGTCCATCGCCTGCTGGGCTTTTTCGGCTTTATACACAACGCCGCGCTCCAGGCGGTTGCGGAGCGCGTGGGGGGTGAGGTCGACGAACACCACTTCGTCGGCATCGTCGACGACCCAATCCGGAACGGTCTCGCGCACGCGGACACCGGTTCCCTTCCAGACCTCGTCGTTGAGGCTTTCCAGATGCTGCACGTTCACGGTGGTAAGCACGTCGATGCCGGCATCGAGCAGGGTATGGACATCCTGCCAACGCTTGGTACGGTCGCAGCCGGGAACGTTGGTGTGGGCGAATTCGTCGACCAGCGCCACGGCCGGTTTGCGGCGCAGCACGGCGTCCACATCCATCTCCTCGAATTGCGAGCCGGCATAGGAGATGACGCGGCGCGGAATGGTTTCCAAGCCTTCGGTTTTGGCGATGGTTTCCGGGCGGGCGTGAGGCTCGAAGTACGCGATGACGATGTCGACGCCCTGGCGGCGCATTTCCTGGGCCTCTTCGAGCATGCGATAGGTCTTGCCGACGCCGGCGGCATAACCGAGGTAGACCTTGAGGCGCCCTTTGTGGTTCTGGCTCATGACGCGTCTTTATGCGGGAACAGGCGCACGTCGAAATCCTCGGCGGCATCGATGAGGCGTTCGACAGGGCTGCGGCCGCCCCACCAGGTGCGTTCCTTGCCGCTGTGGCCGAGAAAGATCTGAGTGACGCGCTGCTCGCGGGCGAAAGCGAGGATGGTTTCGACAAAATCGCCGGGCGGCAGGCAGTGGACTTCGGCGCCCATCTCGCGGGCCAGGGCGAGGTGCGATTCCAGGCGGGCGCGGTCTTCGGGGCGGAGGCTGGGCTGCTCGACGTAAGTCGCCAGCAGGGTGCCGTGGAAGCGCAGGGCGTTGCGGTGCCCGCTTTCGAGCATTTCGACGGCGCTGGAACGGGGGGTGAGACAGACGAGCAGGCGCTCCTGGGCGCCCCAGCGGGCGGCGATGCCGTGGGCATCGAGATAGTCCTGCAACTGCCACTCGACGACGTCGGCGGCCAGCAGCAGGGCCATTTCGCGCAATTCGGCCAGGGCGCGGGCATCGGCGGCGGTGCCGCCGCGGACGATCAGGGCGTCGGGCGGCGCGTCCACCACTTCGATCTCGTCGGCATCGAGGAGGAATTCTTCGGGAACGCTGTAGGCGGCCCGTTTGCCGGTGATGCGCTCGACTTCGGTCTGCTTTTCGCGGATGTGCTGGAGGTTGACGGCGGTGATGACGGCGATGCCGCGGCCGAGGAGGTCGCGGACGTCCTGCCAGCGCTGCGGGTTGCGGCTGCCGGGAGGGTTGTCGTAGGCGAGGCCGTCGATCAGGCAGACGCCGGGATGGCGGCGGAAGATGGCGGCCAGGTCCATGACCTCGTAGATGCGGCCGGCGTGGCGTTCGATGACGGGGGGAATCGTTTCGAGGCGGGAGAGGATCTCCTGGATCTCGGGTGTGGCCTGGCCTTGGACGGCGCCCACCACTACGTCCTCGCCGCGCTCCGCCCGCCGCCGCCCTTCGGCGAACATACGATACGACTTGCCGACGCGAGGCGCGTATCCCAGAAACACTTTCAAGCGCCCGAGGCGCTGGCGGCGCTCTTCCGCCTGCACGCGGCGAAGCAGTTCTTCCGGGTCCGGGCGGCGATCAGGATGCTGTGGCATGGGGGGAAAGCGGTCAGCTATCAGCGGTCAGCTTGCAGCTTGCAGCACCCCCTCGCCGGCTGCGAGGGCATGGCCCGTTCTTGCGGAAACCGCTCCCTGGCGGTCTCCGACTCGCGGCGGAATTGTTCAGGCGTCGTGACACCTTGAGGCTACTGTACTATGGCGCGAATGGCGGCGGGGTCACTTGTGAAGCGGCGCGGCCTGGTCGAGGGCGAGGTTCAGCTCCAGGACGTTGACGCGGGGCTCGCCCAGGAGGCCGAAGGTGCGGCCTTCGGTATGGGCGGCCACCAGTTGCCGCAGGCGTTCCGGGCTGAGACTGCGCGCTAAGGCAACCCGGCCAATCTGGGCTTCGGCCGCGCCGGGAGAGATGTGGGGATCTAAGCCGCTGCCGGAAGCCGTCAACGAATCGGCCGGAATCGGACCGGAGGCTTGTGGATTTTCGGCGCGGAACTTCTTGGCGTCGTCGCGCACCCGGTCCACCAGCTTCTGACTGGTGGGGCCGAGGTTGGAGCCGCCGGAGGACAGGCCGTCGTAACCATCGGGCCGGCCGTGGAAATACTCGGGGCGGGTGAATTTCTGCCCGATCAGGCTGGACCCCACCGGCTTTCCTTGGGCCTGTATCAGGCTGCCATTGGCCTGGTGCGGAAACAGCACGCGCGCCAGCCCGGTCACCACCAGCGGATAGGCCAAGCCGGTGATGAGGGTGAAGAGGATGGTGACTTTTACGGCGATGATGAGTTGTTTCATGGAAAGATCCTCAAGCCAGCTTCAATAAACCCAGCAGCCAGTCGATCAGCCAGATGCCGGGGAACGGGGCGATGACGCCGCCCACGCCGTAGATCAGCAGGTTGCGCCGCAGCAGCGAAGCTGCCGACATCGGCCTGTATTTGACGCCGCGCAACGCCAGCGGGATCAGGGCGATGATGATCAGGGCGTTGAACACCACCGCGGCCAGCACCGCGCTTTTGTCCGAGTGGAGGCCCATGATGTTGAGCGCTTTCATCTGCGGATAGGTGGCCATGAACATGGCCGGCAGAATGGCGAAGTACTTGGCGATGTCGTTGGCGATGGAGAAAGTGGTGAGCGCGCCGCGGGTCATGAGCAGTTGTTTGCCGATGCCCACGACTTCGATGAGCTTGGTGGGATTGCTGTCCAGGTCCACCATATTGCCGGCTTCCTTGGCGGCCATGGTGCCGGTGTTCATGGCGAGCCCGACGTCGGCCTGGGCGAGCGCGGGGGCGTCGTTGGTGCCGTCGCCGGTCATGGCGACAAGGCGGCCGCCGGCCTGCTCTTTCTTGATCAGGTCCATCTTGTCCTTGGGCGTAGCCTGAGCGAGGAAATCGTCGACGCCGGCTTCGGCGGCGATGGCGGCGGCGGTGAGCGGGTTGTCGCCGGTGATCATGATGGTCTTGATCCCCATGGCGCGAAGCTGCTGGAAGCGCTCGCGCATGCCGCCCTTGACTACGTCCTTGAGATGCACGACGCCAAGGGCGCGGGCGCGGTCGGCCACCACCAGGGGCGTGCCGCCGGAGCGCGAAATGCGGTCGGTGACGTCCATCAGCTCGGTGGGAACGACGCCGCCGTTCTCGACGACGAACTCCACCACCGATTCGGTGGCGCCTTTGCGGACGGCCCGGCCGTCAATATCGACGCCGCTCATGCGGGTCTGGGCGGTAAAGGGAATGAAATGGGCTTCGTGTTCGGCCACTTCGCGGCCGCGGATGTTGTAGCGCTGCTTGGCCAGCACCACGATGGAGCGGCCTTCCGGGGTTTCGTCGGCAAGCGAGGAAAGCTGGGCAGCGTCGGCCAGCTCGGCCTCGGCGACGTCGCCGATGGGGATGAACTCGACGGCCTGGCGGTTGCCGAGGGTGATGGTGCCGGTCTTATCCAGCAGCAGGGAGTTGACGTCGCCGGCGGCTTCCACCGCTTTGCCGCTCATGGCCAGCACGTTGTGCTGCATGACGCGATCCATGCCGGCGATGCCGATGGCGGAGAGCAAGCCGCCGATGGTGGTGGGAATGAGGCAGACCAGAAGCGAAATCAGCACCGTGACCGACGGAGCGGAGCCGCTGCCGGAGGCCTTGACACTGAACAGGGCGAAAGGCTGCAGCGTGACCACCGCCAGCAGAAAGATCAGGGTGAGGCCGGCAATCACGATATTGAGGGCGATTTCATTGGGAGTTTTCTGGCGTTCGGCGCCTTCCACCAGGGCGATCATGCGGTCCAGGAAAGTCTCGCCGGGGTTGGAAGTGATCTTGACTTTGATCCAGTCCGAGAGCACTTTGGTGCCACCGGTGACGGCGCTGCGGTCGCCTCCCGATTCGCGGATGACCGGGGCGCTTTCCCCGGTAATGGCGCTTTCATCCACGCTGGCGATGCCCTCGACCACGTCGCCGTCGCCGGGGATGGTTTCCCCAATCTCCACCAGCACCACGTCGCCCGAGCGCAGCACGGTGGCCGGCACGGTTTCCGTTCGCCCGTTCAGCACGCGGCGGGCCGTGGTCTCGGTCTTGGTCTTGCGCAGGGTATCGGCCTGGGCCTTGCCGCGCCCTTCCGCCATGGCTTCGGCGAAGTTGGCGAACAGTACGGTGAACCACAGCCAGAGGGTGATCTGGAAGGTGAAGCCGGCGATGGCCGCGCCCTGGGCAATGTCGCGTGCGGCCAGCACGGTGGTCACGGCGGCGCCCACTTCCACCACGAACATGACCGGGTTCTTCATCATCAAGCGCGGGCTGAGCTTGCGGAAGGAATCCACGATGGCGCGCCTGACGATGGGCGGGTCGAGCAGGGGCCGGGCCCGAGAGCCTTTCTTGGGCAGGAGCGAGGTCACGTCGTTAGAGGAAGACGAAGGGGTTACGGTTGCCAGCGACATAAAGTTAGCTCCAAAGCCTCCCTTGCCACATCAGGAAATGTTCCACCACCGGACCGAGCGAGAGCGCCGGGAAGAAGGTGAGCGCGCCCACGATCACCACCACGCCGACCAGCAGGCCGACAAACAGCGGCCCGTGGGTGGGGAAGGTACCGGCTGAAAGCGGCACCTGCTTCTTGGCGGCCAGGCTGCCGGCGGCGGCCAGCAGCGGAATCAACATCAGGAAGCGGCCGAACAGCATGGCCAGTCCCAGGGTGGTATTCAGGTAGGGCGTATTGGCGCTCAGGCCGCCGAACGCGCTGCCGTTGTTGCCCACGGCGCTGGTAAACCCGTAGAGCACTTCCGACAAGCCATGAGGTCCGCTGTTGCCCAGGCTCTTGCCGACGGTTTCGAGGTTGACCGAGGCGGCCGAGAAGCCGAGGATGGTGAAGGCCAGCACCATCACCGCCAGCATCATCATCTTGACTTCCTTCTGTTCGATTTTCTTGCCCAGGTATTCCGGCGTGCGCCCGACCATGAGGCCGGCGATGAATACCGCCAGCACGGCGAACAGCAACATGCCGTACAGGCCCGAGCCCACGCCGCCGAAGACGACCTCGCCGAGCTCGATGTTGATGAGCGGAACCAGGCCGGCCAGCGGCGTCAGGCTGTCGTGCATGTTGTTCACGGCGCCGCAACTGGCGTCGGTGGTGACTACCGTGAACAGCGCGGAATTGGCGATGCCGAAGCGAACTTCCTTGCCTTCCATATTGCCGCCGGGCTGCGCGGCCGTGGCCTGGGTTTCGATGCCCAGCCTGGCCAAGTTGGGGTTGCCGGCCTGCTCGGAAGGATAGGCGACGAACACGCCCGCCAGAAAGAGGATGCTCATAGCGGCGAAAATGGCCCAGCCCTGGCGCGTATCCTTCACCATCTTGCCGAAGGTGTAAGTAAGGCCCGCGGGGATCAGAAAGATCGAAAGCATTTCGAGGAAGTTGCTGAGCGGGGTGGGGTTCTCGAAGGGGTGGGCCGAGTTGGCGTTGAGGAATCCGCCTCCGTTGGTACCCAGCATCTTGATGGCTTCCTGCGAGGCGATGGGACCTTGCGGGATGGTTTGCACGGCGCCTTCGAGCGTGGTGGCTTTGGTGTAAGCGGAGAGATTCTGAATCACTCCCTGGGAGCAAAGCACCAGCGCGAAGACGATCGAGATCGGCAGCAGCACGTAGAAGGTCGCGCGGGTGAAGTCCACCCAGAAGTTCCCCAGAGTCTTGACCGAGTGCCGGGAAAAGCCGCGCACGAAGGCGATCGCCACCGCGATGCCGACCGCGGCTGAAAAGAAATTGTGCGTCGCCAGAGCCATCATTTCGGTGAAATAGCTCATGGTGGTTTCCGGCGTGTAGGCTTGCCAGTTGGTGTTGGTGGTGAAGCTGGCGGCGGTATTGAACGAGAGGAACTGCTCCACGTTGGCGAGGCCCTGCGGGTTCCACGGCAGCCATTGCTGCACGCGCATGATGAGATAGGTAAGCAGGAGGCTCACCAGGCTGAAGACCAGGACGCCGCCAGCGTAACCGGTCCAGCGCTGCTCGTGGGTTTCGTCGATGCCGCACAGGCGGTAAATTGCCTTTTCCAGCGGCCGCAAAACCGGGTGCAGCCAGGTACGCTCGCCGGCGAAGACCTTGGCCATGTACCCGCCCATGGGCTTAGCGAGCGCGAGAACGACGAGGAAAAACAGGGCGATTTGCAGAATTCCGTTGGCGGTCACAGGACCCTCCGAAAATGTTGTGGGGCGGGCAATCCTACCCGCAGCCGCCTTTCAGGCGGCCCATCCGCGCCGATGCGCAAGTGGTCGCGCCGGTAAGCGCCGGCTGAAAGCCGGCGGCAGCCAGGATTGGCTGCCCCACTGTCATTTAAATTGAAACGCATAAGCGGTTAAAAGCGCTCCGGGCGCAGCAGCGCCACGAACAGATACACGCCGAGCGCCACGGCGACGGCAAGAGCAATTGCATATTCCATGGAGGTTTCCTTGGAGCCGGCTCTACAGCCGGTCACAGCCTTTGACAAAGCCCCAACTGGCGACGAAAAAGGCGACAACGGCGGCGACGAGAATCACGTCTAACATAAGGTTGTCTTTAGTCCGAACATCTACCAGCCTACAAGCGGCGCCATCAAAAAGTCATAAATAAAGAATCAGGATTGGGTTAGGTTGAGCATGGGGCGCAGAATCGATGGCATTGGGGCGGCTAGAGCTGGATTTTTCCCTTCCGATAGGCGTCCAGAATCCGGGCGGCCACCGGGGCCGCGTCGGCACCGCCGGATCGGCCGTGCAGCATCACGCACACTAACACCTTCGGAGGGTTGGCGGGCAGCCAGCCGGCAAACCACGCCACCGGGTCGCCGTTTTCCGCCAGGGCGCTGCCGGTCTTGCCGGCGACCGTCACCCCCGGCACGGCGGCAAGTTGCGCGGTGCCGAATTCGACCGCTTCCTGCATGCCGTCCCGGACGGCGCCGAGGACAGCTCCCGATTCGGGCCGCGCGAGCCGCCGCGCCAGTTGCCGGTAGGCCATCGCCAGTCCGGCCGGAGTCACCAGCACGCCCGATTCGCCGAGCGCCTGCAGGCGTTGGTCGTCCGCGCCCGTCGCGCGATCGACCCGTCCGGACGCTTCACCCGCGCCCGCCGATTCTCCGACCAGGCCGCTGGCCGAGGTCAGCCCCGCGCGGGCCAATTCGGCCGCCAATTCGCCCGGGCCGAACCGCTCCGCGGCGTGCGCCACGAAGCAGTTGCAGGAATACGCCAGCGCCCAATCCACGCGCATCGGCGCCGGCATGGGCGGATGCACGCAATCGAGCGAGCGCCCGGCAATGCGCAGCCGCCCGGGGCAAAAGAACGTTTCGGGTGCGCGCCACTTGCCGCTGGCGAGCAATGCCGCCATCACCAGCGGCTTGAGCGTGGAACCGGGCGGCAGAAGCAGGCGCCCCGCGACGGAGGGGTTCGCTACCGCCAGTAACCGGCCCGTGCCCACCTCGGCCAGAAGGGCGCAAGCTCCCGGCCAATCGACGAAGTGGTCCAGGCTTGCGCCCTGCCGCGCCGCACCGGGCCCGCAAGCCGCCGCCAAAAGCGAAATCGCGCGCCGTCTCAGCACGCTTTCAGTTTACAAAGCCGCCGCGCGATAAAATAGTTTCGTGCTTCATCGATATATTCTGCACAACGACGCGATTCGGGGCGCTACCGAACCGGTGCTGGCGGCGGGGCAGGTGGGCCTGCTCTCGGGTTGGGGAGTTTTCACCACGCTGCGGGTTCAGGAGGGCGTCCTGTTTGCCTTTGAGAGGCATTGGGCGCGCCTCACCCGCGATGCCGCAGCTTTTCACATCGCCCTGCCCGGCGACCTTGAAGAAGTCCGTCTCCGCCTGCTCGAGCTGGTGGAAGCGAACCACGCTCACAATTCCACTCTTCGGCTGGATATTGTACGCAACACCGGTGGCATGTGGGCCGCCCCGAACGCGCGTGAAACCGACGTCGTCGCTCTCACGGCCGACACCAAGAACTGGGGACGGGGCGTCCGCCTGGCTTACCAGCCCGAGGCGCGCCACGCGGCCTCTGGTTTCGCCGGCACCAAGATTCTCTCCTGGGCCATGAACCTAACCTGGCTTGAAACCGCGCAACGCCGCGGCTTCGACGAAGCGATCCTGCTTAACGAGCGCGGCGAAGTGTCGGAATGCACCTCGGCGAATATTTTCACGGCCGTGGGCGATACGGTTTTCACACCGCCCCTTTCTTCCGGTTGTTTGCCGGGAATTACACGCGAGTTGCTGCTGGATGCAATCCAGGTTCCCGGCGTGGAGATCGTGGAAAAGACCCTGCTACCGGCCGATTTGGAGGTGGCCGACGAGGTCTTCATCACCTCCACCACGCGCGATCTGCTGCCGGTGGCCGAAATCGAAGGCCGCAAGACGGGCACGGCCAGCCGCGCGGTCAAAGCGCTATCCGCGGCTTTCGGCGCGTATCTCGACAACTACGTGGCCCAACATAAGGCCGCGCACAAGCCACAGCCGGTATGATGGGATCTTGGCCTGTCCGGCCATCGCTACGGTACCTCTGGTAGAGGAGAACGCTGGAAAAGCTCGAAGGGCGATTCACCGTGAAGCTGGCGCCGCGGGCTTCGGCGCTGTTGCTGCTATAACCGTGAGGGCTCTGCCAAGAAAAGCTGCACAAAAAGAAAATGGTTCCAAGTGATCCGATCCTCTACCTTGCTTACCACCGGCATGCGCGGCATTAAGCGTTGCGTCGGAGAGCACCGTGCGATTCGCCGCTTAGCTCCACTCAGGGCGTTTTCCCCACCCCAT
>Ga0182014_10000570_pt1 | contig 49228 bp, 49 predicted proteins | sample 612S2DmetaG_FD_120489 | JGI IMG/M metagenome (GOLD analysis project Ga0182014, IMG submission 120489) | Permafrost microbial communities from Stordalen Mire, Sweden - 612S2D metaG | ecosystem: Environmental > Terrestrial > Soil > Wetlands > Permafrost | place: Sweden: Stordalen | collected... | reverse complement strand
GTCTTCGGGTTGTAGAGCAGCTCGTTCTCGATACCCGCGAAGCCCGGGCGCATGGAGCGCTTCAGGAACAGCACGTTCTCAGCGAGGTCCGCGTTGATGATCGGCATGCCGTAGATCGGCGAGCTCTTGTCGTCCTTCGCCGCGGGGTTGACGGTGTCGTTGGCTCCGACGACGAGCGCCACGTCGGCGGTCTGGAGTTCGGAGTTCGCCTCGTCCAGCTCGAGCAACTTCTCGTAGGGCACGTTCGCCTCGGCGAGCAGGACGTTCATGTGGCCGGGCATGCGACCGGCGACGGGGTGGATGGCGAAGAAGACCTCGATACCCTTGGCCTCGAGCTCCTCCGCGAGCTCACGCAGGACGTGCTGGGCCTGGGCGACGGCGAGACCGTAGCCGGGGATGATCACCACGCGGCTCGCGTAGTTCATCAGCACGGCGGCGTCCTCCGGCGAGCCCGAGCGCACACTGCGTCCGTCGGCCCGCTCGGTGTCGCCGCTCGCGGTGATGTTGGAACCGAAGGCGGAGAAGAGGACGTTCGAGAGGCTGCGTCCCATGGCCTTGCTCATCATGCGCGTGAGCAGGATACCCGAGGCGCCGACCAGCGTACCGGCGACGATCAACAGGTTCGATCCGAGGGTGAAGCCCGACGCCGCCACGGCCAGACCGGTGAACGCGTTCAGCAGCGAGATCAACACCGGGACGTCGGCACCACCGATGGGCAGCACGAAGGCGACGCCGAGCACGAAGGCGAGCGCCAGCAGCACCCACAGGAGCGGCGACGAGTTCGTGACCAGGATCGTGATGATCAGCACGAGCGCAGCGGCCCCGAAGATGCCGTTCAGCACCTGCTGTCCCGGGTACGTGATCGGACGGCCCGTCATCAGCTCCTGGAGTTTGGCGAAGGCGATCGCCGAGCCGGCGAACGACACCGTACCGATGAGGACGCCGAGCAGCACCTCGAGGGTGACGTAGGTCGCGGGGTGCGTTGACTTGATGTGGATGAACTCGGTGATGGACACGAGCGACGCGGCGCCGCCGCCCACGCCGTTGAAGATCGCCACGAGCTGGGGCATGGCGGTCATCTTCACGAAGCGCGCCGTCGGCACGGCGATGATCACGCCGATGAACATGGCGAGCGCGATCAGCCACACGTGGTGCAGCGCGTGCCCGTCGACGTACTTGAAGAACGTCGCGGCGACCGCGACGAGCATGCCGAAGGCGGCGAGCATGTTGCCGTAGCGCGCGCGCTTCGGGCTGCCGAGGCCCTTAAGGGCGAGGATGAAGGTCGTCGCCGAGAACAGGTAGAGGAGATCAATCAGTGTTTCGCGGCTCATTGAGCTACCTCGTCAGTCTTCTTTTCGGCCGCCTTGGGCTTGGTCTTGAACATCTCGAGCATGCGGTCGGTCACGACGAAGCCGCCCACCACGTTGAGCGTGCCCAGCAGGACCGCGAGGAAACCGAGAACCTCTTCGAGGTTGGTGTTGGCGGAACCGAGGACCAGCATCGAGCCCACCAGGATGACGCCGTGGATCGCGTTCGATCCGCTCATCAACGGGGTGTGCAGGATGCTCGGCACCTTGGCGATGATTTCGACTCCCACGAAGATGCTGAGCATCAAGACCGTGGCGTACTGCAACAGGGTGTTGCCCATCAGGCGTTCTCCTTCACTTCAGGGGTGATTGCGACGTGAGCCACACCTAGTGCCTCGGCGGTGGGCGCGTGGTTGACCTCGCCGTTCCTCGCGATCGTCACTCCGATGACCACTTCGTCATTCCAGTCCGGGTTGAGCTGGCCCTTGGCACCGAAAAGAGCGAGCAGCTTGAGTACATTGTTCGCGAACATGAAACTCGCGTGCGCACCCATCTCGGCGGGCGGGTTCGAGAGTCCGACGACGCGTACGCCGTGGTGCTCGACGACCTCGCCGGGCTTCGTGAGCTCGCAGTTGCCGCCGCCGTCGGCGGCCATGTCGATCACGAGCGAGCCTTCGCCCATCGCCTCGACCATCGCGCTCGTCATGAGGATCGGCGCCTTGCGTCCGGGAACGGCGGCGGTCGTGATCACGATGTCGGCGTTCGCGACCTCGCTGAGCAGGGCCGCCTGCTGCTGCTGGCGCTCCTCGTCGGTGAGCTCACGCGCGTAGCCACCGGCGGCGTCGGCGGTGACGCCGAGTTTCACGAAGACGGCTCCGGCTGACTCGGCCTCTTCCTTCGCGGCCGAGCGGACGTCGTAGGCGCGGACCTTCGCGCCGAGGCGCTTCGCGGTGGCGATTGCCTGCAGGCCCGCCACCCCCACTCCCATAACCAGCACTTTGGCGGGCCGGATGGTGCCCGCGGCGGTCGTCAGGAGCGGGAAGAACCGGTCGAAGTAGCTGGCGCCGGCGAGCGCCGCGCGGTATCCCGACACGGTCGCCTGGGACGACAGGGCGTCCATGTACTGCGCGCGCGAGATTCTCGGCAGCAGGTCGAAGGACAGGACGGTGACCCGCCGGTCGTTCAGGATCTTGACGATATCGAGGGCGAGCAGCGGCGAGAGGAACGACAGGTGCAGCGAGCCTTCGGGCAGTTGAGCCGCCTCTTCGGCGCTCGGAGGATTGACCCTCAGGTTGACCTCGCCCGATGGAGCATCAGCAATGCTGGCTCCGACCGCGACGTAGGCATCGTCGGTGAAGTGGGCACGTTGACCAGCCCCTCGCTGCACCACCACTTCCCAGCCGTCGCTCACGAGGGTCTTCACGGCGTCGGGCGTGAGCGCGACACGTGTCTCTCCTGCTCGCGACTCTTTATAGAGCGCAATTTTCATACCTTTGTTTCTAGCAGCCCCGATTCGGCGGATTTCCACGCTTTGGCCCGATCAGTAGATACAAAAGTCACAACTTCGTTAGAAGATTCACGAGCGCCGCCACGACTCGACCCGATTCCCGGTGTGCCCGCAGCGAGTCCTCCGGCTAGAAATATCGTGTGAAGTTGTTTCGGATGAACGTCGCCTCGCCCGTCGGAACGTGGGGCGTCGAGGGCGACGAGCAGGGCATCACGCGCGTCTATCTGCCCAAAGAGAGGGGGCGGGCGTCAAGGGGAACCCCGCCCGAGTGCGTCGCCGACGGCGCCACCCAGATCGAGGAGTTCTTCCGAGGGCAGCGACGAGGGTTTCGCGTGAAGCTGCGCGACGTCGAGGCGACACCGTTCCAGCACGAGGTGTGGAGCGCCCTCTGCGACATCCCCTTCGGCGAGGTGCGCACCTACGCCGAGGTCGCGGGCGCGGTGGGCCGACCCCGGGCGGCGAGGGCCGTTGGCAACGCGAACCACGCGAACCCCTGGCCGATCATCGTGCCATGCCACCGGGTTGTCGCGGCGACGGGACTCGGTGGGTACGGCGGGGGCGAGCGGGTGAAGCGCTACCTCCTCGGCCTCGAAGGCGTCTCGTACAACTAGAAGTCCCGCGAGGCCGTGCTGGTCGTGCGGGTCATGATGATCCGCCAGGTCCGCTCGCCGCCGTGACTCCCTTGCGCGACGGCGCCGATGCTGCGCCACGCGATCCAAAAGAGGACCACCGCGCTCGGGATCTCGAGGATGAGCGCCTGGAGCAAACTCTGGGCGAAGTCGCCACGCCGGGCGGTCGTGACGTCGAACCACGCGTCGACCAGGAGCAGCATCCCCGCGCTGCTCGCGAACAGGATCAGCACCGCCCGTCTGCGCCACGCCGCCCACGCCGAGCAGATGAGCATGAACACCTGGGCGCCGTCGAGGCCCACCCACGCCAGGTCCCAGTGGTTGGCGACGTAGTGGTGCGGCAGCCTCCAGCCGATGTAGATCGTCCAGGCCGTCTCGAGCAGCGCGGCGGTCGTGAGGAGCGTGAGTATCGACGATCGCGGCAGGTTGAGATGTCGCGACTTGGGCATTGCTACTGCGACACCGGCACGGGGTTCTTCACCGCCTCTTGCATCGCGAGCGCGCCGTCGCGAATCGCCTGTCGCTCTTCGTCGCTCAAGACATCGAAGTACGCCGCGACCGCCGCGGACGTGATCTGCTCGGCCTGGGCCTTCTTCGCCTCGAGCTCAGGGGTCACCGTCGGCACGTCCTCGTCGCTGTAGCCGTGCATCTTGAATACCGTGGGGTCCTGCAGGTACGCCGCCTCGGCGGGCGTGAGGCCCACCTCGCGCACGGCGTCGATGTGGACGCATCCGCGCAGTTCGCGCATCAGGATCGCGCCGAGGTATGCAGAGTGCACCGGATTCGCGGGGACGTCGAACTGCTTGTAGCCGTCGAGCAGGGCGTGGTGCCCCGGGGCGACGGAACTCGCGACCTTGTGCACCGCCGCGGAGAACTTCTTCAGGACGTCGACGGGGATCGCCCCGAAAGTGGCGTCGGCGTAGGCGTAGGCCGCCTGCACGTGCGCCTCGGCAGTTTCGGCGGGCTCGCCCTTCTCGCGTGACGCGGTCCAGAGCATGCCCATGGCCGAATGGGAGAAGAAGGTGAAGGCGTCAAAGACCACGTCGTAGTCGACGTCGCCGAGCACTCCCCCGCGGCCGAGGCCGTAGAACTGGAAGACGTTCATCCCTCGCTCCTTGGCCCGCTCGATGGTTGAAGGCGCGAAGTAGAAGCTCATCCCCACGAGTTGGATCGGCTCGGAAGTTACGTTTGAAAGTTCTATGGAGTTCATCCACCCGACTCTAGGCTCTCGGCTCGGCGTCGGGGCCCGTTAATTGCCCCGGCCGTCGCTCCTGATGCGCAGTTCGATCTTCGTGCCCCTCGCGACCGGCACGAACTGGGCGTTGCCGCCGTGGCGCGCGACGATCTCGGACACGATCGCGAGCCCTAGCCCGGTGCCACCGGAGTTGCGGCTTCTCGCCGGATCGGCACGGACGAAGCGCTCGAAGAGCCGCGCGCTCTGCGCGACGTCGAGCCCGTCGCCGTCATCGATCACGGTCACGACGGCGACGCTGCCCTCGTAGCGCGATTCGAGTCGCAGCTCGTGCGAGGCGTAGCGCGCCGCGTTGTCGACGACGTTGCGAATCATGCGCTTCAGCATCGCCGAGTCGCCGACCACCCGGGTCGGATGCACCGCGGTGGTGTCGACGTTGAGGTTGCTGATCGAGCGGACCCGGTGGGACTCTTCGAACAGCAGGTCATCGAGGTCGACGTCGAAGCGCGCCGCGTCGACCTGATGCTCGTCGTTTCGCGCGAGCCAGAACAGGTCGTCGATCAGCACGTCCAGGCGACGACCCTCGCGGATGATCGTCTCGGTGACCTCGGACCAGTTGGCATGCTCCTGATCGCTCGCCGCCCGGTCGACGGTCGCGAGCAGGGTCGTCAGCGGACTCCTGAGCTCGTGGCTGACGTTGGACACGAACTCCTGCTGGAACCTCGATGACGACTCGAGACGGTCGAGCATCTCGTTGACCGTCCTCGCGAGTCGCGCGATCTCGTCATCGCCGCCGGTGACCGGAACGCGCTCCGAAAGGTCCTCGGCGGCGATGGCGTCGACCCGGCGTCGAATCGACTCGACCGGCGCCAGCGCCAACCCGATGCCGAACCAGATGAGTCCCCCCGACATCAAGAGCAGCAGCGGGAAGGAGACCGCGACACTCGCGAGCAGCACCGTCACGCTGTGATCGATCGGTCCTCCGTAGACGAATCCAAAGACGAGTCCGGCGCCGCGTGACGTCGTGACCGTCTGGACCTGGCCGAAGCTGAGTTCGTCGATGATCGATTCCGTGGCGCGGTCGCTCACCAGGTGAACGGTGAGGCCATTGGCGGACGAGAAGTTCGCCACCGGGTGGGCCAGTACCGGCGCGTTGACGATCGCCGAGCTGGCGGCCCAGACCTTGGTGCCCGCGAGGTTGGTGACCTGGACGACGACGTCGCCGTGCATGGGCAGCGCCACGATGTGCGATGCGGGCATGGATCCGGTGACGAAGCGCTCCTGGGTCTGGGTCATCGCTGCTTCGACCTGGTTCGAGGCGCTCGTCACCAACGAACGGTGCACCAGGTTCACGAGCGCCACGCCGGTGAAGGCGAGGACCACCGCGATGGCGAGCACGAAGAACAACGTCAATCGCGCCCGGATGGACAGTTGACGAAAAGCGTCCATCAGCTCTCGGAGACGGTGTAGCCAACGCCGCGCACGGTGCGGATTATCGAAGGCTGTCCTTCGATGTCGATCTTCCGGCGCAGGTAGCCAATGTAGACCTCGACGATGTTGGGGTCCCCGTCGAAGTCAGCGCCCCAGACGGCGCTCAGGATCTCGCTCTTGGCGAGTGAGCTCTCCGAGTTGGTCATGAGGAACTCGAGCAGCGCGAACTCCCTCGGCGTCAGCATGGCTTCGCGGTTGTGCGAGCTGACCTTTCGCCGCAGAGGATCGAGCGTGACCCCACCCACCACCAGCCGCTGCGGGCGTTCGCGGTCATGGCGTCGCAGCAGCGCGTAGATGCGCGCCAGCAGGATGGACCTCTCGAAGGGCTTGCGCAGGTAGTCGTCGGCTCCGACTTCGAGACCCTCGACCTCATCCAACTCGCCATCCTTCGCGGTGAGCATTAAGAGCGGCGTGTTGACCCCCACGTTTCGCAGATCGAGGCAGACGCTGAAGCCGTTGCGCTTAGGCAACATGATGTCGAGGACAATGACGTCGTACACGCCGTCGCGTCCCGCGGCGAAGCCGCTCTCGCCGTCATAGCGCTGCTCGACGACGAAGCCCTCATCCTCCAAGAGGTCGGCGACGGCGCGCGCGAGGTCTTGATCGTCCTCGATTAAGAGCACTCGTCGCTGATCATCACTCATGTGAGGTAGAGGTTACCGTCCGAGCCTTCAACGACATCGAGCTTGGTGAGACCGTGGGGCGCAGGGCCCGAGATGACGTCGCCGTTCTTCACGAGGAACTCCGATCCGTGACAGGGACAGACCAGCAGGTTGTTCGACGGCGAGTAGCCCACGGTGCAGCCCATGTGCGGACAGACCGTGTCGTAAGAGACGAAGTCCCCAGCCTTCAACTGGAAGACGATGCCGGGATCGCCCGAGGAGGGGATGGTGAACGCCGCGGGTTTGCCGACGGGCACCTCGCTCGCCGCGCCGATCAGGGTCCCGGCGGGCTTGGCGGCGCTCGTCGTGGTCACCGGCTCGCTGGTCGTGGTGGTTGCCTTCGTTCCCGCACTCGTCGTGGTCGCCGGACGCGTGGTGGTGCTCGCGGGAACCGACGTGGTCGTCGTGGACGTCGACAACTGCCCTGACGAGGAAGCGGGGAGCTTCGCGTTGCCGATCAACTTGCCCACGTCGGCCGTGGCCGCGCCGAATATGACCGCCGTCGTGCCGACGATCGCCGCCGCAGTGCCCCCGATGACGAGCGCACGCCGATCGACCGAGTCGATGGCGACCCTCGTGGCGATGGGCGCATGGTCGCCGAGCAGCACTGGACACACCGCCGCGTCGCAGGCCAGGCCCGCTCGAGCGTCGCAGCCGCTGTTGGAGAAATGGCCGCAGATCTCGCGGACCTTGGCGAAAGGGATTGCCACCAGTTCAGGTGAGGACACGCCCTCCTTCTTCGCGGCGCGGTTGGCGATCCACGCGTCGGCGGACAGCCGTGTGCCGGCGCCGGCGACGATGAAGGGCATCCACGCGAAGAAGAAGACGATGTCCGCTCCGGTGAAGTAGGGCGAGGAATGGAAGCTCACCGTGAGAAAGAGGTTGAACGACAGGATGGCTCCGCCAATGGCGGCGACCCTCGTCCAGAGCCCGAGCAGGACACCGACGCCGATCGCGATCTCCGCGTAGGCGATGACCATGCCGATCGGGTTGGCGAAGTTGACGAGGTGGCTCAGCAGCGCGTGGATCGGGCTCGTGCGCAGCGCGCCCAGGAGCTGGGCGTGGATCGAGTTCGGCGCCTTGTTGTTGAAGAACGTGGGGTTCGCTAGCTTCTGCAGGCCCGCGTAGAGGAAAGTGCCGCCAAGGAAGATCCGTAGCGGCAACAGCGCCCACTCGGCGAGCGCCCAGGCGCGCACCGGCGCGTTGAACGGAAGCCGCCGTTCACGGTGCCTTCTTTTGGGGGGGGTCGTTGCCACCAACGTATGTTACGGCAGCCAAAAAACGTCAAAACCGTCGACAGCGAATCCTTTATCGAATCCTTAAGAAACGAAGTGCGGTCCCCATGCTCGTTCGATGAAGGGGCGCCGCCAGGCATCCATCAACAACAATGGAGTGGTGATCAGCGCTTCCGTCGTCTCGTTCGTCCTGGAGAAACTCCAGAGCCTTCCCACGGCGCTCGTCTACGGGCTCGTCGCGCTGCTGGTGTTCGGCGAGGCCGCGCTCTTCATCGGCTTCGTGCTGCCCGGCGAGACCGCGGTCATCGTCGCGGGCGTCGTCGCGAGCCAGGGCCACGTCAACATCGTGGCCCTCTGCATACTGGTCGTGGTCGCGGCGGTCCTCGGTGACTCGGTTGGCTACGCGGTCGGGCGGCGTTTCGGGGGCCGGCTGATCGAACTCCCGATGCTGCAGCGACGACGTCCCGACCTCGAACGCGCGCTCGAGGGGCTTCGACAACGCGGCCCGATCTACGTGTTCATCGGACGATTCACCGCTTTCTTTCGCGCGGTCATGCCGGGGCTCGCCGGGATGAGCAAGATGCACTACCGGCGGTTCTTGATAGCGAACGCTGCGGGCGCGGCACTCTGGGGCGTGGGTTTCACGCTGCTCGGCTACTTCGCGGGCACCGCGCTCACGAGGATCGAACGGTACGCCAGCTGGTTCGGCCTCTCGCTGCTGGCCCTGCTCATCGCGTTCTTCGTCGGCTTCCACTTCTACCGCAAGCGGCGCGAGGCCGCTCGCCGACGCTGAGTGGTCCGAGCTAGCGCAGCAGGTCAAGGACGTCGGGCGAGGGGGCGAGGGTCCACTCGCCGCTATGGCGCACGAGAAGTCCTGAGGGCGCTTCCGTCGGTCCGGTGCCCTTCACGAGCGAGCGGACATGGACCTCCGCGTACTGGGTCGCCGCGCGCGCGTCGCGCAGCCCCCCCTCCTGGAGGTCGATCGTGAGCACCTCGCGCACGATCTTCGCCCCGACGACCGGGTCGGCCTCGAGTCGTGCGCAGATCTCCTCGATCTGCCGCTGCGCGCGCTTTGCGTCCTCGTGCTCGCCGCGACGCCACGGCGGGAGGGTCCCCTCCACGTAGCCGCCCCTCGTCAGACGGCGCGCATCGGCGAAGACGACCACGCCGCGGGCGTCACCCACGTGCGCGACGACCCTCTTGGCGTGGCCCAGCACGTGCGGCACCACCCAGGGAAGGAGCCAGGCCTCGAGTCCCAGCCACGCGGGCCACGCCGCGTCGACGAGCGCGATGGTGACGTGAAGACCGAGCGACGCCGCGTGGGAGACGACCTGGGCGTAACGGTCGAGGGCTTCGTAGTCGACGTGGCCGCGCCTCGGCTCGACGCGGGCCCATTCGACGCTGAGACGCACCCCGTCGAGCCCCAGCTCGCTCGCGATCTCGAGCACACGCTCGTAGTCCGTCCAGAGCCCGTCCGCGACACCCGGTCCGGCGTGTCGACCAAGCGCGATCGTCGGCGAGTAGCAGGTGGCGGGCTCGTAGCGGCGGTCAAAGCCACCCTCGACCGCGTAGCCCCCGAGCGTGAGGAGCAGGATCGGACGGGCGGTCATCCGCCAAGTTTCGCACGCCCACCCCGCGCCGAACTCAACTAGCGTTTCCGTTGGTGCCCTCCGGGGCCGTCACAAGGAGAACCCATGGCCGACGAAGTACTTCGCGAACGACGCGGACACGTTGAAATACTCACCATCAATCGACCCGAGGCGCGCAACGCGATCAACCGCGCGACTGCGGTCGCGCTCAGCGACGCCCTCGACGACTGCGAGACCAATGACGACGTCTGGGTCGTCGTGCTGACGGCCGCCGAGGACAAGGCCTTCTCCGCGGGCATGGACCTGAAGGCGTTCGCCGCCGGCGAGCTCCCGATCACCGAGAAGGGCTTCGGCGGTCTCACGCAGCGCGACTTCCCCAAGCCGTTGATCGCCGCCGTGAACGGATCGGCCCTCGCGGGAGGATTCGAGTTGATGATCGCCTGCGACATGGTGATCGCGGCGGACCACGCGAAGTTCGGCATCCCCGAGGCGTCGCGCGGACTCGTAGCCGGAGGTGGTGGTCTCATCCGACTTCCGAAGCTCATTCCCCTGGCGGTCGCCTACGAGATGGCGCTCACGGCCGACCCCATCGACGCCGCGCGCGCCTACGAACTCGGTCTGGTCAACAAGGTCGTGCCCGGCCCCGAGGTGCTCGACGCCGCTCTTGCGCTCGCCGAACGGATCGCGAAGAACGCGCCGCTCGCGGTGCGCACGTCCAAGAGCGTGATGAAGCAGGCTCTCGAACTGACCGAGGCGCAGTCGTGGGACGTCAATGAAAAGGCCTTTGGGATGATCGGACGCAGCGCCGACGCGCTCGAGGGCGCGGTCGCCTTCGCCGAGAAGCGTCCACCGAACTGGCAGGGTAAGTAGTGCTCGCGCTCGCGTCGTCACAGCTGCAGCTGGCCGACGCCTCGTCGATCATCCGTCTCAGCCTGCACGTGCTCGCCGCCACTGTCTGGGTGGGTGGCCAGTTCGTCCTGGCTGGCCTGGTGCCCACGATCCGCGGCCTCGACGAGGGGGCACCCAAGAAGGTCGCCCAGGCCTTCGGGCGCCTCAGCTGGCCCGCGTACTGGCTGCTCGTCGCGACCGGCATCTGGAACTACTTCTCGGTCGATCACGCCAACGCGTCGAGCTCGTGGAACGCCGCGTTCGGGGTCAAGATGCTGTGCGTGGTCCTCGCGGGGCTCGGCTCGTACCTGCACACCAAGGCGAAGACCCCCAAGGCCCGGGGAATGTACGCCGGGATCGGACTGCTCGCGTCGATCGCCGCGCTCGTGCTCGGCGTCGCCATCGCTGCCTAGTGCAGGTGATAGACGAGCGCTGAGGTCGCGGCCGCCGCGACCACCACGACCGGGAACGGCGCCTTCGCGAACAACGCCGCGAGCGCCACGGCGAGTCCCGCGAGACGGTGGTCGATCACGACGTGGGTCTTCACCACGAAGCCCTGGGCCACGACGAGCGCGCTGAGCAGCGAGATCGGGATCAGCGCGTTGATCCGCTGCAGGCGCGCGCTCGAGAGCCAGTGCTGGGGCACCGAGTGACCGAGCAGCTTGATCGAGAAGCTGAACGCGCTCGTACCCAGCAGGACGATCCACAGCATCGTCGGGCTCACCTCGGCCTCCATCCGACCGCGATCGCCACGGCGACGGTCACGATGATCGGCAGTCCGGCGGGCAGGAGCGGCGTCACGAGCAGGGCGAAGCCCATCGACGCCACGGCGACCAGACGAAGAAACGTGGTCTCGAGCCGCGGCCAGAGCAGTCCGAGAAACGCGGCCGGCACCGCCGCGTCCAGTCCCCACGACGCCGGATTCCCGAGCGTCTTCGCGCCGAGCGCGCCGAGCAGGGTGAAGATGTTCCAGAAGACGAAGACCCCGACGCCGGTCAGCCAGAAGCCCGCTCGCATGGCTTCGCTCCCGCGAGGCGCCTGGGAGAGGGCGACGCCGGTCGACTCGTCGATGGTGATGTGCGCCGCGGTGATGCGCCGGATGCCCTTCACCTGCAGCAGGGGCGCCATCTGGATCCCGTAGAGGGCGTTGCGCGTTCCCAGCATCGTCGCCGCGGCGATCGCGCTCGCCGCGGCGCCCCCTGACGCGACGACGCCGACCGCGGCGAACTGGCTGGCGCCGGTGAAGGTCAGAAGGGAGAACAGGCAACTCTGCAGGACCGAGAATCCCGCTGCGATGCTCGCCGCCCCGAAGGCCACGCCGTAGACGCCCACCGTGAGCGAGACACTGAAGGCGTCGCGAACTGTGCTCCGTGGCGGCATCGGCATCACGCCATTCTGGTTGAAGATCAGGCGTTTGTCCGGCTCCGCGTCCGGCTATCCCCGCGGGCACTACTCTGGCTACAAGCACGTCAAAGGAGAAGACAGTGTTCTTAGGCGAAATCTTTGGACCCGATCTGTTGATCGTCGTCATCGTAGTTGCAGTATTGGTCTTTGGTGGCTCGGCCATTCCCAAGCTGGCTCGCAATCTGGGCTCGGCCAAGACCGAGTTCGAGAAGGGCCTGAAGAACCCGAAGTCGACTGACGAATCGGCCACCAAGGCCACCGACGCCAGCGAATCGAAGGCTCCCGAGACCGACAAATAGTCCGCGATGGACATCGTCGAGCTCGCCGATCGAATGTGGCGAGGCGAGAGGGCCACGTCCGCCGGCCATCCCCTCTCGGCAATCGACGGCATCGCTGAGATAACGGGCGGCGTCGCCTTCCTGCCGACCTTCGGCAACTGCTCGATCTTCGCCACCGATGACGGCCTCTTCATGGTCGACACCGGTTCGGCGATGATGGCCGAGAAGATGCACGCGGAGATACGCCGATGGTCGACGGACCGGCTCAACTGCGTGGTCTACTCGCACGGTCACATTGATCACGTGGGTGGCGTCGACGTCTTCGAGCGCGAGGCTCGCGAGCGCGGTTGGCCAACCGTGCGGGTCGTCGCCCAGGAGAACGTGGTGGCGCGCTTCGATCGCTACATCGCGACCGCCGGGTACAACCAGGTCGTCAATCGGCGCCAGTTCGGCGCAAAGGACCTCGTGTGGCCCACCTCGTATCGCTACCCCGACGAGACCTACGTCGACGAGTTGCTGATGCGCGTTGGCTCGCTCGAGGTCGAATTGCGCCATGAGAAGGGCGAGACCGACGACGCCACGGTCACCTGGATCGACTCGAAGAAGGTGCTCTGCGCCGGGGACATGTTCATCTGGACGAGCCCCAACGCGGGCAATCCCCAGAAGGTCCAGCGCTACCCGAGCGAATGGGCCGAGGGACTGCGCCGAATGGCGAAACTGGACGCCGAGGTCCTCTTGCCGGGCCACGGTCTGCCCATCTTCGGCAACGATCGCATCACCCTGGCGCTCGAGGAAACAGCCGCGTACCTCGAGAGCATCGTCGAACAGACCCTCTCGATGATGAACGACGGCATGCGCCTGGGCGACATCGTGAGCTCGGTCGAACCCCCGAGCCACCTCACGGATCGTCCCTACCTGCGCGCGATGTACGACGAGCCGGAGTTCATCGTTCACAACATCTGGCGGCTCTACGGCGGATGGTGGGACGGGAACCCCGCAACCTTGAAGCCCGCGAACGATCGGGCGATCGCGAGCGAGATCGCAGGACTCGCCGGCGGACCGGGCCGGCTCGCCGACCGGGCCGAGGCCCTCGTGGCGCAGGGCTCACCCGAGGCGGTGAGATTGGCCGGGCACCTCGTGGAGATGGCGTGGCTGGCGGCGCCCCAGGATCCGGCGATTCAGGCCGCCCGTCAGCGGATTTTCACCGCCCGCGCGCAAATTTCCACTTCCACGATGGCGAAAGGCGTTTTTCGCTGGGCCGCGCGTGAAAGCACCGGTCAAGAGGTCTAGGGTCGCCACTTCCTAGCGGCGATAAGGGTTTTCACATTTTTAGCTAGCCGTCGCGCCCTGAAAAGTGAGTAAGGTCTTGACGTGCAAACACCCGCCCTGCCCCCTCAGGGTGCGACGGTTCGTGCGCGCCGATGGCGCCGACTACGACGTGCCGTTGCGCTCCCATTGGCCGCATTAGCCCTCTCAGGCTGTACCGTACCGTCGTTCGGCGCGAGCGCCGGCGTCACTTCGAGCTCTAAGTCGGTCTATCACCTCTGGCAGGGCTTCTCGATCGGCGCCGTTGTCATTGGCGCGCTGGTCGTGCTACTTATCCTCTGGGCGGTGCTTCGCTACCGCCGAAAGGGCGACCACATCCCCACCCAGCACCAGTACCACCTGCCCCTCGAGGTGCTGTACACCGTGGTGCCGATCCTGATCGTCTTCGGACTCTTCGCCGCGACGCTGGTCGTCGAGAACAAGGAGGTCTCCAACCCGAAGACCAACGTCATCGTCGACGTGAACGCCTTCCAGTGGGGCTGGAAGTTCACCTACCCCGGCACCAACGCGCTCGTCTACGGACAGACCACCCAGGACCCGGAGATGGTCGTCCCCGTCAACACGAACATCCACATCAACCTCACGTCGTCCGACGTCATCCACGGTTTCTACGTGCATGCGTTCAACTTCTCGCGTTACGCGCTGCCGGGCGTGCTCAATGAGTTCACGATTCGCGCCCAGAGCACGGGCACCTACTTCGGACAGTGCACGCAACTCTGCGGCCTCTACCACTCACTCATGTGGTTCCGCGTGAAGGTCGTCTCCCAGAGCGACTACAACGCGTGGATCGCAACGTTCAACAACCCCACCGCTGAAGCCGCCGCCAAGGCCGCCAGCAAGACCACGTCCCAGCAGACAGCAAGCCTTGTTCCCTCTAAGGGCTCCACCACGAAGTACGGGAGATAAGTGAATGACTGACGTCCTCAATCCACCGGTGCAGATCGAAAGCGATGACCACGGCCGCGGCGCCGGCGGCGGCCTCGACGACGTCCACGGCCACGGCCACGAGGAGCACCACGGCCCCACCGGCATCCTGAAGTGGATAACCACGACCGACCACAAGGTGATCGGCCTGTCCTACACCGTCACCGCGGTGATCATGCTGGTGATCGGCGGCGCCTTCGCCGAGATCATCCGGGTCCAGCTGGCGAGCCCCAACGGCAGTCTCGTCTCTCTCGCCCAGTACAACGAGTTGTTCACCATGCACGGCTCGGTGATGATCTACCTCTTCGCCGGACCGTTCGCATTCGGGGCGCTCGCGAACATCATCGTGCCCATCCAGATCGGCGCGCCGGACATGGCATTCCCTCGCCTCAACGCGCTCTCGTACTGGCTCTACCTCACGGGCGCCATCACGATGCTGTCGGGCTTCTTCGTCTCGGGCGGGGCGGCCAACTTCGGCTGGGTCGCCTACGCGCCCCTGTCGAACTCGATCAACACCCCCGGAGCCGGGGCCGACCTCTGGATCGGCGGTCTGCTGCTCACCGGCTTCTCCGCCATCTTCACCGGCGTCAACCTCACGGCGACCATCTTCTACCTGCGAGCGCCGGGCATGACGATGTTCCGCATGCCGATCTTCACGTGGAACATGCTGGTCACTTCAATCCTCATCCTGTTGGCATTCCCCGTCCTCACCGCCGGACTCGTCATGCTCTACTGCGACCGCCACTTCGGCACGCACATCTTCTCGGTCGCCGGCGGAGGTGTACCGGTGCTCTGGCAGCACCTGTTCTGGTTCTGGGGCCATCCCGAGGTGTACATCCTCGCCTTGCCGTTCTTCGGCATGGTCACCGAGATCATCGCCGTCTTCTCGCGCAAGCCCGTCTTCGGGTACAAGGGGATGATCTTCGCGACATTGTCGATCGGGGCACTCTCGCTCGGCGTGTGGGCCCACCACATGTTCACCACCGGCGTGGTCCTGCTGCCGTTCTTCTCGATCATGAGCCTCTTGATCGCGGTGCCGACGGGAATAAAGATGTTCAACTGGATCGGAACGATGTGGCGAGGAGAAATCTGGTTCTCGACCGCGATGCTGATGGCCCTAGGATTCCTCTTCACGTTCCTCATCGGCGGCCTCACCGGCATCTACCTCGCCAGCCCCCCGCTCGACTTCTTCACCCACGACACTTACTTCGTGGTCGCCCACTTCCACTCGGTCGTGATGGCGCTGGTGCTCGGGGGAATGGCCGGCCTGTACTACTGGGGTCCGAAGATCACCGGGTACCTCTTGAACGAGAGGATCGGCAAGTGGCAGTTCTGGTCGCTGTTCCTCGGCTCGCAGATCTTCACCTTCCCGCTGTACATCCTGGGCCTCGAGGGAATGCCGCGGCGCGTCGCCACCTACGCCCACGACCCGCAATGGAAGACGCTCAACGACATCAGCACCGTGGGCGCCGTCATCATCGGCGTTTCGACCATCCTCTTCGTCGTCAACGTCGTGGTGAGCTGGAAGAAGTACCCGTCGGGTGACAACCCCTGGGACGGCCACACCCTCGAGTGGTTCACGACCTCGCCGCCACCGCACCACAACTTCTACCGTCTGCCCCAGATCCGCTCCGAGCGTCCGACGTGGGACTACAACCACCCGGGCCACCAGGCGCTGCACCACGGCCAGCACGACGAACTTGCCCTGCACGCAGAGGAGGTCCCGGTCTCATGAAGGTAGAAGCGAAGATCCTCTTGGGCCTCGGCCTGTTCTTCGGGATCATGTGCGCCGTCTACTGGAACTGGAGCCTCGAGAACGCGGGCGGCGTCATGATGTTCGCCGCCATGCTCCTCTGCTTCCTGCCCGGCGGCTACTACTACTGGTGGAGCCGTCGCATGAAGGCTCGTCCCGAGGACGACCCCAACGCCACCCAGGCGGGCGGCGCGGGTGTCGTCGGCGCGTTCCCCGGTACCTCCATCTGGCCGTTCACCCTCGGCATGGGCGCGTTCTTCGTGGTCCTGGCACTGGTCTTTGGCATCTGGTTCCTCGTGCCGGGCCTCACACTCGTGGTCTGGGCCATGCTCGGAGGCACCGCCGAGGGCCGTCGAGGCGGCCAGCACTGACGATCACACGTTAGAAATCGCCCTCGGAAAACTCCGAGGGCGATTTCCTTTTACCGGGGTGTCCATATCGCTGTCAGAGATGATGGCGACACCGGGCATGGACTACCCCCGCTCCGAGCGCGTGGTTCACGAGTACTGTCATTGACGCACGCCAACAAGGGGTGAAGCCACGGTGACGATGATCCTCGGAGTCCTCGTTCTGGTCTGTGTGATAGGCCTTCCGCTCTACTGCATCATCGATGCCGCGACACGGTCGTCGGATGACTTTCGTGCTGTCGACAGCAATAAGACGCTCTGGGTCGTGCTTCCCTTCGTGTTCGGTATCATCGCCGCCATTGCCTACCTGGTCGCCGTTCGTCCGAAGTTCAAGATTCCACGTCAGTAGTCCCACGCTGATTGAAAGCGACATGGACTCCCCCTTCTTCTTTTCTTGCGCCCCTCCACTTTTCTCGCGACGCATCCGGCGCGGTATGAGCCAGGGCTGAAAGTTGACGGACCCTGGCGACTGCCCGCGAAGACCATGGCGGACACCGAGTCAAGGCCGTCAACCCCGACGACCTCTCGAAGGGATCGACGATAGCCCGCCTGAGGATCGGTGGCGCTCCACACCCCCAAGGTTGGCGGTCGCGCGCGGGAGACGAGCGTGTCTCGCACGAGTCGGGCACGTTCAGACGCATCGACGTGCCGTCACGCCGGCGAAGTACCGGCACCATTCCCCAATCGTCGGATCCTCACCGAAGGCGCCGGCGCTCGACGTCAACGGACGCGATCACCTCAGAGGCGACGCTTCGACGTCGATGGCCCCGATTGACCGCCAGGTGGTCGTCGTGCAACTCGACCCTCGGGAAATTCCCCTCGGCGAGGTGCCGCCTGAGGAGGGCGATGAAGAGCAACACCAGCACCAACACGACGATCAACGACGAGTACGGGGCCTCGTTGATCCAGATGATGTTGCCCGTGCGGTAGCGCTCATGGCGTGGGCCCAGTTGCTTCAATCGCGTCACCATTCCCAGCAGGGTCAGCAATGGGTTCTGGCGAAACAGGTCATTGCCCGAGGGGCAACTGGCGAACGGTCGGCTCCCGTCAGACACTTTTCACACGTCTTCTAAGGTGTTCTCACGCGGCGCTTATGAGCGATGGCGTTCCCACTTATCCGCATCGAACCGATCGATAGTCACTTACGATGTCACGGTGTACATCGTGACCCTGACCTACGTGGCTGAGCTGACCGAGATTGATATTGCGCTTCCCGACCACTCGGCCTGGCTCGATGCCAACTACACGGACGGAGTGTTCCTCGCTTCCGGTCGACAGGTGCCTCGCGTAGGTGGCGTCATTCTCGCCGACGGCGTAACTCGCGATGAACTGGAACGTCGCCTGTCTCTCGACCCACTCAACAAACGAGGTCTTGCCACGTACGTCGTCACGGAGTTCAGTCCATCGCGTACATCGCCGAAGATGGCGTCGTTGATTCCTGAATAGTGTCGCTCAGCCAACTGCCGTAGTCAGAGGTTCTACCGGCTCCTCGAGTCAATCGGCCCACGGATCTAGACACGTCCGATCGGGTGCCGATCTCGTCGGAGGCGGCCCCGTTGATTTCGCCACTCATGGGGTGTTCATTTCGCCAACACCCCAGCAACGAGGGAACGGCTATCGAACCCACGAGGGTCAGCCCCAGTTCCCACTTGAACGTCCTCATGATCGCTGGAGTGCTTCGCTGTTGGGGGTCAGGTGCCAACACAGAGTTGGAAACCACGTGCCAAAGGTACGCGATTGGCGCAAGAGCGGAGAGCGACCACGGCGAAATCGGCACGCGATCACTCGTCGCCACGGCCTATCGATGGGAGAGATGGAACCTATGCGTATCGATGACCGCGGCGGTTGGCGACTCACCGCCGAAGGACGTGACGAGCCGCGAAAACTCTTTCAAACAAGGACTTTTGTCAAATGGGCCCCCTGGGAGTATTGCCTAGTATGGAAGGCGTTGCAGTTTTGCGAGATGCACTTCACGCCAACGTTGATTGAGAAGGAGACGATGTGGCCGTCACAGAAAGTTCGACGAACGTAGTCCTTGGAGGAACCCGAGGAGGGCCCGATGTAGCGACACTCCGACAGGACCGCTGGTGGCTGCAACCGGTGGTGACCGTCTCGGTGCTCACCGCCTTCGTGATCTACTCGACCTGGGCGGCGTTCCAGAACAAGTACTACTACGTCGGGGCGAACGTCCACCGCGACCTCATCAGCCCCTTCTACTCGCCGTGCATCGCGAGTGACTGCGTCCAAGGTTCCAAGGCCGGCTTCGCCTTCAACGGATGGGCCCTGTCGCCGGCGCTCTTGATCCTCATCTTCCCGCTGGGGTTTCGACTCACCTGCTACTACTACCGGCGCAGCTACTACCGCGCGTTCTGGTGGTCGCCGCCCGCGTGCGCCGTGTCGGACGCCCACGCCTCCTACACGGGCGAGACCCGGTTCCCGCTCATCATGCAGAACCTGCACCGCTACTTCTTCTTCGCCGGCCTGATCTTCAACACCCTGCTGACCTACGACGCGATTCGCGCCTTCCACCAGCCGGGACTCGGCTGGGGGGTCACCATCGGCACCTTGGTCCTTTGCGTGAACGCCGTACTGCTGTGGATGTACTCACTCAGCTGCCACGCTTGTCGCCACCTCTGTGGCGGGCAGGTGAAGAGCTTCTCCAAGCACCCGATCCGCTACAAGTTCTGGAAGCTGCTCACGCCGCTCAACGCCAAGCACATGAACTTCGCGTGGGCGTCGCTGATCTTCGTGGCCCTCACCGACGTCTACGTGCGACTCGTCGCCTCGGGCGTGCTCACCGACTACAAGATCTTCTAGGACTAAGGAAACATTGTGACGAACACTTACGAGCACCACGACTACGACGTACTGATCATCGGTGCCGGCGGCGCCGGACTTCGCGCGGCCATCGAGGCCAAGCAGCGCGGCCTGAAGGTCGGCATCATCACCAAGTCGCTCCTGGGCAAGGCCCACACCGTCATGGCCGAGGGCGGCATGGCGGCGGCCATGGGCAACGTGTCCGCCGAGGACAACTGGCAAGTCCACTTTCGCGACACCATGCGTGGGGGCAAGTTCCTCAACAACAACCGCATGGCCGAGTTGCACGCGAAGGAATCGCCCGACCGCGTGCGCGAGCTCGAGCAGTGGGGCGCGCTCTTCGACCGCACCAAGGAAGGCAAGATCCTTCAACGCGACTTCGGCGGCCACCGCTACGCGCGACTCGCCCACGTGGGCGACCGGACCGGCCTCGAGCTCATCCGCACCCTGCAGCAGAAGGTCGTGTCGATGGGCACCGACGTCTTCATGGAGTGCAAGGTGCTGAAGCTCGTGCACGATAGCGACGGGAAGATCGCCGGTTGCGTCGCGTACTGGCGCCCCACCGGCGAATTCGTGACGTTCTCGGCCAAGGCGATCATCCTCGCGACCGGCGGAGCCGGCAAGTCGTGGAAGTTCACGTCCAACTCATGGGAGGGGACCGGCGACGGCCACGCGATGGCCCTGTGGGCCGGGGCCCAGCTCATCGACATGGAGTGCATCCAGTTCCACCCGACCGGCATGGTCTGGCCGCTCAGCGTGCGCGGACTGCTCGTCACCGAAGGCGTCCGTGGTGACGGCGGGGTGCTGCGCAACTCCGAGGGCCAGCGCTTCATGTTCAACTACGTCGCGCCGATGTTCCGCGACGAGACCGCCGAGTCCGAGGAGGAGGGCGACAAGTGGTACGACGACCACGCCGCCGGGCGCCGTCCCCCCGAGCTGCTGCCGCGCGACGAGGTCGCCCGAGCGATCAACTCCGAGGTCAAGGCCGGTCGCGGCAGCCCCCACGGCGGGGTCTACCTCGACATCGCCTCGCGTCGCACGCCGGAGTTCATCCGACGGCGGCTGCCGTCGATGTACCACCAGTTCATGGAACTCGCGGGCGTCGACATCACGAGCGAATCCATGGAGATCGGGCCGACGTGCCACTACATCATGGGCGGCGTGAAGGTTGACGCCGATACCGCCGCCACCCTCGTGCCCGGCCTCTTCGCCGCCGGCGAGGTCGCCGGAGGAATGCACGGAGCCAACCGCCTCGGCGGCAACTCGCTGAGCGACCTCGTGGTCTTCGGTCGGCGCGCCGGCATGGGCGCGGCGGACTACATCGAATCGGGCCAGGCCGCCACGTCCCTCGACATGGCGGAGGTCGAGGCGGCAGTGCAGGAGGCCCTCGCTCCGTTCGAGCGCACCGAGGGCGAGAACCCCTACGACATCCAGCGCGACCTCCAGGAGATGATGCAGCTCAACGTCGGGATCATCCGAACGGCGAGCGAGATCGAAGACGCGATCACCCAGCTTGAGACCTTCACCGATCGCGTGAAGAACATCTCGGTGAAGGGCGGTCGGGCCTACAACCCCGGCTGGAACCTCACGACCGACCTGCCGGCGATGCTGACGGTCTGCAAGACCGTCGCCCGGGGCGCCTCGCTGCGCAAGGAGTCCCGAGGTGGCCACACCCGGGAGGACTTCCCGAAGGCTGACCCCGAGTTCGCGAAGTTCAACTTCGCCCACTCGACCAGCGGCGGCAACTGGGACAGCGAGATCGTCACGGTCGAGTCCCCGCTGCTGCCAATGCCCGAAGAACTGAAAGCACTGCTTGAGGAGGCGAAGTAATGACTGATGTGACCATGCGAATCTGGCGCGGCGACGCCAGTGGTGGCGACTTCGAGAACTACAGCGTCGAACAGAACGAGGGTGAGGTCGTCCTCGACGTCATCCACCGGATCCAGGCGACCGAGGCCCCGGATCTCGCGTGCCGCTGGAACTGCAAGGCCGGCAAGTGCGGATCGTGCGCCGCGGAGATCAACGGCAAGCCCCGCCTCATGTGCATGACGCGCATGGACCAATTGCCCGAAGGCCCCGTCACGGTGACGCCCATGAAGACGTTCCCCATCATCCGTGACCTCGTGACCGACGTCTCGTTCAACTTCGAGCAGGCTAAGAAGGTCCCGGCGCTGCTGCCTCCCCCGATGCCCGAGGGCGGCTACATCATGTTCCAGGAGGACGTGGAGCGGGGCCAGGAGTTCCGCAAGTGCATCGAGTGCTTCATGTGCCAGGACGTCTGTCACGTCATCCGCGACCACGAGGACAACAAGCAGCACTACGCGGGACCCAGGTTCTTCATCCGTTACGCCGAGCTCGAGATGCACCCGCTCGACACCAACGACCGGCGCGACCTGGTGCGCGAGGAGATGGGACTCGGCTACTGCAACATCACCAAGTGCTGCACCGAAGTCTGCCCCGAGCACATCAAGATCACCGACAACGCCATCATCCCGCTCAAGGAGCGCGTCGTCGACGCCCACTATGACCCGGTGGCGTGGCTGGGACGCAAGATCCGTCGACGCACGAAGACCTCGGCGGCCGACGCCGCCGTGCAGCCCGCCCCGTAATTCGTGGCCGACTTCCTTTCAGACGAATGGTTTGAAAGGACCAACGACACGCTGCACGCGGCCGGACCGGTCCCCTTCAAGGAAGGTCTGGCGGTCTTTCGCATCGTCCTCGAGTTCCCCGACGCCCCCTCGTCGGGGCCCCACGCCATGACCTTCACGCTGAGCCCCGGGGAGGCGTCCGTGGCCGCGGGCGACCACCTCGCCGCCGACGCGATCATTCGTCTGTCCTTCGCCGACGCGTCGGCGCTCGCCGCGGGCACGTTCGACAGCGCCACCGCCCTTCGCCAGGGACGCATCAAGGTCCGCGGCGACATCAACGCCATCGTGCCGCTGCTCACCTGGCTGCAAGGGGCGCATCCCCACGCCGCCGACTAGAAAGTTGACCATGGACCAGTTGCCGCTTCTCGAGAACGATCTGAACGAGCCCGGCGTCATCCAGGGACACATGCTGCACTCGAGCGAGGTGGTCGTGCCCCACGTCGCCGTGCTCTGCTTCTTCAACGAGCTGCTCGAGCAGCTCGCGGAGGAGAAGGTGCTCGAGCCGATCTACACGCTTCGCAGCGAGATCGGCAAGAACCACGTCTACCAGTTCACCAGCGACTTCGGCACCGTCGCCGTCGTGCACCCCGGCGTCGGCGCACCGTTGGCCGCGGGCTTCGTCGAGGAGATGGCGGCTCTCGGCGTGACCACTTTCGTCGCCTGCGGCGGCGCGGGGGCCCTCGTCGACGACCTCGCGCTCGGCCAGGTGATGATCGTCTCCTCGGCGTTGCGTGACGAGGGGACGAGTTTCCACTACGTGGCGCCGAGCCGCATCATCGAGGCCGACCAGACGGGGGTGAGGGTCTTGGAATCGACCCTCGCGCAGCTCGACGTCCCCTTCTACGTTGGCCGCACCTGGACCACCGACGCCTTTATGCGCGAGACGCGAAGCCGGGTGCAGCGGCGCATCGACGAGGGATGCACGATGGTCGACATGGAATCGTCGGCGTTCATCGCGGTCTCGCGCTTTCACGGGCTTCGCTTCGCCCAGGTGCTCTACGCGGGCGATTCGCTCGCCGGCGGCGAATGGGATTCCCGCCACTGGGAACACGCCCGCGGGGTGCGCGAGCACCTCTTCTTCGTCGCGGCGCGCGCGGCGCTCGAACTGCACAAATCGCCCGGCCACCCCGAGCCCGCCAACCCGTAAACGAAGAAGGCGAGCCGCCGGGAACTCATCCCCAACGGCTCGTCTCTCGAAACTGGTCCTAGATGAGTCCCAAGGCGCGCACTTCGTCGCGCTCGCTGATCAACTCGTCGGTGGTGATCTTGATGCGGTCCGCGGCGAACTCGTCGATGTCGAAGCCTTCCTTCACCTTCCAGTCGCCCTTCCCGTCGGACGTGATCGGGAAGCCGAAGGTCAGGCCCTCGGGCACTCCGTACTCGCCGTGGCTGGTGACACCGATCGAGACGCAGTCGTCGCCCGCCGTCGGGTTCACTAGGCTCACCACCGTGTCGATGGCCGCGTTCGCCGCCGAAGCGGCCGAACTGGCACCGCGCGCCTCGATGATCGCCGCGCCGCGCTTCTGCACGGTCGTGATGAAGTCGCCGCGCAGCCAGTCGTGGTCCGAGATCGCGTCAGGAACGGGAGTGGCGCCAATCGTCGCGTTCGCGAAGTCCGGGAACTGGGTCGCGGAGTGGTTGCCCCAGATGGCGAGGTTCTTCACTTCCTTCACGGCGCAGCCGGCCTTCTTCGCCAGTTGGGTCTCGGCGCGGTTCTGGTCGAGACGGGTCATGGCGAACCAGCGGTCCGCCGGGACCTCGGGGGCGTTCGAACGGGCGATCAGGCAGTTCGTGTTGCAGGGATTGCCGACGACCAGGACGCGTACGTCGCTCGAGGCGTTCTCGGCGATCGCGCGGCCCTGGGGCTTGAAGATGCCGCCGTTGACGTTGAGCAGGTCACCGCGCTCCATGCCGGCCTTTCGCGGGATGGAGCCCACGAGCAGCGCCCAGGACGTGTTGGTGAAGGCCTGGTTGAGGTCGCTCGTCGCCTCGATGCCCGCGAGCAGCGGGAACGCGCAGTCGTCGAGCTCCATGACCACTCCTTCGAGTGACTTCATGGCGGGCTCGATCTCGAGCAGACGCAGCACCACTGGCGTGTCGGGGCCGAGCAGCTGTCCGGACGCGATGCGAAACAGCAACTGGTAGCCGATCTGGCCGGCGGCGCCGGTGACCGTGACGTGGACGGGGGTGGTCATGATGTGATGCTCCTTTTGAATGGGTTAGAGACGGTCAACGATCGCCGAGGCGAACTCCGAGCACTTCACCTCGGTGGCGCCCTCCATCTGGCGCGCGAAGTCGTAGGTGACGATCTTCTCGGCGATGGTCGCCTCGAGGGCGCGCACGATGTCGTTCGCGGCGTCCGTCCAGCCCAGGTGCTCGAACATGAGCACGCCCGACAACAGGACCGAACCGGGGTTCACCTTGTCCTGTCCGGCGTACTTCGGCGCGGTGCCGTGCGTCGCCTCGAAGATGCCGTGACCCGTTATGTAGTTGATGTTGGCACCCGGGGCGATGCCGATGCCGCCAACCTGGGCGGCTAGAGCGTCCGAGAGGTAGTCACCGTTCAGGTTCGTTGACGCAATGACGTCAAACTCCCTGGGGCGCGTCAACACCTGCTGGAAGATGATGTCAGCGATGGCGTCCTTCACGAGCAGTTTGGATCCGGGCTTGCCGTCGCAGTCGTTCCAACCCACCGCCACATCGGCGAACTCGTTGCGCACGAGCTCGTAGCCCCACTTCATGAAGGCCCCTTCGGTGAACTTCTGGATGTTGCCCTTGTGCATGATGGTCACGCTGGGGCGATTGTGGTCCAGGGCGTACTTGATGGCGGCGCGGATCAGGCGCTCCGAGTTCGCCTTCGAGATGGGCTTGATGCCGATGCCGCTCATCTCGGGGACATCCCAGCCGTAGCTCTCCTTCAGGAAGCTGCGCAGCTTCTCCGCGTCGGGCGTGCCCGCCTCCAGCTCGAGGCCGGCGTAGACGTCCTCGGTGTTCTCACGAAAGATCACCATGTCGACCAGTTCCGGCTGCTTCACCGGCGAAGGAACGCCCTGGAACCAGCGCACCGGGCGCAGGCACACGTAGAGGTCGAGGATCTGGCGAAGCGCGACGTTGAGCGAGCGGAATCCGCCGCCGATGGGCGTCGTGAGCGGGCCCTTGATGCCGATCAGGTGGCTGCGGAAGTCCGCGATCGTCTCTTCAGGGAGCCAGTTGCCGGTCTCGTTGAAGGCCTTCTCGCCGGCGAGCACTTCCTTCCACTCGATGGTCTTGCCGTGCTTCTGGGACGCCGCGTCCAGCACCAGTTTCGCCGCCGGCCAGATGTCGACGCCGGTGCCGTCGCCTTCGATGAAGGGGATGATCGGGTTAGTAGGGACGTTCAGTACGCCAGAGGCGCTCATTGTGATTTTCTCAGCCATAGCCCCATCCTACGACGAAATCAAGGGGTGCTTTCAGGGCCGAAATCCCTATCAGGAGCCCGCGCGACTACGAGAAAACGGCGTTGTGGATCTCTCTCGTGGCGGTCGACTGGTTGAGCGTGTAGAAGTGCAGACCGGGAGCATTCGCCTCGAGAAGCTGCCGGCTGAGCTCGATGGCGGCCTGGATGCCCTCGGCCCTGACGGCGCCCGGTCCGCCCCGTTCTCCCGCCGCGACGAGCCGCTCGACGAGCCCCGGTGGAACGCGCCCGCCCATGGCGGCCATGCGCTCGATGCCGTGCAGCGTGGTGACCGGCATGATGCCCGGCAGCACCGGCTTGGTGACGCCGAGCGCGCGCAGATCCTCCACGAGTCTCGTCCACTCCTCGAGTTCGAAGAAGAACTGCGTCACCGCGAAGTCGGCGAGCTCGAGCTTCTGGGCGAGGTAGCGCCGATCGGACGCGAGGTCCCTCGAGCGCGGGTGCCCCTGGGGATGGGCGGCGACGCCAATCGAGAAATCGCCCACCTCGCGCGCGAGTTCCACCAGGTCGATGGCGTGGGAGAACTCCGAGTCGACGAGCGAGCCGTCGTCGGGGATGTCGCCTCCGAGGGCCATGACGTTCACGACGCCCGAGTCGAGGTAGTTCTTCAGGATGTCGCGCATCTCGGCGCGGCCGTGGCCGACGCAGATGAGGTGGGCCATGGCGGTGATGCGTCCGCCCCTTTGGATCTGGGTGACCAGGTCGAACGTGCGCTGGCGCGACTCGCGGCCACCCCGGTAGGTCACCGAGACGAACGAAGGCCGCAGCGGCTCGAGCTCCGCCAGGGTCTTGGTCAGCTTGGAGCCCTCCTCGTCGGACTTCGGCGGGAAGAACTCGAATGAATGCGTGGTGCCCGAGGCGAGCAGCTCGTCGATGCGCACGAAACTAGTTGGCCCGTCCGAAGTCGTCCTCGAGGCGCACGATGTCGTCCTCGCCGAAGTAGGTGCCGTGCTGGACCTCGATGAGCACCACCGGCGACGTGCCGCGGTTCTCGCAGCGGTGCGCCTGCCCGATGGCGATATCGATGCTGCCACCCGGCCTGATCTCGTGCTCCACGCCGTCCAGCACGACGGTCGCGGTGCCGCCGACTACGAACCAGTGCTCGGCACGCTTGGCGTGCTGCTGGTAGCTCAATCGCTTTCCGGGAGCGACGATGATCCGCTTGACCTTGTGGTCGAACATCTCGTCGTCGAGCACCGTGAAATTCCCCCACGGGCGTTCATCGAACTCCCGTCCCAGCTCATCTTTCGTTTTCATCGCACCTTCTCGGCAGCTAATACTGCATTTCTCAACAGCATTGCACGAGTCATCGGTCCGACGCCACCGATGCGTGGCGTGATCCAGCCCGCCACGTCCGCCACTTCGGGAGCGACGTCGCTCATCAATTTCTTGCCCGACCAGCTCGTGCCCGCCCCCACGACGGCCGCGCCGCGCTTGACCATGTCGGGGGTGACGAGTCCCGCGACGCCCGCGGCGGCGACGACGACGTCACCGAGCCGCGTCAACGCCGCCATGTCCTGCACGCCGGTGTGCACCACCGTCACCGCGGCGTTGCAGCCGGGACGACGCATGGCGAGCAGCAACGCGAGCGGACGACCAATGGTCAGTCCCCGGCCGATGATCACCACGTGCTTGCCCTCGACGGGAACGTGGTGCGCGCTCAGAAGCTCGACGATGCCCGCGGGCGTGCACGGCAGCGGACCGGGCGCCCCCATCACGAGTCGTCCCAGGTTCGTGGGGTGAAGGCCGTCCACGTCCTTGGCGGGGTCGACCCGCAGGAGGATCTGCTCCTCGTTGATCCCCGCCGGAAGCGGCAACTGGACGAGGATCGAATGGACCGCGGGGTCCGCGTTCAAACGGTCAATGACCGCCTCGACATCCGCTTGGCTCGCGGTGGCGGGCAGGTGCTCGTGGAAGGAGGTGATGCCGATCTCCTCGCAGTCCGCGTGCTTCATGGCGACGTACTTGGCGCTCGGTCCGTCGTCGCCCACGAGCACGGTGCCGAGGCCGACCGGCCGGCCGGCGGCGGCGAGCCGTCGCGCGCGGTCCGCGAGCTCCATCTTGATGCGCCCGCTCAGTCGCTCCCCGTCGAGTAGTTCTGCAGCCATGGTTCTCCTAATGACGGAAGTGACGCTCACCGGTAAGCATCATCACTATTCCCGCGGCGTTCGCCGCGTCGATCACTTCTTGGTCGCGCACCGAACCGCCGGGCTGGACGACCGCCGTGACCCCGGCGCTCGTGAGCGACTCGAGGCCGTCGGCGAAGGGGAAGAAGGCGTCGGAGGCGGCGGCGCTGCCCCGGGCGAACTCACCGGCCTTGGTGGTCGCGATGCCCGCCGCGACGACGCGCGACTGCTGGCCGGCGCCCACGCCCACGGCCACACCGTCTCTCGCGATCACGATGGCGTTCGAGGTCGTCCTCGCGCAGACCCGCCAGGCGACGCTGAGGTCCTGGAGCTGCTGGGCGGACGGCGTCGCCTCGGTGACACAGCGCCACTGCGACACCGGCACCAGCAGCTCGTCCGCATTCTGGACGAGCGCGGTGTCACCGAACGTGCGCACCGAAAGTCCGAGCGGCTCGGGCGCGGGGGCGCTCAGCAGGCGGGTGGCCTTGCGGCGCCCGACGAGGACCGCGACCGCCTCCCCCTGGAAGGTGGAGGCGATGATGACGTCGGCTTGCGGCCCGGCGGCGATCAGCGTGGCGAGCTCGACGTCCACCTCGCCGTCGACGGCCACGATGCCCCCGAAGGCGCTCTGGGGGTCGGCGTTGAGGGCCTTCTGGAACGCGTCGGCGAGCGAGGACCCGAGGGCCGCGCCCGAGGCGTTGGCGTGCTTCATTATCGCCACCGCCGAGAAACCGGGCCAGTCCCTTCGCAGCTCGTGCACCAGTCGCCACGCCGCGTCGGCGTCGAAGAGGTTCAGGTACGACAGCGCCGAGCCGGCGTGCTGCACGACGCCGTCCCACCACGGCGTCGTGCCCGAAAAGCGGTAGCGGGCCCCGACCTGGTGGGGGTTCTCGCCGTAGCGCACCACGTTCGCGCGCTCGAGGGTCAGGTGGATCGTCTCGGGCAGTATCTCGTCGATCGCGCTCGGCTTCGCTCCGATCTCGCCGCCGCCGTCGAGCCAGCGCACGATCTGCGCGTCGTACGCCGCGGTGTGCGCGAACGCGGCCCTCGCCAGCGCGTGACGGGTCGAGTGCGAGAGTTCGCCGTTCGCCCTCAGCTCCTCGAGCACCATGTCGTACTGCTCGGGGCTCGTGACGACGCCGACGTGCTGGTGGTTCTTCGCGGCGGCGCGCACCATCGACGGCCCACCGATGTCGATGAGCTCGATCGACGGGTCCGAGGAGAACGGGTAGAGGTTGCACACCACCAGGTCGATGGTGTCGATCTCGTGCGCCGAAAGCGCCGCCAGGTGGTCGGGCTTCGAGCGGTCGGCGAGGATGCCGCCGTGGATGCGCGGGTGCAGGGTCTTGACGCGTCCGTCCAGCATCTCGGGAAAGCCCGTGACCTCGGCGACGTCGAGATGGGCGATGCCGGCGTCGGCGAACGCGCGCGCGGTCCCGCCCGAGGCGACCAGCTCCACGCCGAGCGACTCGAGCCCGCGGGCGAACTCGATCAGTCCGGTCTTGTCGAACACACTCAACAACGCTCGCATCTACTTCTCCTCCAAGGTGCCGGCGACAGAAACTGGTTCCAAACCCTCGTCGAGCGACGCCATCACCCTACTGAGTACCAGCGGATAGAGCGACCGCTCGACGGTCTTGATGCGTTCGTGCAGGGCGGCCTCGTCGTCACCTTCCAGCACCGCGACGCGGCGCTGGGCGAGGATGGGACCGTTGTCGAGCTCCTCGGTCGCGATGTGCACGGTGCAGCCCGACTCCTTCACGCCCGCCTCCATCGCCTGGGCGACGGCGTGCCAGCCCTTGAAGTCCGGCAGCAGGCTCGGGTGGGTGTTGAGCACGCGCCCCGGGAACGCCTCGTGGAACACCGCGGTCATGATGGTCCCGAATCCCGCCATCGCCACGAGGTCGATGTCGTGGGCCTTCAGCACGCTCGCGAGCTCGGCGCTGTAGCCCTCGCGGTCGAAGGACTTGGCGAAGCCCCCGAAGGCGGTGCGATCGACGAGTAGGGCCTCGATACCCGCTCCCCTCGCCACCTCGAGCCCACGACACGGCCGGTCCGAGGCCACGAGGGCGATGTCGATGCCCGCATCCACTATGGCTTCGAGGATGGTGCCGGAACCCGAGACCAACACGCAGAGACGGATATTGCCCAATGCGTTACAGCGCCTTGACGATCTCGACCATCTTCTGACCGGCCTCGGTGGGGTTCAGGCACACGTGCACGCCCGCCTCGCGCAGCGCGTCCATCTTCGCCTGCGCGGTTCCCTTCGAGCCCGAGATGATCGCCCCGGCGTGGCCCATCTTGCGCCCCGGGGGTGCCGTGACGCCGGCGATGTAGGAAACGACCGGCTTGGTCATGTTGTGCTTGATCCACTCGGCGGCGCGCTCCTCTTCGGAGCCGCCGATCTCGCCGATCATCATGACGGCCTTGGTCTCGGGGTCCGCCTCGAAGGCGGCGAGGCAGTCAATGAAGTTGGTTCCGGGAACGGGGTCGCCCCCGATGCCCACGCAGGTGGTCTGGCCGATGCCCTGCTGGCTGAGTTCGTGCAGTGCCTGGTAGGTGAGGGTCCCCGAACGCGACACGATGCCGACGGGCCCGCCTGCGAGCGCGATGTCGCCCGACGTTATGCCGATGTTGCACTTTCCGGGGGAGATGATGCCCGGGCAGTTGGGACCCAGCAGGCGCACGCCGGGGAACTCCTCCACCAGGCGGTTGAAGACCACCGCCTCGTCGTGGGCGGGGATGCCCTCGGTGATGCAGACGATGAACTTGATACCACCCTCGGCGGCCTCGATGATGGCTCCCGCCGCGAACTTCGGCGGCACCGAGACGAACGACGCGGTCGCGCCGGTCGCCTCGACCGCTTCCTTCACGGTGTTGAACACGGGTATGCCGTCGACGTCGGTCCCGCCCTTGCCGGGGGTCACGCCGCCGACGATCTTGGTGCCGTAGTCGCGGTTGCGCAGGCCGTGGAACTTCCCCTGGCCTCCGGTGAGGCCCTGGACTATGACTTTGGTGTTTTCGTCTACAAAGATGCTCATGGTTCTTCCTTAGGCGTTCGCGAAGGCCACGGCCCGGCGGGCGGCGTCCAACATGGTCGGTTCGGTGATCAACTTCTCGTTCAGGTGCGGGGCGAGGATGGCGCGCCCCTCGACGGCGTTCGTGCCGTCCAGGCGAAGCACGATTGGCGAGCTGATGCTCACGCGCTTCAGCGCCTCGAGGACCCCCTTCGCGACCTCGTCGACGCGGGTGATGCCGCCGAAGATGTTCACGAAGATCACCTTCACCTTCGGGTCGGAGTTGATCACTTCCAGCGCCGAGGCCATCACGTCGGCGTTCGCGCCGCCGCCGATGTCGAGGAAGTTCGCGGCGGATCCGCCGACCTGGTTCACCACGTCAAGCGTCGACATCGCGAGGCCGGCGCCGTTGGCGATGATCCCGACGGTGCCGTCGAGGCCGATGTAGTTGAGGCCCTTCTCCTTGGCCATCTTCTCGCGGGGGTCCTCGGTCTCGGTGGCCCGGAACTCCTCCCACTCGGGGTGGCGGAACGACGCGTTCTCGTCCAGGGTCACCTTCGCGTCGAGGGCGTGCACCTTGTTGTCGGGCGTGAGGATCAACGGGTTGATCTCGGCGAGGTCGCAGTCGCCGGTGGTGTAGCAGTCGTAGAGCTTCACGAGCAGCTCGGCGGCCTGCTCGCGCGCCACCTCGTCGAGTTCGGCTTCGGCCACCCAGCGGCGCGCGGTCGCGAGGTCGAGTCCGCGGACCGGGTCGATGGAGAGAAAGGCGATGGCGTCGGGGTTCTCCTCGGCGACCACCTCGATCTCCACGCCGCCCTGGGCGCTCAGCATCCCGAGGTGCGTCTTGTTCGGACGGTCGAGGGTGAACGACGCGTAGTACTCCTTCGCGATGTCGCTCGAGCGCTCGATCCAGAGCCGACGCACGATGTGGCCCTTGATGTCGAGACCGAGGATGTTGCCCGCGTGCAGGCGGACTTCATCGACGTTGTTCGCGAGCTTCACTCCGCCCGCCTTGCCGCGTCCGCCCACCTTGACCTGCGCCTTCACGACGACCGGGTAGCCCACGCGCTCCGCGACCGCCACGGCCTCGTCGACCGTGTCGGCGACGTCGCCGGGTGAAACCGCGATACCGAAGCGCGAGAAGTACTGCTTGCCTTGGTACTCGAAGAGATCCATTTGACTTCTACTTTCATTTCATTGGTAGTCAAGCGACACCGGGTTACGAACTACTGCACTGCCTCTCGGGCGTCGAGCGCCGTTTCGAGCCACGATCCGATCTCGACGAGCGACGCGCCGGGCGTGAACACCTGGGCCACGCCCCCCGCCCGCAGCGGCGCGATGTCGTCGTCGGGGATAATGCCCCCGACTATCAGCAGCACGTCATCGCGTCCGGCCGCCTTCAGGAGATCGACGATCCGGGGCACGAGCACGAGGTGCGCGCCCGAGAGCAGCGAGAGCCCGAGGGCGTCGGCGTCCTCTTGGATCACGGCCTGGACGATCTGCTCGGGGGTCTGGTGCAGCCCGGTGTAGACCACCTCGAAGCCCGCGTCACGCAGGGCGCGCGCGATGACCTTCGCGCCACGATCGTGACCGTCAAGGCCCGGCTTGGCCACCACGACTCGGTATGTGCGCTCCATCAATCAACCAGCATAGAGCCCAGTCATGACCCCGATTTTCGCAGTCCGACCACATCAAACGGCGCTAGTAGCGTTACACCCGTGACGACGATTCAGGCCAAGCCTCGCGGGAGTGCCCGCGCCCTCTTCTCGGCGATGCGTCCGCGCCAGTGGGTGAAGAACGGACTCATCACCGTCGCCCCGGGAGCGGCCGGGGTACTCAGCCACGACAACGTCATCAGCCACGTCGTCGTCGCCTTCGTCTCGTTCTGCGCGATTTCATCGGGGATGTACCTGCTCAACGACCTTCGCGACCTCGAGGCTGACCGGAGCCATCCCACCAAGCAGTTCCGGGCGATCGCGTCCGGCCAGTTGTCGCCGAGCTCCGCCATCGCTGGGTCGCTCGGCCTGCTGGTCATCGGGTTCCTCCTCCCCCTGACGATTCAGGGGCCTGGGGGCCTGCTGCTGATCCTCGGGATCTACGTGGTGGCGACCGGGCTCTACATCATCTGGCTGAAGGACGTCGCCATCATCGAACTGGTCATCGTCGCGAGCGGGTTCTTCCTGCGCTCCTACGCCGGAGCCGTGGCGTGCCATATCTACGTGTCGACGTGGTTCCTCGTCGTCGTCTCCTTCGGGGCGTTCTTCCTCGTCGTGGGCAAGCGCTCCAGCGAGCTCTCCAAGGTAGGCGTCGGCGGCACGCGCCGGGTGCTCGCCGAGTACACGCCCGAGTTCCTCCACTCGGCCCTAACGATGAGCGCCACGGTCGCGGTGACCGGCTACTGCCTCTGGGCTTTCGACACCTCCTCGACGGGGCTCTCCTCGATCCACCACCACATCGTGCCGATCCGGCTCACCGTCGTCCCCGTGGTGCTCGCGATCCTTTTCGTGATGCGCACCTCCGAGGCGACCGACGGGCAGTCCCCCGAGGACCTGGTCCTGAAGGACCACACCGTCCAGGCGCTGCTCGCGGTGTGGGCCCTGCTCCTCGGCATCGGGATCTACGTATGACCCGCACGACCCTGTACGGCTGGGGTCGCACGACGCCGAGCATCGCCGAACTCCTGACGCCCGCGAGCGACATCGACGTGGCGAGCGAACTGGCCCTGCGCCCTGGGGTCATAGCGCGCGGCCTCGGGCGCAGCTACGGCGACGCCGCGCAGTTGAGCGGCGGGGTGGTCCTCAGCAACCTCGAACTCGGCGGGGTCGGCCCCATCGGCGCCGACGGCGCCGTGACGGTCGGCGCCGGCGTCTCCATCGACGAGCTGCTCGCCCTGTCGATCCCCCAGGGGTGGTTCGTCCCGGTGACCCCGGGCACCCGCCAGGTCACCCTCGGCGGCGCGATCGCCGCCGACGTGCATGGCAAGAACCACCACCTCGACGGATCGATCGGCAATCACGTGCTCGAGATGCGCATCATCACCCCGAGTGGGGCGTTCACGGTGTCGCCGCGCGACGACGCCGGCCTCTTCTGGGCGACGATCGGCGGCATGGGGCTCACGGGCGTGGTGACCTCGGTGACGCTGCGCATGATGAGGATCGAGACCGACCGGGTGCTCGTCGACACCGAGCGATTCTCCGACCTCGAGGGCGTCATGGACGAGATGACCCGACGCGACGAGGAGTTCCGGTACTCGGTCGCGTGGGTCGACTGCATGACCAGGGGCGCGCATATGGGCCGAGCGATCCTGACGCGCGGACGACACGCGGACGCGGGCGACGTCGACGCCGCGACGCTCAAGGCTCCGCGCCAACCCAGGCTCTTCGTGCCGTTCAACGCCCCGAGCGGGCTGCTCAACCCCCTTTCGGTGAAGGCCTTCAACGAACTCTGGTTCCGCTCGGCGCCCAAGCACGAAGAGGGCGAGCCCCAGTCGCTCTCCGCCTTCTTCCACCCGCTCGACGGCGTGCGCGACTGGAACCGCCTCTACGGTCGCCGGGGGTTCGTCCAGTACCAGTTCTGCGTCCCCGACGAGGCGGGTGACACCGTCGTGAGCGCCATCAAGAGGCTGTCGTCGTCGGGTGTCGCGAGCTTCCTCGCGGTGCTGAAGCGCTTCGGCCCGTCGAACCCGGGACTCCTCTCGTTCCCGATGCCCGGCTGGACGCTGGCGCTCGACCTGCCGGTCGGACCCGACGCCCTGCCGGGGGTGCTCGACGACCTCGACGAGCTCGTGCTCGCGGGCGAGGGGCGCATCTACTTCGCGAAGGACGCGCGTCTCGGTCCCGACAAGGTCCGAGCGATGTACCCGGACCTCGACAAGTTCCTCGAGGTCAAGAACCGCGTCGATCCCGAGCAGCGGCTGACGAGCGATCTCGCCCGCCGCCTCGACCTAGTAGGAAGATAGCCACATGGAGAACGCCTTCGGTCAACCCCAGAACGTCGTCGTGCTCGGCGGCAGCTCGGACATCGCGCGCGCCATCACCAAGAAGCTCTGCGCCGCCCGGGCCCACACGGTCGTGCTCGCGGGCCGCAATCAGGAGCTCTTGAACGAGGCGGCGAGCGACGCCCAGGAGTACGGCGCGACGACGACCGACACCGTCCTCTTCGACGCCGAAGACCCCTCCAGCGCCGCGGCGACGGTGACCGAGGCCTTCGAGAAGGTCGGCGACCAGGTCGACCTCGTGATCATCGCCGTTGGCCTGCAGTTGGATCAGTACCAGAGCGAGAACGACGCGCGGGCGGCGGCGAGGATGGCGATGGTCGACTTCGCGTGGCCCGTCGCGGCGCTCGCCGAGATCCGCCGGCGACTCGTCGCCCAGGGAAGCGGGCGGATCCTCGTCATCACGTCGGTCGCGGCCATCCGAATCCGGCGCTCCACGTACCTCTACGGCGGACCCAAGGCCGGACTCGACCGGCTCTGCGAGGGCCTCGCCGACTCGCTCGACGGCACGGGCGTCACCCTGCAGATCCTGCGCCCGGGGGTCGTTCGCACCAGGATGACCGAGGGGCTGAAGGACGTCCCGTTCACCACCGGCGTCAACGAGGTCGCCGAGAACGTCATGAAGGGCCTCGCGAGCGGGGACCGGGTGATCTGGAGCCCGCCGATCCTTCGCTACGTGTACATGATCCTTCGCCACCTGCCCGCGCCGCTGTGGCGCAAGATCATGGACCGTTAGCCCTTCGACTTCTGGGCGGTCGTCTTGGTGAGCTCGTTGCTGCGAAGGCTCATGGTGAAGAAGTCGCGATTCCACCACGTCGTGAAGTAGCGCGACGGCGACTCCATCGAGCTCAGGAGGCTCGTGCCGTTGCTGCCGTTGAGCGACGTCCCGATGGGCCCGCTGAAGGTCGAGTACTGCACCCAGCCGGTGTTGATGTCGAGCTGCATCGCACGGATGGCGCCGGCGCGCACCAACACGTTCGCGAGGTCGCTGATCGAGAGGGCCGGTCCCCCGACGTACACGAGGGCGCCGTTCTTCGTCACACCCAGGCCCGAACGCCACACGTTGAACGTGCCGCCGAGGGTGATCCCCCACTTCTTGGTGTTCTGCGCCGCGAGTCCGGGAACGGCCTTGCCGTGGTCGACGATGAGGTCGAGGTTCTGGCGCACCGAGGCGATCTGGTTCGACATCGTGAAGTCACGGCCCCACATCCCCAGCGACATCGTGCCGTCCTTGAAGATGACGATCGACGCCGCGCCGTTGCGGAGCTTCTTCACGAGGCGTCCGTCCGTGTAGTAGCCGCCGTTGGCGTCCTGGACCCTGAAGCCCGCGTTGAAGGCGGCGACGATGGTCTTTGACGCGATGGCGTTGATGGGTGCCGTGTACCTGTAGGGCCCGCCGCCCGGGATGTACGAACCCGAGTAGAGCTGCGCCGTCAGGACCGTGGGGTCCATCCACGCCACGCCCACGACGTAGCTCGTGTGCACGGCGTCGGGACGAACGAAGGCCTCGTACACTCCCGGCACGCCGTTCGCGGTCGTGCGGCCCACGACGTGCCATACGCCCTCGCCCGGCAACGCGTGGCCCGCCGGGGTCTTGATCGTCGCGGGAGCGGGCAGGTGCCCCGAGGCCGGGATCGACACCTTGGTGGGTCCCGAACCGAAGGCGCCCTTGGGCGGCGCGCCGCCCTTCTTCGGCGGGTTGAGCCGGTAGGCCTCGGCCTCGGCCCAGTTGACGATGACGCCGAACCCGTGGGACCGTCCCCATTCCGCCGCGCGCGCCGACAGCGAGCTGCCGTAGCTCTGGTTCGTGAGCGCCACCCCGAGCGTGATCGCGTAGTACCCGAAAACGACGATCGTCGCGAAGACGAGGGCCACGATCGCGCGGCGCATCCAGTACACCGACGCCGGTTGGCGTGGACTCGTGGGCGCGGCGGGTGGTCGGTAGACGGGCCGGCGGGAATTCATGGAGTTCCATTCTTCCATCCCGCGACCGGGCCCCCTCATCGAGCGCTAAACGCTGGCTAATAAAGTCTTAAGAAGCTCAGGCCCGTCGAAGCGGCGTCATCGCGAGCACCAGTTGCTTGGTGCCGTGCTCGTCGAAGTTCACCGCCGCTCGGCTGTGCGAGCCCTCGCCGTCGACCTTCACGACGGTCCCGGGGCCGTAACGGTCGTGCACGACCCGGTCGCCCACGTGAAGCCCCAGCTTCTCCGCGCCCGTCGAACGCACCGGCGGCGCGGCGCCGGCCCCGAAGGCGCGGCCCTCGGTGAACTCGGTGCCCCGGCCGACGAAACCGTCGTCGTCGCGAAAGCTCGAACGTCGGGTGGGCAACGTCGCCGAGATGTCGTTGATCAGCTCGGGCGGTATCTCCATGAGGAACCGGCTCGCCAGCGCGTCGACGTGGTTGCCCCACATCGTGCGGCTCCACGCGTGGGTGAGGGCCAGGTGGCGCATCGCGCGAGTGATGCCGACGTAGCAGAGCCGACGCTCCTCTTCGAGCTCGGCCTCGTCGGACAGGGCGCGACGGTGCGGGAAGATCGTCTCCTCGAGTCCGGTGATGATCACCGCCGGGAACTCGAGTCCCTTCGCGACGTGCAGGGTCATCAGCGAGATCGCCCCCGCGCCGCCGTCGAGCTGATCCGAGTCCGCGACGAGCGCCATGCGTTCCACGAAGTCCATCAGGGTGTCGTACTGGGACGCGGCCGACGCCAGCTCGCCCAGGTTCTCGAGGCGCGAGTACGCCTCGTCGGAGTTCTCGGCGCGAAGCGCGTCACCCATGCCCGATTCGCGCACGATCGCGTCGATCATCTCGCGCGGACTGAGGTCGTTCGCCAAGGCGCGAAGCTCGTCGAGCATGAACGAGAACTTCTCGGCTCCGGCGAGCGCCTTCGAGGTGAGCCCCGCGGCCTTGGCGTAGTGCGACGCCTCGGCGAAGGACAGGCCGTTCTCAGCCGCGTACGCGCCGAGCTTCGCCTGGGCCATCTCGCCGATGCCGCGCTTGGGTTCGTTGATCACCCGTCGCGCGGAGGCTTCGTCGCGGGGATTGACGATGAGCCGCGCGTAGGCGAGGGCGTTCTTGATCTCCTTGCGGTCATAGAAGCGCATCCCGGAGATGACCCGATAGGGGATGTTGGCGCGCAGCATCTCTTCTTCGAGGACTCGACTCTGGGCGTTGGTGCGGTAGAACACGGCCATCTGGTTCCAGTCGAGCGACGACTCGGTGCGCAGTCGGCGCAGCTCGCTCGCGACCCAGCGGCCCTCGTCGTACTCGTCGCCCGCCCGGTAGAGGCGGATCTTCTCGCCCTCGTCGCCCTCGGTGAAGAGGTTCTTCGCGTGACGGCTGGCGTTCTTCGAGATGACCGCGTTCGCGGCGTCGAGGATCGTCTGGGTGGAGCGGAAGTTCTGCTCGAGCAAGATGACGTCGGCGTCGGGGAATCGCTGCTCGAACTGGAGGATGTTGCGCACGTCCGCCGCGCGGAAGCGGTAGATCGACTGGTCGGAGTCGCCCACCACGCAGAGGTTGCGGTGCTCGGCGGCGAGCATCATCACCAGCTCGTTCTGGACGCCGTTGGTGTCCTGGAACTCGTCGACGAGCAGGTACTTGAAGCGGTGCTGGTACGAGCGCAGCACCTCGGGGTCGCGCTTCATCATCTCGACCGCGTTGAGCAGGAGGTCGTCGAAGTCCATGGCGTTGGCGAGCTTCAGCCGGTCGGCGTAGAGCCGGTAGATCTCGGCGATCCTGCGGTGGTGCGGATCGTCGCCGTGTCCCGAGGCCTCGTAGGCGCCGGGCGACAGCATCTCGTTCTTCGCCGCGGATATGGCGCTCGCGACGCTGCGCGGCGACAGGCGCTTGGTGTCGAGGTTCAGTTCCTTCATGATCCGCTCGACGGCGCTCTCGGCGTCGCCAGCGTCGTAGATCGTGAAGCCGCGCTGGAAACCGAGGACGTCGGCGTTGGCGCGCAGCATCCGCAGGCACGCCGAGTGGAAGGTCGAGACCCACATGCGGTCCGCCTCCTCGCCCACGAGTTCGATCACGCGTCGGCGCATCTCGTCGGCGGCCTTGTTGGTGAAGGTGATCGCCATGATCTCCCAGGGCCTCGCGTCGCCCGACGCGAGGATGTGGGCGATGCGCCTGGTGAGCACGCGCGTCTTGCCGGAACCGGCGCCCGCGATCACGAGCAGCGGACCGCCGCGCTGCAGGACGGCTTGGCGCTGGGGTTCGGTCAACCCCTCGAGCAGCGCCGACGGGTCGAGTCGCGCAGGAGAGCCCGCCGGATCGTTACCCCACAGCGACTCGTCGGAGAACGAGGTCCTCTTCACTCCCACTCAATGGTGCCCGGCGGCTTGCTCGTCACGTCGAGCGCCACGCGGTTCACGCCCTCGACCTCACGGATGAGACGGTTGGCGATCGACTCGATGACGTCGTGGGGCAACCGGGCCCAGTCGGCGGTCATGGCGTCGTCGCTCGTCACGGCTCGGATGATGATCGGGTACGCGTAGGTTCGTCCATCCCCCATGACGCCCACAGTACGCACGGCCGGTAACACCGCGAAACTCTGCCAGAGCTCGCGGTAGAGCCCGGCCTTCTTTATCTCGTCGACGACCACGTGGTCGGCGTTGCGCAGGATCTCGGCTCGCTCTCGTGTCACCTCGCCCACGATGCGCACCCCGAGCCCGGGACCCGGGAAGGGCTGGCGCCAGACGATCTCGGCCGGCAGTCCGAGCTCCTCGCCGACGTGGCGAACCTCGTCCTTGAAGAGGCTGCGCAGCGGCTCGACGAGGTCGAAGGACAGGTCCTCGGGCAGTCCGCCGACGTTGTGGTGGCTCTTGATGTTGGCGGCGTGGCCCGAGCCGGACTCGATGACGTCGGGATAGAGCGTGCCCTGGACGAGGAAGCGTGGTCCGTCGCCGCCCTTGCCGAGGTCGCGCGCGACCGACTCGAATTCGCGGATGAAGAGCTCGCCGATGATCTTTCGCTTGCGCTCGGGATCGATGACGCCCGCGAGCGCGTCGAAGAAGCGGTCCTGGGCCTTCACGTGGATGAGTTCGACGCCGAACTGGCGGGTGAACGTCTCTTCGATCTGCTCGCCCTCGTTCTTTCGCATCAGGCCGGTGTCGACGAAGACGCAGGTCAACTGGGTTCCCACCGCCTTGGTGACGAGCGCCGCCGCCACCGCCGAGTCCACGCCGCCCGAGAGAGCGCAGAGCACCTTCTCCTCGCCGACCTGGGCGCGGATGGCCGCCACCTGGTCTTCGATGATCGACGTGTTGGTCCACGTCGCGGGGATGCCCGACACGTGGTGCAGGAAGTTCGACAGGAGCTCCTGGCCGCGCTCGGAGTGCGCGACCTCGGGATGGAACTGCACCGCGTACAGGCGCCTCGCGGCGTCCTCCATCGCAGCGACCGGCGCCTCGGGTGACGATGCCGTGACGACGAAGCCGTCCGGCGCCGCGGCGATGGCGTCGCCGTGGCTCATCCACACCGCGCTCGTCGTCGGCCACTCGTCCATCAGCGCCGACGGTCCCTGGCGCGTGAGCTTGGTCCGGCCGTACTCGCCGGCACCGGTGCGGGCCACCTCTCCGCCCAGTTGCTGGGCCATGAGCTGCGCCCCGTAGCAGATACCGAGGATCGGGATGCCGAGTTCGTAGATCGCGGGGTCGAGCGACGGCGCGGGCACCTCGTAGACCGACTTCGGACCGCCCGAGAGGATGATCGCGGCGGGCGACTTCGCGCGCACCTGCTCGGCGGTGATGCTGCTCTGGACGATCTCTGAGTAGACGTGCGCCTCTCGCACGCGCCGGGCTATGAGTTGCGCGTACTGGGCGCCGAAGTCAACGACGAGGACGTTCGAACTCAATGGCCCATGCCTACGCCCTGGGAGCGCTGCAGCTGCTTTCCTTCAGTCTGGAGTGACGGGGCCAGCATGATCTCGACCTTCTGGAACTCCTTCAACGTCTCGAAGCCGCAGGTGGCCATCGAGGTGCGAAGCGCACCGAAGAGGTTGAGCCGGCCGTCGTTCTCGTGGGCCGGCCCGAGCAGGACCTCCTTCAAGGTGCCGCGGACCTGCGTGCGAACGCGCGTGCCGCGAGGCAGCGTCGGGTGGAACGTCGCCATGCCCCAGTGGAACCCTCGCGCGGGCGCCTCGACGGCGCTCGTGAGTGGCGAGCCGATCATGACCGCGTCAGCGCCGCAGGCGATCGCCTTGGCGATGTCGCCGCCCTTGCTCATGCCGCCGTCGGCGATCACGTGAACGTAGACGCCCGTCTCGTCGAGGTGGCGCATCCGCGCTCCCGCGACGTCGGCGATGGCGGTCGCCTGGGGCACGCCGATGCCGAGCACCGCGCGCGAGGTGCAGGCGTTGCCCGGTCCGACGCCGACGAGGACGCCGGCGGCGCCGGTGCGCATGAGGTGCAGCGCCGCCTGGTAGCTCGCGCAGCCGCCCACGATGACGGGCAGTTCGAACCCGCGGATGAACTTCTTCAGGTTGAGCGGCTCGACGGTCTTGGAGACGTGCTCGGCGGACACCACGGTCCCCTGGATCACGAGGATGTCAAGTCCGGCGTCGAGGATGGTCTTGGCCATCCAGTCGGTGCGCGCGGGCGTCACCGACGCCGAGGTCGTGATGCCGGCGGCCTTCATCTGCCTGATGCGCTCGGCGACGAGCTCGAGCTTGATCGGCTCGAGGTACATCTGCTGCATGCGCGCGGTGGCCTTGTCGTCATCGAGCTCGGTGATCTCCTCGAACAGCGACGTCGGGTCCTCGTAGCGCGTCCAGAGTCCCTCGAGGTTGAGCACGCCGAGCCCACCCAGCCGACCGAGCTCGATCGCGGTGGTCGGCGACATCGCGCCGTCCATCGCCGAGCCGAGCAATGGGAGCTCGAACTTGTAGGCGTCGATCTGCCAGGAGATGTCGACATCCTCGGGGTCGCGCGTGCGTCGAGACGGCACAATCGCGATGTCGTCAAACCCGTACGCCTGACGCGCCGATTTATAGATGCCGATCTCTACTTCCGCCATGGTGACCTCCGCCTAGGAAAATGCGACCCAAAACCGGGCGCGCTTTCCCTCCAATCTACTGGACGGCGTTAGGACCACACTCGGTGGGCGTCGGGCCATTCGACGCCCGAGGCGATGCAGAGCAGCTCGGTGAGGACCCTCGCGGTGGCGCCCCACACGACGTCACCGGGAACTTGGAAGAAGTAGATCGGGAAATAGCCATCCGCGTCCGTGCTCGGCCGGTGGTTCTCGCGGCGCCACCGCTCCTCGAGGAACACGTCGTCCGCGAGCAGCTCCGCGAGTGAGATCGTGAAGACGCGCTCGACCTCGGCGGGGTCGGCGGTGAGCGCGGGACGACCCTCGAGCACCCCGACTACGGGCCAAATCGCTGATCCCGAGGCGAATGTCACGATGGGGCTGAGCCAACCCACCGGATTCACGAGCGCTGGCGCGAGCCCGACCTCCTCCTCGGACTCTCGAAGGGCGGTCTCGACCGGAGTCTCGTGCTCGTCGCTGCGGCCACCGGGCAGGGCTATTTCGCCACGATGGCTTCGCAGCTTCAGCGACCTTCTCGTCAAGATGACGTGGGCTTCACCACCCTCTTCGAACAACGCGACGAGCACCGCGGACTTGGTGGTGATGAGCTGGTAGGCAGCGTCCGCCACACCCTCCAGGTCCTTGGGGTCGCTCGGAATAGGAGAGGTGTCAAAGGTCCGTCCGCTGGCGCGCAGGCGACCGAGGACGAGTTCGAGGTTGATGCCCTGGCGTCTTGGAACGGGAAGGTTCGACCAGGGAGCCGGCGCACCGCGGCGAATGTCATCCGGTTCCGGGATGATCTGGGGATACTCGTGGTCCCCGAAACGCGACGGCCATTCGGCATTGGACGCCATCAATTCTCCCCTAGTGTGGTTGCGCACAGAGTGCACCGCATAATTTTACTCGGTCCCCCTTCGTTCCAAACCTGGAGACAGCCCCAATGAAGACCCTCGCCCGCTTGAGCGTTCGACGCCGATGGTTCGTGCTCGTCGCATGGATTGTCCTGTTCATCGGCATAAACGTCGCAGCCCAGGTCGCGGGATCGGCCTACTCGAACAACTTCACTTTCCCTGGCACCAACTCCACCCACGCACAGTCGCTTCTCGCCGCGGGCTTCACCCAGAAGTCGGGTGACGCGGACGAGATTGTTTTCCACGTCACGAGCGGCACCCTCGCCAAGGACGAGTCGAGGATCCAGACGATGCTCGCCAAGGTCGCCAAGCTCCCCTCGGTCGCCAGCGTCTCCTCGCCCTTCTGCCCGGCCGGCGAGACGACGTGCCTCGGTGCCACGCAGATGAGCAAGAACCACCAGATCGCCTACGCAGTCGTCAACTTCTCGAAGCAGGCGTTTCAGCTGAAGCTCCCCCAGATCCAGGCGGTCGAGACGGTCGGCCAGAACATCCGCTCGAGCTCGCTTGAGGTCGAGTTCGGCGGGAACGCCTTCGGCCAGGCTGGCGCCCCGAAGGGAAGTCCGGGCGAGGTCTTCGGTCTGATCGCGACCGCAATCGTGCTGGTCCTGGCCTTCGGCTCCTTCTGGGCCATGCTCCTGCCATTGGGTGTCGCCCTCTTCGCCCTGGGCATCGCCTCCGCCGCCACCACCCTGATGAGTCACGGCCTCGCGATCGCCCAGTTCGCACCGATCCTGGGCTCACTGATCGGACTGGGTGTCGGCATCGACTACGCGCTCTTCATCGTCACGCGCAGCAGACAGGGCCTCAAACGGGGCCTCAGCGTCGAGGACTCGGTGATCACGGCGCTCAACACCTCGGGACGAGCGGTGCTCTTCGCCGGCTCGACGGTCTGCATCGCCCTGCTCGGCATGCTGGTGCTTCGACTCTCGTTCCTCAACGGCGTCGCCATCGCGGCGTCGGTGACCGTGTTGATCACGATGTTCGCCTCCCTCACGCTGTTGCCCGCGCTCCTGGGTTTCCAGAAGAACCACGTCCTGAGTCGCAGGGAGCGCCGTGCGCTGGCCGCTAATGGCCCCGAGCCGGCGGTCGTCGAAGGCGGATGGCAGCGATGGGCGAGATTCGTCGGGCGTCACCCCCGCGTCCTCTCCGCCGCCGCGCTCGCGCTCATCCTCACCGCCACCGTTCCCTACTTCTCGCTGCACCTCGGCAGCTCGGACCAAGGTTCGGACCCCGCGAGCTCGACGACCCGCCACGCCTACGACCTTCTGGCCCAGGGCTTCGGCCCCGGTTTCAACGGACCGCTGGTCGTCGTCGGGGCGATTCACTCGACGTCCGATAAGGCCGCAATGGAGAGCCTGGACGCGGCGCTGAAGGACAAGCCCGACATCGTCGCCGTGAGCCCGCTCATCGTGAACCCCAAAGGGACGGTGGGTCTCATCACGGTTGTCGCCAAGTCGAGCCCCCAGGACACGGCCACCTCGAACCTGATCACGACGATCCGCGACAAGTACATCCCGGCCGCGACCTCAACCACGCACACGGCGATCTTCGTCGGGGGGATCACCGCGATCTTCGACGACTTCGCGTCGACGCTGAAGAGCAAGCTCCCGCTCTTCATCGGTGTCATCGTGCTTCTCGGCTGTCTCCTGCTGATGGTGGCCTTCCGGAGCGTGCTCATCCCGGTTGTCGCCGCCGTCATGAACCTGCTCGCCGCCGCCGCATCGTTCGGACTCGTCGTCGCAGTCTTCCAGTGGGGATGGGGTAGCAACCTCATAGGTGCCGGCACCGGGCCCATAGAGTCCTTCCTGCCCATCATCATGATCGCGATCCTCTTCGGACTCTCCATGGACTACCAGGTCTTCCTGGTCTCTCGAATGCACGAGGAGTGGCTGAACACCGGCGACAACGAGGAGGCGATCATCCGCGGCCAAGCCAATACCGGGCGTGTGATCACGACCGCCGCGCTCATCATGATCTGCGTGTTCTTCTCCTTTGCCTTCGGCGGCCAGCGGGTCATCGCCGAGTTCGGCATTGGCCTCGGTGGCGCGGTGCTGATGGACGCCTTCATCCTGCGCACGGTGCTCGTTCCGTCGCTGATGCACTACATCGGCAAGGCCAACTGGTGGATGCCCAAGTGGCTCGACCGCGTCGTGCCGCACGTCGCGGTCGAGGCGACCGAAGACGTCACCTTTTGAGGCCAACGTCCAACCCGTGGCGCCGCGCGCGACACGCCTGGACCGACCAGAACCCACCAGCCCCCGCCTTCCCGTGCCGCTTCATGCCAGGGCCCGCTCCAAAGAATCGCGTTCATGAAGATCCTCGCGGCTTGCTCGCTCGCCGGTGCCGGTCACCTGAATCCACTGCTTGCCTTCCTCGCGGTCGCCAAGCGGCGAGGGGCTGAGGTCGTGGTCGTGGGCCCTCCAGCCCCCGACGACATGGTGCGCAGGTCGGGCTAGCGATCCATTGCGGGAGCAGGGCCCTCGGAACTCGACGTCGCGCCGATGAGGGAACGCCTGGCGCTCGCCTCTCCCGGGGAGGCGTCGATTCTCGGCAACCCCGCGAACTGTTCGCGAAGCTGGCCGCAGACGCGACGTTGCAGTGCCTGGAGGAGGTGTTCTCCGACTGGTCCCCGGACCTCGTCCTTCGAGAGCCGTGCGAGTACGCGTCGGCCATCGCGGCCGGGCAGGTGTTCCCTGCCTTCAGGTCGCGATCTCGCTGGGCGAGTTGGAGATGGGTTTCATCGACGCCGCGGCCCCCGCCCTCGAGGCACATCGCGAGGGACTCGCGGTGCAACTGATCGCAATGCCCCATCAAGGTTCGGCATTTGGTGGAGATTTTGGTTGATTTGACTTCATTTGGACCAAAAATGGTCTATTTAGTTGGCGAAGGAATCACGGCAGTCGTAGCGGTGCTGGTCTGAGTCGATGTGATGCACGATGGCAACAATCGAAAGCGCCAGAGCTGCGTCATCAGCGCTGTACACGGACCGGCACTAAGAGGTGGGTCCTGCACCCGGTAACTTACGACTCAGTTCTTAGGACCCGCCGTACAGTCGCTCGAGGTCAATGAGTTCGACGTCCGCACGGCGGTTGACCGAACGGCGCAGTGGACTGTCGATCGACGGGCCGAAGAGTAAGAGCTTCGAGCTCGCGGCGCGTTCGCCCAGTGCGGTGCGGATGCGCTCGAGGCGGTGCAGATGGGCGGTAGTGAGAGCCTCGCCGGACTTGGCCTCGCCGATCGCCGTGATCGTGCGCTCGGAGGGCTCCTCGCCCGTTGCCGCGACAACGACATCGATCTGGCGAACCACGCCGTCGACGTTCACCGACGAGGGACCGACGTGATCGCGAACGCTAAGGGTCGACGAGTCGGCGAAGCGGCGTACCCATGCGCGGGCCTGCTCCTCAAAGACGGGGCCGCGTACCTGGGAATTGAAGATCTCTTCCAAACGCGTGCCCCACGAGTCGCGGGGGTCGCGGTCGCGCAACAGCGCTCCGTGTGGTTCAAGCACGGCGTAGTGGAACTGAAGGAACGAGTCGACCAACGCGTACGCGGGCCGCTGGCGACGAATGGGGTCCTCGTGGCGAACGACGAAGCCCGCGTCGACGAGTCGATTCAGCCCCGGAGCGATGTTGGCGACCGTTTTCTTGAGAATCTTGGCGATCGCTCCCGCCGTGATCGCGCCGTTAGCGATGGCTCCCAAGATGCTGTTGTAGAGCAGAGACCCGCGACCCGAGAAGGTTGGATCCTCGGCCAGCAGCGTCGTCGCTTCGGAGTGCAGCGCGGCTCCCTGTACGAGTACGCGATCGGTGACCCAGCGATCGAAGTCCGCTGCCGACGTCGGCAGATCGAAACCGACCATATCCGTCGCGTACCCTACGACGCCGCCAATCACCGCGAACACCCGCGTGGCCGTCGCTAGATCGCACGTGGCAGGGAGGCGCTGGGCGGCCACGCGGTAGTCATCAGCCTGGACGATAAGCTCCATGCTCGCGCGGCCACGCAGGGGCGCCTCGCCTGCGGTCAGAGCGCGCATCATGGCAATGGCCGACCCGCACAGAACTAGGCGCACCTGGCTGCGCTTGCCCCGTCGTGCGCCTGGTCCGAACGCTGAGGCCAGCACCGATTCAAAGGAAGGATCCGCCTCGAGGATGTGACCGACTTCATCCAAGACCACCGGTACCGGCCGGTCTTCGCCAAGATTCAACAGCGACTCGACGGCTTCCTCCCAGTCGGCGAATGTGAGGCGCCCGGGAAGGTTGAGGTGCTCGCTGATGGCACGCGCCAGTCGGTCCAATTGCATGGAGGTCTCCACCCGGGTGGCCTCAAAGTAGAAGCCGTCGCGGGCGTAGGCCCGTTCCACCAGGGCCGTAGACTTACCGATGCGCCGGCGCCCATACATAAGCCCGAGGGTCGGCCGAGCCACTGCGGCGTTGAGGAAGGTATCCAGTTGCCGTTCGTCGGTTGCTTGCATGCGAACCTCCCTGTCACCCGGCTCGGAGACTCCTGGCCGGTGGCACCGAACAGTGACTGATACATACTATCAGTCACACATACTATGTGTCACTAATACTATCTGCCACACATAAGTTTAGCCACCCACTCCAGCCCGCGGTCGACACCATCACCTACCTTGCGCACAGCGCAGACGAGGTCCCTCCCGCGCTTTCCACTGACGCCAACTAAATAGGCCATTTCGGGACCGATCTGGGTCAAATCAACCAAAATCTCCACCAAACGCCGAACCTTGCCCCATCTTTCGCGCCTCCCGCAGTCCTTGGACCCGTCGCCCTTTCCCGCCACACTTCGCTACCGGATTCCGGGCACGGCGTCGGCGACGGCGCTTCCCGACTGGTGGCGAGGGTTCAAGGCTCCCCTCATCTACGTCCCGATCGGCACCGTTCCGTACGTGTCGATCGCGGCCGACGCGTACGCAACGGTGCTGCGGGCGCTCGAGGAGTTCCCGCAGACCAGGGCCCACGTGCACGTGGGGCCCTGGGTCGACCGGTCCGATGTCATGGAGGAGGCCGATGTCGTGTTGCGTCATCGGGGCTCCGAAACCGTCTTCGCGGCGCTGGGCGCCGGAATCCCTCTCGTGATCGTCCCGCTGTTTGCCGATCAGTTCGAGAACGGTCGACGCGTCCAGGGCGTCCGGTCCGGCCTGACCGTCGAGGATTCCAGGGAGGAACCGAGTGGTCCGCGAAGATTCGCCGGGTCGCTCGATCCTGTTCGCATCAGCTCGGCGGTCAGCAGCGTCATTACGAAGTCGCTGTTCCGAGAACGGGGCCGCCGGGTCGCCAGCGAGATGGCGTCCGCCTCAACGGCGGACGAGGTCCTCGCAACGTGTTGGCCGGGTACACCCAGACCACGATCCTTCGATGCTCAGTGAGCTGTCAGCACGAGCGGGACGCTAGGGACGGAACAAGACTCGAACGACGCTGGCGACCACGACGCTGCCGTCCTTGGCCGACAAGTCTTGAAAGACGATCGCCCCGCCACCCTTCGACGGATGAGCGAAGGTGATCGACTTCGCGAAGGGACCCATCACTCCCATCGACCCACCCATGACGGTGGCGCGCGACAAGGGCTTGAGCGAGCCGTCCTGGCGGATTTCGACATCGACCACGGCCTCATAGGCCGTGCTCCGGCCTCGCAGTTGCGTCGGCGAAGATACCTCCTGCATCGGCTTCGGAGTTGTGACCACGATGTCCGACGAGGTCGCACCGGTCACCCACCACGACCTGGACGACGTCAGTTGGCGTACGAGCACCGTGGTGATCGATCCGCGTGATGAAGCTCTGATCGCGACTGCCGATGTGCCTCCATCCACCTGTCTCGACCCGCCGACGATCGGCTTCGTGAAACCCATGTAGTCGATGGCGAAACTACTCGCTGCCGTGGTTGGGCTCGTGAAACGCGTCGAAGACGAGGCGAATGGCCAGAGTGCATCAGCGGGCTGAGGAGCCGTGTTCGTCGTAGCCTCTGGTGTCGAAGAGCTGCGGTTGAACTGGATGCCAGCGACGATGCCTATCGCGAGGACCAGCAACACCGCCAACACAAGTCTTGGAGTCAGCCGACTCTTCATACTTGAATTGTGCGCCATCGGCCGCCCGCATGTCCGGACCAAAGGTCACATTCTCGGACCTTGGACCGCAGCCCTTCAAGCCCGAACGGTACCGCGTCAACGAGCAAGCCTGCCGTTACGCCGTGACAGCGCCGTCACTGTCCTCTCGTGTGTGGCGACGAGCGTCAGCGCAGTTCCCCTGGCGCGCAAGCGTGCCGGAACGCTTCGGAGCGCGGATCCAACGACTCACGAGGCCCGACCAGTTGCTGACCGAGGGTCAACTCCTACTTCCTGAAGTTGCCATTGCGGGCGAAGCCGTGGTTGCCTCGCCCGCCGTTGTGCGAATCCCTACCACCGAAACCACCGCTGTGCTGTGCGCCTGGGCCGCCGAAGCCACCACGGTTGGAACTGCCGCCAGGCGATTGGTCACCGCTTCCCCAGCCGTTGCCCGACTGCGGAGCGAAGACCCGGATCGCGGTCACGGTGACCGGGGTCGAGGCCGACAGCTCGAGCACGACGAAGTCAGGGCTCGCGATGGTGGCGCCCGACTGGAGGCCGGAGATGGCGGTCGACGAGT